>JGI1652J44930_10000700_pt1 | contig 12989 bp, 9 predicted proteins | sample NewIslsDNAsample_FD_44930 | JGI IMG/M metagenome (IMG submission 44930)
TCAATGATTTTTCGGGCCAATTTGTCCCCGATCCCCGCCTTCCGGTACTCCTCGATGGTGGCGTTTTTCATCCGTTCGATGGAGCCGAAGTGACGGAAAAGCTGGCGCTTCCGCTTTTCTCCCACACCGGGGATGTCATCCAGACGGGAGCGGATCATCGTCTTCCTCCGCACCTGCCGGTGGAAGGTGACGGCAAAGCGGTGAACCTCCTCCTGTATGCGCTGGATCAGGTAAAACTCCTGGCTCCTGCGGTCAAGGCGCACCTCCCGGGGGGGATCCCCCGCCAGCAGGCGGGCGGTCTGATGCCGTTCATCCTTGACCAGACCGCCGACGGGAATAAACAGCCCCAACTCGTTCTCCAGCACATCCACCGCCGCTCCCATCTGCGCCTTCCCTCCGTCCACCAGAATCAGATCCGGCAACGGCAAATCCTCCCGCAACACCCGGGTGTAGCGGCGGCGTATCACCTCCCGCATCGTCTCCACATCGTCCGGCTTGTTGACGGTGCGGATCTTGTATTTCCGGTATTCCTGCTTTGCCGGCCGGCCGTCCAGGAAAACCACCATCGCCGACACGGGATCCGTTCCCTGGATGTTGGAATTGTCGAAGGCCTCGATTCGCCGGGCCGCTCCGATTCCCAGGATTTCTCCCAGCCGCCGGGCCGCCTGGACCGTCCGCTCCTCGTCCCTCTCCATCAAGCGGAACCGCTCCTCCAGAGCGATCCGGGCGTTTTCCGCCGCCATGTCGACCAGTTTTTTCTTCAATCCCCGCTGAGGAACGCGCACATGGACGCCCTTCAGCCATTGGCCCAGCCACTCNGTGTCGGTCCCGACCGGCAGATAGATCTCCTTGGGCAGGGCGGGTGTTTCGTGATAAAACTGCGTCACGAAGGAATGGAAATCTTCTTCCGGATCATGATAATGGGGAAAGATGGAAACTTCCCGCTCGATCAACTTCCCTTGGCGGACGAAAAAGACCTGGACGCACATCCANCCCTTGTCCACCGCATACCCGAACACATCCCGGTCGATATCGTCGTTGAAAATGATGTTTTGCTTGGTCATCACCGCATTGATATGATGAATCAGGTCGCGCAGTTCCTTGGCCCGCTCAAAATCCAGCCTTTCGGCGGCCTCTTCCATTTTCTTCCGCAGATCCCGCTCCACTTCCCGGTAACCCCCGCTCAAAAAGCGGACAATTTCCCGGGCGATCGCCTCTTCCTGACTCGGATCCACATCAAACTCGCAGGGGGCCAGGCATTGCCCCAGATGATAATAGAGGCAGGCCCGCTTGGGCAGGGTTTTGCACTTGCGCAGGGGATACAACTTGTCGAGAAGCTTTTTCGTCTGCTGTGCCGCCCCGGCGTTGGGATAGGGGCCGAAATATCGGGAACCGTCCTTCTTTTTCTTTCGGGTCACTTCCAGACGGGGATGCTTCTCCCGGGTCAACCGGATATAGGGATAGGATTTGTCGTCCTTAAGCAGGACATTGTAGCGGGGACGGTGCTTCTTGATCAGGTTGCACTCCAGGATCAACGCCTCCGTCGGCGTTCCGGTGACAATCACCTCCACATCGGCGATTTGCGACACCAGCAGCTGGGTTTTTCCGTCATGGCTGCCGGTAAAGTACGAGCGCACCCGGTTGCGGAGGCTTTTGGCCTTGCCGACGTATAATACCTCCCCTTTCTCGTCTTTCATCAGATAACACCCCGGCTGATCCGGGAGCAGGGCCACTTTTTCCTTTACCCGATCCTTCACGGGACCTGTTCCTCCCTTCCGATCATTTCACTATTGTACCACAAGGCCTCCCGCAGCCCGTGAATCTNACGGATCGGCAACATGAAAAAACGGATTTACTCTTTCCCCGAAATCCAATATGATGGACGCATAACGGCGTGGAGACGACCGTTTTTTCTTTCCGACGGGACTTGCCACATCCGAAAAATCGACATGGCGTAAGAAAGGAGGAAACCGACTTGACACAGTCCTATTTCGGCACACTGAAGCGTCATGGAGTCAAATTGTCTGTGGCCCTGTTCCTCGGTTACCTGTTTCATGTGGCGATGGCTTATCTGGCCGCTTTTTTGCTGATCATCTTCGCCGTTTTCATCGGGGCGGTTGCATCCGTACTGGATGCGGAACCTTCGGAACACGGGAAAATCGTCCTCGGAGCGGTCTTTTTTCTTCTCCTGTTCCTCGCCGGCACTCTTCCGCAAAGCTTCTTCACCGCCGGAGCCTACGGGGCTGCGGCTGCCTGCGTTTTCCGCGGGAAGTCGACCATCGGCTCCTTTTTTTCTGAGGGATTCAGGAACCTGTGGAAAATGTTCGGTCAGCAGGTCCTTTTGGTCCTTTTTTTGATGGTTGCCCTTTTGCTTGTGATTTTCCCCTTCGGCCTGCTCGTCAGAACGGAGGAACCCCCCCACATCCTCATATTCCTGTTCCTCCTCATCCTTGCAGGATATTTGTGGGTGTCCCTTCACGCCCCGCTTTTTCTGGTCGTGGAACGGACGGGAGTATGGAATTCAATCCTCCTCTCGTTTCGGCTGATCATGAAAAAACCGGGGCAAACCCTTCTGTCGGGCCTCTTCGCCCTGGCCATCCTTCTGGGCATTCTTTTGCTGGCCGCATCCATACTGATTGTCCTCCCTCTCCTTTTTATGAACCTGATGGAAGAAAACGGGGCGGTCGCGGCTTTGGTCATTTTGGGCATCCTGTGCTTCCTCCCCGTGATTCCCTATGCCTTCGCCGCCGCCCTGCTGGCCGTCGTCCACCGGTACAGCACCCGCCTTCGCCACGTCCTTTTTCCCGAATCTCATCAGGACGGGGAAGCCGCCGGAGCAGCGCCCGTGCCCGATCAATAATTTGCCGTCCCTCACACCGATTTCCCAATACATCGCAATATTTCTCGGTTTAGACGATCAGGCGGATTTACTTTTTTCCCGAAATTCGGTACCATGTGTTCGTGACGGCGTGGAAGCGTCCGTCATTTTTCTATCTGAATGTGACGGACTTCGTATTTACTTCTCAAGGGAGATACAATATCTTGAAAGGAGGAAATTCGTTTGACGGAATCCTACTTTGACACACTCAAGCGCCACGGACTCAAATTGTCCGTTGCCATGTTTCTCGGCGGTTTGCTTTACTCGGCGTTCTATTACGTGGTGCTGATCCTGTACGTGATCGTTGCTTTTCTCCTGATCGCGATATTTTCATCGGCCTCTTACATACTCGAGGGCGATACGGATCAGCTCGCCGACAATCTCGCTTCCGAACCCGGAGGGATGGTTCTGATCGCAGTGCTGATCCTGCTTTTTTTCGTCACCCTCTTACTGCCGCACAGTTTCTGGACCGCCGGAGCCTATGGAGCCGCCTCCGCCTCGGTCTTCCGCGGCGAATGGTCCATCGGATACTTTTTCACGACGGGATTCAGGCACTTGTGGAAAATGTTCGGTCAGCAAATCCTATTGATCCTTTTTTTCATAGGGCCCGCCCTGCTCATGCTGCCCTTCATCAGTTTTCTGCTGTAAACGGGGGCTCGGAAGTCGTCCTCCTGATCTTTCTCTTGCTGTTTTCATTCTGCTCTTTGTCCTGTCCATCGGATATCTCTGGATATCCCTGCACTCTCCTCTGATCATGATCGCTGAACGGACGGGAGTTTGGGACTCGATCCGCCTCGCGTTTCGGCTCACCGTCAAAAAACCGGGGCAAACCCTTCTGTCCGGTCTCATCGCCCTGGGCATCTCTTTGGGCGCCTACGGTTTGGTCTTGCCGATTGTTTTCGTCCTTTTCATTCTGTTTGACGTTCTGACGGGAGGAAATGAGATCGTTCGGGTGATTTTGGGCATCTTCTTATTGTTGACCATTCTGTTTGTCGCTTACTACGCCCTTTCCGCGTCCCTGCTGTCCATCGCCCACCGGTACAAGACACGGCTTCGCAGCTATCTCTTCCCGGAAGATCCGGACCGGGAACGAGCCTTTGTCGGGACAACACCCGGTTATGCCCCGAACAATTGGTGATTTTGGAGGGAAAGGGATGGAAAACTACTTTGAACTGTTGCGCCGTCACGGACTGACACTGTGGCTCGGCAATATTGTCGGTTCTCTGGTCGCGGGAGTCATCTTCGCGGTCATGACCATCATCATCGCCCTCATCGGCCTGCTGCTCCTCGTCCTGATTGCGGGAGGGATGATCGGATCGATTATGGATCCTTTTAACCCCGAATCCCCGGATCCCTTTGCCGCCGCGATGGACAAGGCGGCCGTCCCGGTACTGATCGGGTTGCTGATTTTCAGCATCTTTTTCATCCTGGCTTTTTTCCTTTACTCGGGTTTTTCCTCCGCAGGCATGAACTCGATGGTAAACCATGCGGTCTTCGAAGACCGGTCCTCGCTTCAGATCTATTTCACCCAGGGATTGCGCTTTATGTGGAAAATGGCGGGTCAGCAATTCCTGCTCTTTCTCTTTTTCATCCCCTCCATCGTCCTGTTTGCTCTCGGAATCGTGATCTTCGCAGCCGGGCTCATGGAAGGGAATGAGAGTCTGCTATTGGTCAGTTTGTTGCCCCTCCTTGTCGCCACCATCCTGACCATCGTGCTGGCCCTTGTCTTTCTTCACGCTCCGGTGATCCTTGTGGCGGAAAACACGGGGATCTGGAAGGCCATCGCCCTTTCCGGCCGGCTTTTTACGCGGTCCTTCGGGCAGGTCTTCCTTTCCGGTTTGATCATTTTTCTCATCAATTTTGCGTACGGATTGTTCCTGATTCTGCTTTCGGAGATCTTCGGGTTCAACTCCTTTGATCCGGCCAGTTCCGCCGAACTAAACCCGGGTCTTCAATTTCTCTTCAGCCTGATTCAGTACGCCCTCGGCGCTCTGGTCAATGTGTTGTGGCTCCTGGCGGTGTTCGTCCGCTACCGGAACCGGCTCCGTCCCCGCCTTTTCCCGGATGAAAACAGCGGGACCATCGGCGGCATGAAAACGATCTGGGGATAAACCAAAAAAAAGGCTGTTGACCGTCGTCAGGGTCAACAGCCTTTTTTCGCGGGGAAGTCAAGGATCACAAATAGGGGTCGAGCCATTCCCGCAGCTGTTCTTTGGGCTGGAAACCGACCATTTTGGAGACCATTTCGCCGTCTTTAAACACCATCAGGGTCGGAATGCTCATCACCCCGAAACGGCCCGCCGTCTCCGGGTTGTTATCGACATTCAATTTGGCGATCTTCAGCTTGTCGCCGATCTCGTTGTCCAGCTCCTCCAAGACGGGAGCGATCATTTTGCACGGACCGCACCAAGGAGCCCAAAAATCGACCAGCACNGTCCCCGATTTCACTTCCTCGGAAAAATTCTGGTCCGTCACATCGACGATGGCCATTGTTGTTTAACCTCCTCAATTCACCGAGTTCCGATCCGACGAACATAGTATACCACTCCGCGGCGAAGGATCCAAGGTATTTCGGTTGACGAAAAAACGAGAGATTGCCCCAAAGGGGGCGCCTTTCGCCGCTTTTTGCCGAAAACGCGCAGGCGGGATCCGTCAAAGCGCAAGGTGGCGGCGAAGCCGTCTTCACCGGCCGAAAAAGTGCGGCAGACTCACGGTCTGCCGCACCGGGCACGAAATCAGTTGGATTCGGCCAGNACCTTCTTGAATTCCTCCGTCAGCATCGGAACCACTTCAAACAGATCTCCCACGATGCCGTAATCGGCCACGTTGAAGATGTTCGCCTCCGGATCCTTGTTGATGGCGACGATCACCTTGGAGTTGGACATACCGGCGAGGTGCTGAATGGCGCCGGAGATCCCGCAGGCGATGTAAAGATCCGGCGTGACCACTTTTCCGGTTTGGCCGATCTGCAGGGAGTAATCGCAGTATCCGGCATCGCAGGCNCCCCGGGATGCGCCCACGGCGCCTCCAAGGACATCGGCCAGTTCCTGAAGGACTTTAAATCCCTCCGCACTTTTCACGCCCCGACCGCCGGAAACAATGATCCGCGCCTCCGTCAGATCCACACCGCCGGCGGTCTTGCGAACCACCTCTTTCACGATGGTCCGCAGGGAATCGGCGGAAATCGCGACATCCAGCTCCTCCACCTGGGCGGAACGGGAAGTGTCCGCCTCCCCCGCCGGAATGTTGTTGGGACGGATCGTCGCAAAGACGGTCCCTTCCTTCACCGCCTTTTTCACAAAGGCCTTCCCGGCGTAAATGGGCCGGGTGAAAATGATCCGTCCGTCCGCCGGCTGCACATCGGTGCAGTCGGAAATGAGCCCCCATCCCATCCGGGCGGCGATCCGCGGGCTCACATCCCGTCCGATGGCGGTATGCCCGGTGAGGATGACGTCGGGCTGCACCTTGTCGATCACTTGTTTGAAGGCCTGGAAATAGGCATCCGTGGTATATTGGTCCAGCTTCTCATCGGTGGCGACGACCACCTTGTCGGCGCCGTGATGGGCGAGCGTGTCCGCAAATTCCTTCGCTTTGCTGCCGAACACGGCGGCCGTGATGGTTCCCCCCTCAGCGACCCGCCGCGCCGCCGCCAGGCACTCCAGGGAGACATTCCGCAATCCCCCGTCCCGCACTTCGGCCAGTACCAATACGTTTCTGCTCATGGACGTTTCCCCCTTGCAGTCTGCATGGTCTTCTCAAGCCGCTTTTTACCGTGCCGCAGGCGTTGAAACAGCCCCTGCCGGGATCAGATCACCTTTGCCTCGTTCCGGAGCAACTGAACCAGTTCCTTCACCTGATCGGACAGCTCGCCTTCCAGGATCTTCCCGCCTTCCTTCTTCGGCGGAAGGAAAATTTCCAGCGTTTCCGTCTTGGCTTCGATGTCCTCCTCATCCAGGTCCAGATCGTCCAGGTCCAGACGCTCCAGAGGCTTTTTCTTCGCCTTCATGATCCCCGGGAGGGAAGGATAGCGCGGTTCATTCAGCCCCTGCTGGGCCGTCAACAGGATGGGCAGTTTGGACTGAATGATTTCCACGTCCCCCTCCACGTCCTTTTCCACTTCCACGTTTTCGCCGTCGATGGTCAATTTGGTGATGGTGGAGATGTGGGGAATTCCGAGCAATTCCGCCAAGCGGGGCCCCACCTGCGCCGAGCCGTCGTCCACGGCCATGTATCCGCACAGGATGATGTCGTACTCCTGCTCCTTGATCACCTCGGCCAAAATTTTGGCGATGGTGTATTCATCGGCATCTTCCAAATCCTCGGAATCCACGATGATTCCCTTGTCGGCCCCCATGGCCATGGCCGTGCGCAACGCTTGTTCCGCCCGCTCCGGCCCCACGGTGATGACCGTCACTTCCCCCCCGTGCTCTTCCTTCAGCTTGATGGCTTCCTCCACGGCATATTCATCGTAGGGGTTGATGACAAATTCCACCCCGTCTTCGCTGATTTTGCCGTCCTCGAGAACGATGCGCTCCTCGGTGTCGAAGGTTTGCTTCAGGCAGACCAAAATGTTCATGCATTACCCTCCTTCTCAGACTGAGCCTCCCTCTGCTGAGGGGCATCCTTGCCCATTCCGTAGAGGAACAGGCGATGGATGGGTTCCACCTGGTCCATCAGGCTGTACTTGCAGCCGTTGGCGATCCAGGACGTGACGGTTTCATCCAAGGTGCCGAAAATCATCCGGCGGGCGACCCGTACATCGACATCCGGGCGAAAAATCCCCTGCTCGATCCCGGAGCGGATGATGTCGTCGATGACATCCATGTACTTTTTCAGGGTTTCCGCAATCCCCTTGCGCACCTTCCGGTTGGATTGCCGCAGTTCGATCTGCGTGACGATCGCCATCTTCGGATTGTTTTCCAGGTGCGCAAAATGGAGGCGCATCAGCTCCCGGAGCTGGTCCGGCGCGGAGTCGACACGGGCGATGGCTTCCCGGACGGTCTCGATGAAGGCCCCCATCTTCTCATTGAAGAGGGAGATCAGCATATCGTCCTTGTTTTCGAAATAGAGATAGATCGTCCCGTCGGCCACCTTTGCCTCCCGGGCGATTTTGGACACCTGGGCGTTGTGGTAACCGTTTTCGGCGATGACGCGGATGGCGGCGTCAATGATCGCCTCATATTTTTCCCCNGTCCGTTTGGCCATGCCATTCCCTCATTCCTTAATGAATGACCATTCATTCAATTTCTAGTTTATTACGCAAAACAGACCCCTGTCAACTTTTTTCGTCAAAATTGCGGATGAAAGCGCAACCGAAAAACATTATACCATGTCGGATCGCCCCGGGAACAAAAGAAATCGGCAACTTTCAAGAAAAACGTGGAAATCGCCGCTTGTCGGAAATGCTTGCCGTGGCCGGGGGTTTTCATCGCCGCTTCGCCCCCGTCACTTCTTCTTCTCTTCTTCGACCAACACCCGCCGGAGAATCTTCCCCACGGTCGTCTTGGGCAATTCGGAGCGGAACTCGTAAAGNCGGGGAACCTTGTAAGCCGCCAGGCGCTCCCGGCAGTAGGCATCCAGTTCCTCCTCCGTGATCCTCTCCCCTTCCTTGAGGACGATAAACGCTTTCACGGTTTCCCCCCGATAGGGATCCGGAACACCGACGACGGCCGCCTCCTGAATCGCCGGGTGTTCGTACAGCACCTCTTCCACTTCCCGCGGATAGATGTTGAATCCGCCGGCGATGATCACGTCCTTCTTTCGGTCCATGATGGCGAAATAACCTTCCTCGTCCATGAAAGCCATATCTCCGGTGCTCAGCCAGCCGTCCTTGAGCACCTTTTCCGTCTCCTCCGGCCGGTTCCAATATCCCTTCATCACCTGGGGACCGCGAACCTGAAGCTCGCCGACCTCTCCCTGCTTCACCTCTTCGCCGGTTTCCGGATTCACAATCCGGCATTCGGTGTCCGGCCACGGAAGGCCAATCCTGCCGGCTTTCCGACGGCCCCAGATGGGATTGGCGTGGGTGACGGGGGAAGCCTCGGTCAATCCGTATCCTTCGACCAGGCGACCGCCGGTCAAATTTTCAAACCGCTCCTGCACCTCGACGGGAAGGGGGGCGGACCCGCTGAGGCAGGCTTCGATGGAAGAAAGGTCGTACTTTTCGATGTCGGGATGATTGATCAGGGCCACATACATCGTGGGGGCACCAGGAAAGAGCGTCGGCTTCTCCTTGGCGATCGTCTTGAGGACTTGTCCGGCGTCAAACCTCGGCAGGAGGATCATCGTCGCCGCCATGTACACGGAATAATTCATCACCACGGTCATGCCGTAAACGTGGAAAAAGGGCAAAATGCCCAAGGTTTTTTCTTTTCCCTTCCGCCCCCGGTACATCCACGCGGCGCACTGGACCGTGTTGGCCACCAGATTGCGATGGGTGAGCATCGCCCCCTTCGCAAGCCCCGTGGTTCCGCCGGTATACTGGAGCAGGGCGAGCTCGTCGGGGGATTCGACGGGCATCGTCACCGGATCCGCCGGCGCTTTCCGGATCAGTTCGGAAAAGCGGTGGATGTTATCCCCGTAGGAAATGTCCACCCGATTGCCTTCTTTGAGCATTTTAAGCGGATACAGGATGTTCTTCGGGAAGGGAAGATAATCCTTGATGCTGGTGACGATGACGCGCTTCAGCGGGGTTTCGTCCATCACCCGCTTCACCTTGTCGAACACCAGATCCACGCAGACGATCGTCTCCGCGCCGGAATCCGTCAGCTGGTGTTTCAATTCCCGCTCCATGTACATCGGATTGGTCTGAACGACAACCGCCCCGGCAAACAGCGTGCCGTAATAGGCGATCACCGCCTGGGGCGAATTGGGCAGCATGATCGACACCCGTTCCCCTTTGCGCACTCCCAGATCCTTCAGGGCATGGGCAAAGCGAAAGACATCATCCAAAAGTTCCCGGTAGGTAATCCGTTTTCCCATGAAGTGAACGGCGTCCCGGTCGGGAAACTCCCGGGCCGACTCCAAAAGAAAATCCGTCAAATACGCTTCGGGGTACTCCAAAGTTGCGGGGACTTCTTCCGGGTAATACTGGTGCCAGATCTTCTTTTCCGTCATTGGAAACCCTCCCGACTGAATGAATAGTCATTCAATAATGGGGATACTTAGTCGTGGTTTTATTTGGATGGTTTCCACACCATTTTAACGAACTTTTCATCCGATTTGAATCACTTTTCTTGGAAATCCCCGGATGAAGGGCCTTTTCATCGGGCGGAAAAAGGCCCTTCGCACCTCCTTTCGAGGCCAAGGCAAGGGGCGGGCGCACCTATCCCTCCCGGCGATCCGGATCCGACGGAGAAAGGACCCGCGGCCGTTTCGATTTGATCGGCATGGGCGAACGGACCATCACATCCCACAGCGCCTTCCCGTTGAAGGGAACCAGCGGCCACATATAGGGCGTGTTGAGGCACCGGGTCGTCGCCAGGACGAAAAACCAGATTCCCACGGCGAGAATCAGCCCCGGCAGCTTCCCCAGGGCGACCCCGACGAGGAAAAAGAGTCGGGATATCTTGTTGGCCAGGCCCAGCTCATAACTGGGAGTGGCAAAGGTGCCGATGGAGGCCAAGGCCACGTACAGAATCACCTCCACGTTGAACAGCCCCACCTTCACCGCCATTTCCCCGAGCAGAACGGCGGCGATCAAACCCAGGGCCGTGGCCAGGGGGGACGGCGTGTGGATCGACGCCATCCGCAGGATCTCCACCCCCACTTCCGCCGTCAGGATCTGCAGAAAGAGGGGGACATCCCCGATCTTCTCCGGTCCGAGAAAGCGCAGATCCGCGGGGAGGAGATCCGGCTCCAGAACGAACAGATACCACAGGGGGATCAAAAAGAGGGAAGCCCCGATCCCGAGAAACCGAACCCAGCGGAGAAACGCCCCCACCCCCGGTTTCTGCCGGTATTCCTCCGCATGCTGCAGATGGTGGAAAAAGGTGGTGGGAGTGATCATCACGCTGGGGGATGTGTCCACGTAAATCAACACGTGTCCCTCCATTCCAGAAGCGCCGGAACAGAAACTCCTCCAGGCTCTTCTCCGCCATCGTCAATCCGTCCACCTGAATCCGGCTCAGGGAGTTCCGGACCGTCTCCACCAACTCGGGGTCCGCCACATCCTCAAGATAAGCGATGCAGATGTCGGTTTTTGAGCGGGTACCTACTTGCAAGTACTCCATGCGAAGGGAAGGATCCCGGAGCCTGCGGCGGGTCAGGGCGGTATTGAAGACGAGCGTCTCCACAAAACCGTCCCGGGATCCCCGAACCACCCGCTCCACGTCCGGTTCTTCCGGATTGCGGGCGGGATACGTTCGGGCATCGATCAGGATGGCCTCTTCTTCCCCGTCGACCAACAGGGCCAGCGGACCGGACAGGACCGCCGTCACCACTTCGTCGATCTTCTTTGTGGATTCCACTTCGAGATAGGGCACATGGGTGCGGATCAGCCGGTTGATCGTCCCGGGGACGAGATCCTTCCGTTCCAGCTTGGATAAGTGATCCATCACCCGGTTCAGGATGTCGTCCTTGGCAAAACCGTCCACAAAATACAGGGCGAAATCTTTCCCTCCATAGGTGAGTTCGCGACAGATCACATCGAAGCTTTTCCCCACGCCGAGCACCCGGTTCAAAATCTCGATATTTTTTCGGAGGGAACGGTCAACGGTAATCTCCTTCAGCTTTTCCTTCTCCGGCTTGTTCAGAGGGGATCCCTTCCTTCAAGCGTTTTTCCCGATGCTGATCCCCATTATTTCCACCCGGATCCGATGACAAACGCTTCCTTTCCCGCCAGAGCTGCTCGAGGAAAAATACGGCCAACGTTCCGACGAGGAGTCCGTTTTCGAGCACATATCTTACCGCCGGAGGGAACGCATCAAAAAACGGAGTGGGGAGAAACATCGTCCCGACCCCCAACACCAGGCTGATTCCAAAAATCGTCGTTCGCCGCTCGTCCAGGGGGTGTTCCATCACCGTCCGCAACGCGGTGCCCGCCATTTGGACGAAGGAGGCCAAGAGGGCGGCGTAGACGACGGGACCCGGAATGGAGGCAAGCGCCTCCGTCAAGGTCGGAACCAGGGAAACCCCGATCATGAGCAGACAGGCGAACAAGAAGGGGCTCCTTCCCCTTACTCCGGTCAGCCGGATAAAACCCGCCGACACGGAAAGGGGAACCATCCCGCCCGTGGAGAACAGGGCGGACAAGCCGTGGTTGATCCCGCTCACCCAACTTCCCCGGTTCAACTCCCGGATATTCACATGGCTGCGGCCGCGGACCGCCTCGCCGACGGCTGCCAGACTGGCCACCATGTTGGACAGCAGGACGAAAGCGACGAGGATTCCGGTAACCGCCGACTCCATTCCGACGCGCGGAAGCCCCCATTCAAACACGGACGGAACCGGCGAACCGGTCGAGATCTCCGTCCCGGAGGCCCGCCCGAGAGCGAAAAAAAGAATCCATCCGGCGAGCATCCCGATCAGCATCGCATAACTTTTCCACCATCCTCTCCCGACGGCGGACAGGAGAAGGACGAGAAAAAACACCCCCAGGGCGATCAAAGCGGAAAGCGGATCAAAATCGCCGTTTGCACCGGTCAACATTCCCTGAAAAAAGATCCCGCTCAGCTGAGAGACGAGCAGAAGCAGATAAGTCCCCGTCACCAGGGGAGTGAAAAGGGAAAGCATTCTTCCCAACACTCCCGTCATGGAGAGGATCAAAAAACATCCCCCGGTGACCAGCATCGCCCCCTCCAACGACTGCAATACCTCCCGGGCATCGCTGCCCTGCGCGAGAGCCTGACTCCCCAGGATGGCGAACACCCCCATCCAAATGCCCGCAGGTCCGTCCATGAGCGGCAGCCGGTGTCCCAGCCATCCCTGCAGCAGCGATCCGATCGCCACCACCAAAAACGTCCGCTGCATCAGGGCGGCGGTTTCCGAAGGTGTGAATTGAAAAATCTCGGCGATCACCACCGGCAGCGCCACCGTGTTGGCCACCAAAAAGATCAGCCACTGCACGGCGGCAATGGCTTCAGCTCCCCAACGGCGCACCTTTGAATTCTCC
>JGI1652J44930_10000702_pt1 | contig 12965 bp, 15 predicted proteins | sample NewIslsDNAsample_FD_44930 | JGI IMG/M metagenome (IMG submission 44930)
GAATCTGCTCCTAACCAAAACATAAAGCCTGGTATTTCTTTTAACATGTAACCAAAATCCTCACCTGTCATCGCTTCTTTACAATCGATGACCTTTGCTTTCTGTTGAGCAATAGTCATAAATTCTTCTGTTAATATTGGATCATTGTATACTTGATAGTAATTGGCCCCATAATCAATCGTAGCCTTACAGTTAAAACCAATTTCTATTCCTTTCACAATTGCTTCGATTCGTTCTTTGATAGTAATCATTGAACTTTCCGATAAGGTACGGATTGTTCCTTCAAGTCTAGCATTTTCTGCAATGATATTTTGTACATATCCACCGGTTATTTTCCCTATCGTAATAACAGCGCTATCAAGTGGATCCATATTTCTTGAAATGACCGTTTGTAATTGTGTAACAAGCATGCTGGCAACAACAACCATATCATTGGAACGATGAGGATAGGCAGCATGACCACCTGTTCCTTTTAAATCAATAAATAGTTCTGATGTATTAGCAAATAATAATCCTTTTTTACAAGCAATCGTACCAACAGGATATTCCGGGGCTATATGAAGAGCGAAAATTTGATCAGGTTTCCAATCGTTTAGCTCATTGGATTGAAGCATCGGAAGTGCACCACCAGGCCCTTCTTCCGCCGGTTGGAAAATAAAAACGATATCATCATCAATGGGATGTTTGATCACATATGTTAAAACTCCTAGAGCAATGCTCATATGTATATCGTGACCACAAGCATGCATCTTTCCGTTATGAATCGATTGAAATGAAAGACCGGTTTCTTCTGTAATAGGTAATCCATCGATATCAGCTCGATAACCAATAACTTTTGTTGGTTTATTCCCCTTAACTTTTACAATTACACCGGTTTTCCATGTTCGTATTTCTAATCGATCCTTCGGCAAGCTTTCAATATAATTTAATAAATATCGTTGTGTTTTAAACTCTTCATAACCTAATTCAGGAATTTGATGCAAGTCTCGACGAATTTTTATAAACGTTTGTAGCCCTTCAAGCATTCATATTCTCCCCTTTTTGTAGCTAAAGTAGCGTGGAAATGATCCACGCTACTTGATTATAATTGACGGAGTTCTTGTTTAATCTCTGTTTTGGATTTCGTTTTTTCATCAATTTTTTTAATCACACGTGCTGGAGTTCCAGCAACCACTGTATATGGAGGTACGTCGTCTACCACAATTGCTCCTGCAGCAACAACAGCACCTTCCCCTACGGTCACACCTTCTAGCACAACAGCATTAGCACCGATTAAAACATTATCTTCAATAATCACCGGTTTAGCGGAAGGTGGTTCAATGACTCCAGCTAATACCGCTCCAGCACCAATATGGCAGTTTTTCCCTACTGTTGCTCGACCTCCTAAAACGGCATTCATATCAATCATTGTACCTTCACCAATGACCGCCCCAATGTTAATAACAGCACCCATCATGATTACAGCATTATCACCGATTTCTACTTGGTCACGAATTATTGCACCTGGTTCAATTCTTGCCTTAATGTTTTTTAAATTTAATAACGGAATAGCTGAATTCCTACGATCATTTTCAATGACATAATCTTCAATTTGATCTTTANATTCATTCAAAACTTCTTCGATTAGCGACCATTCACCAAATAAAATTGCAGTATCTTCATTCACAAATGCTTGAATATCTGAATGTAAAGAAACTCCTTTTAAACGACCTTTTATGTAAACCTTTACCGGAGTTGATTTTTTACTATTTTGAATAAAAGATATAATTTCATTTGCATCCATTTGTTTCATTTTCTTTCCTCCCATTATGTTGATTAGTCATACATTATCAAATCATTGCTAGTTAGACAATGGCTTATTAATCTTTCTTATATAAAAATTCTTTTATAATTTCAATAAATGCCTTCACTTGTTTTAACTGAAAAGAAGTTTCATAACCTAGAAGCCATGTATCTCGACCAATCGGTTCTCCTTTATCATCAAGTAAAGGGATTTTATAAATGTTTTCTTCTTCCCCATTTAAAGTAATTTCCGGAAGAATGGCATAGCCGATTCCGTTTAATGTCATTTGTTTACAAGTTTCAATTTGATCAACAATGATGGTACGCTTTGGAGTCATTTGAAATTGACGGTGCCACCAATCTTGAATTTCTTGATAATAATTTGAATCACTTTTAAATTGAATAAATGGACGATTGGTTTTTAAAATATCTTCGACTTTTTGAATTTCCCGGTCGACTAAATATAAGTGGTCTTTAAATAGATGAATTTTAACACCTTTCCAATCAGGTGTCCCTCGAATAATTCCAATTTGTCCTTGATCTTCGTATATTGCTTTTAATATTTCACTACTCCAACCGGTAATTAATGAAATTTTTGCATGGGGATATCGTTCGACAAATCTTTTTAATACTTGAGGCAACCAATTTTGTCCAACAATAGACGCACAGGCGATTTTTAATGTTCCGTGAACTTCTGATTCTAACGACTGGATTTCTTCTCGCACTTTTTCTTCCATTTCAATTACTTGTTTTGCAAACTTTACAACAATTTCTCCCACTGGGGTTAATGTCAAACCTTTTTGAGAACGAATAAATAGTTTTGCCCCCCACTCTTTCTCTATCGATTGNAGTCGTTGGGAAAGTGCTGGTTGGGAAACGAATAAGCGTTCAGCAGCTTTTCTCATATTCATCTCTTGGGCAAGAACGGATAATAGTTGAAATTCTGAAAAAGTCATCCCTTCACCTGCCTTATAAGATTTACTTATTACTTTTTGTATTTTTTATTATATTATATTTTCAAATTCCTGTGAATTTGTAGAGAGGTTGTCTATCTTATGAAGGAAAATTAAAAAAAGCCACACATTCGTGTGGATTTTATTCATATTGATGATTAATTTTTTGTAAATAACTATTTAGTTTTTTTAACATCGCTCTTCTAGTTAAAATTCCTTCAAAGATTCCTTTTTCATTTTCGACACATACAAACGGATGATTGATTAATGATTTCAATCCTTTACTAAAAGAATCGTAGATTTTTAATACTGGTGTCGTTTTATCGGAAACTTCTTCAACTTTAATCTGGTCAAGTTTTTCGAATTCAATTCTTTCTATTCCCATAATTGCATCCATGATTAATGGGGTGCTTATTAATCCGTGAAGTTTATATTTTGGATCCAATACAGGCACAGCTGTATAACCACTTTTTGATAAAACTAACAAGGCATGTTCTAAACTGTTACCTACTTGAACATGAGCAACACGTTCTGATGGAATTATTAATTCTTCAATGCTCCCTTTTAGCAACTCTCCCGTTTGAAGACTTATCATGGCGAAAACTCCCCATTTCCAAAATAACATTCGATTACATTTTAACATATTTCAATTTGATTTACCTGAAAAGTATTAAAAACTAAAGTAGAAATTTCGGAAATATCGTTATTATTATTTTATGCACGAATGCTGAAAAGTTTTTACGTTCGATAAAAAATTGCCCAAGCGGTACTGATGAACAATAAATGACAATAAAAAAGAAAGAACTACTTACTGTTCTTTCTCACTTTGCAATAAATCATATATTTCTATAGCCGTCATATCAATGTCATCAAATTGGTATGTATCATTTCCTCCTTGCTCGTTAAAAATTTTTAGTTCATAAGATGAAGTATTTCGTATATAACTTACTTTACACTTCTTTTTCCCGTTTATCTCGAAATAACGTTCATTATTCTTCGGATCTTCTTGCAAATTTCGTAAGCGCTTCAATATTCCTTCTAACAACGACATTCTTGCTCCTCCTTAAAACTCATGAGATATTGTTATCTTTTTCAATGATAAGAATTTTATCCATCATGGATGTTACATCTTTTACTAGATCTAACAACAAAAAAAAGCTCCCCATTATAGGAAGCTTTATCTAATTAGTTTGAAAAATAAGCTAACGAATAATATTGGTTTTTCGTACAGTTTCTTTGCAATTTTCATCTTTGACTCATTTTGGCTATGAAGATTATTTTCTGGTTCCAATTTGTGAATGAAATCAATGATTTCTTTATGCTTTATTATTGAATGAATTTTCCAGCCCTCATCCTTTTTCACTAATTTTACCCCTTCATAAAGACCATTATGTTTTACCGGACCTAAAGTTTTTGGCGGAAAATATTCATAGACGATTACTTCATTATTGTTGACTTTTAACGTTTTTGTTTTTTCACTATATGAAAATAAAGGGATATAATAGACAGGATTATCTGTTCCAAGCACAAAATATTTGTCTTGAATAAAATAGACATGCTCTTGAAAAAATTTTTCTTTAAATTCATCCGTAAAATAAGGGCCTAAAAATTGAAATATCTCTTCTTTTGTTCCACTTTTTCCACCTATTCCCATTTGTGTGTCATAAGCATTTTGTATCATTAGAAACCAATATTCATTTTCGGAATTTGCCTTAACTACTTGAGCTTTGCTTACAATCATTAACGAGAAAAAAACGGCTATGACCATTATGACGGACCATATTTTTTTCACCGGATCTAATCCTTTCTTTTTTGTTTCTATGTAATATTTTAACACCGTTTAAACGGTTAAAAACGGACAATCGTTCGTAAAAATACGAGAGTAATTGACACATGAACGGAAATAAATAAAATTTTTTACCCATTATGACATATTGCTTACAGATAATATAAAATGCTGACGATTTGTCAGCATTTCATCTCGTAGAGAAGGCAGCATATGCAATGATTAAAAGGAGTAAAATTACAAACACGAAATAAGCAATAAAAATTGGATTTCTTAAATATGGGTGGTTTTGAACCTTTTCTGAAATTTGAGAGTCATGTGTTTCTTTTACAGCTTTTTGTGATTTAGCGACACGCCATGTATAAATGAGCGAGATGAGTAAAATTCCTACAACTATATAGGTCAAAATTGTCATATACGTACTCATTTTATTCCTCCTCTAAGGAAACGTTTATTAATACCATTCCACAAACGTAAAAGTCTATTCTGAAACAATTTCCGTTTTTTCAACAAAACATTCCAACTTTATTCTCTTCATATAAGGAAAAACTAAAGTTAATTCGTAAAGGAGGTGAACATATGAAAAAGATTCTGTTCATCTTTCTTACCTTTTTATTAACATTAACAGGCTGCCTTAATTCCGAAGCATCCCAAAAAGAAGTTACTCCTAAAAAAGTACAACCTATATCAACCAATCCTTCTAATGAAGAAAAACCAAAAAAAGAAAAACAATATAATGGAAATCCACAGGTGAAAAAGGTCATTCATAATGTTCCACTTATCAAGCAACGTCCTGAATTGCCTTTTGGTTGTGAAGTGACTAGTACGGCCATGATGTTACAATACGCTGGTGTTCATGTTTCGAAAATGGATTTATATAAAGCTGTAAAAAAAGATGATGATCCAATCGTAATAAAAAATGGAGATATTCTTCAGTGGGGAGATCCATCGGAAGGTTTTGTTGGTGACATGACAGGAAAAACTGGAAGAGGGTACGCTGTATTTGACGAACCAATTGAAGATTTAGTAAATCAATTTTTGCCCGGAAGAGCGATTAACTTAACAAATGAACCATTTGAAAAAATTTTGAATCATATAAAGAATGGTTATCCTGTCGTTGTATGGACAACAGGTGATTATCGTTTACCAAATCAATGGGAAGAATGGATGCATAACGGTAAAAAAATAAAAACTCCTATTGATCTCCATGTTGTTACTTTAGTTGGATTCGATCAACATTTTGTATACTTAAATGATCCATTGAGTGGGAAAAAGAATGAAAAAGTTAATAAACATCAATTCATTCAATCATGGAAGGCTCTTCAATCAAGAGCAGTCAGTTATTATTAGAAGAAATCAACAAAAGTTAATTTAATTCCTTTCATTCACGAATAATAGCTTATATCAAGTAGGACTGGCATTTGCCATACCTACTTTTTTTCGCAATTTAATGAACAAATGAATGAAAATTTTTTATTTTAGAAGGAGATTCTCACTGAGTAGAGAATGTATTTTTGAATGAGCTTAAATCTGTAAACATAATAAAGAAAGGATAATGACTATGACAAAAACGGTAAATTTACATGAAGTTATTAGTGGAACGACTGCACCACCTGCTTGTGACATTTCGCTTGGAGTAAAAGTATTACAAGCAGAAAATGGAGTAGCCAAAGGCATATGGAATATTGGGGAACATTTATTGAATGGGAACGGAGTGATTATGGGCGGCTTTGTTGGAGCTGCAGCCGATATTATGATGGCGTATGCCATTACAACATTATTAAATGAAAATCAAACCTTTGCTTCCATTAACCTGCAAACAACGTTTCATCGTCCTACGTTTGTCGGAGAAGTCGAAATAGAAGCAAAAGTTGAAAAATATGGAAAAACCGTATCATATGTAACTGCCTCTTTAAAACAAAATGGAAAAGAAGTGGCAAGCGCTGTATCATCGATTATCATAATGGAAAAAAAATAAACGTCCGCTCATAATGCGGACATTTCTATTTAATTATTATTCTCTTTATTAACTAAAGACTCATGAATTTTTACTAAAGAACGTACAATAGCCTTTTTTCGATGGTAACCTTTAGAACTTACAGTAATATCATTGTATGTCGCATATACTTTTCCCCAATTACCATATCCTTGAAAACCATATATATATAGTTTGATCATTCCTTTGTCCGATGGAAAAATCATCATTTCCATTTTACTCATCGTATTATCCCCTTTAATGAGATCGTATTATTTTAATACAATAAAACAATTTTTCGAAAAAGTCAAAAGGTTCGTCTATAAAAAAGTAAATTTGGAAGTATTTAATCATGAAAGTTTCTTCATAGTTTGATAGTATGGATAGAGAGAAAAGACAAGAATAGGATCGAAAGAGTTATGAAAAAAATATCACGTAGAAAATTTTTGAAAAAATCATTGAAAAGCATCTTGCTAGTCTCCGGTGTTGCACTTGGCGGATATTCATATTCCAAATATATTGAACCCAAATGGATTGAAATATGTAAATATCATCTAAAACATCCTCTCATCCCAAAAAGTTTTCACCAATTGAAAATTGTACAGTTTAGTGATACTCACATTGGTTTTCACTTTCCTATGGAACATTTTTCAAAAATTGTTGATCAAATCACACAATTGGAGCCAGATTTATTAATTTTTTCCGGAGATTTAATTGATGATCCATTATCTTTTGATCAATATTTACAAACAGAAATGATACTAAAACAATTAGATGCCCCATTGGGCAAATATGCGGTATTTGGCAATCATGATCATGGAGGATATGGAACAGAAAGGTACTCTACTTTAATGGAAAGAAGTGGCTTTCAGCTCCTGTTAAATGAATCGGTAACCGTTTCAAATCAAGGGGAAAGAATTTGTCTCATCGGTATTGATGATGCCATGTTAGGTCGACCAAACTTAGAAAAGGCAACAAGAAGTATAAACGACAACACATATAATATTTTAATTTCACACGCACCAGACCTAGCTGATCAAGCAGCTTCATTTCCCATTCATCTTCAATTAAGTGGACATAGTCACGGCGGACAAGTCCAACTTCCGTTTTTGGGCCCACTTATCACACCGCCATTTGCTGAAAAATATGTCGAAGGATTTTATGAAATTACCAATGACTTTCTTTTATATGTGAATCGTGGACTTGGAACAACGCGATTGCCTTACCGTTGTTTTTCTAGACCTGAAATCACGATTTTTCAATTACAAAGTGAACAATAAACATACTTATATCCAACAAAAAGACCAAACACTATGAAAATAGGTTTGGTCTTTTCTACATTAAAACAATATTGGTTTCGCTGTTAAAAAACGGTCTTCTATTTGTTTTGCCTCAAGCGGCTTACTGAAATAATAGCCTTGTGCTTTTTGACATTGCACATTTCTTAAAAACTCAGCTTGTTCTTTTGTTTCTACTCCTTCTGCGACAACTTCTAAGTTCAAATTATGAGCTAAATGGACAATCGTTTTAATAATCGCAGAATCTCTTTTATCATATAGCATTTCTTTTACAAACGATTGATCGATTTTTAATACATCTAATGGAAATTGTTTTAAATAACTTAATGATGAGTATCCTGTACCAAAATCATCAATCGAAATTTTAATCCCTAAATCTTTTAGATCTTTTAAAATCGAAATCGTCTCTTTTGTATCTTGCAATGCACCTTCTGTGATTTCAATCTCTAAAGCATTTGCAGAAAGTTGATATTTATTTAAATATTTTTCAATCATTTTGACAATTCCAGGTTGTTGAAATTGTTTTGAAGACAGATTTACAGCTGCACGAACGTTAGAAAACCCTTTATTTTTCCAATCAGCTAGTTGCATGCAAACTTGATCTATGACCCATTCACCAATTGGGAAAATTAGCCCTGATTCTTCCGCTAACGGAATAAATTCTCCCGGAGAAACTGCTCCAAATTCTTGGCTAGTCCAACGAAGTAACGCTTCGAAACTTACTAATTCTTGAGCATGCAAGTCAACTTGAGGTTGATAATGCATTGTGAACTCATTCCGATCAATCGCTTTTCTTAATTGCGTTTCCATTGTAACCGTACTAATTAATGAAAGTGACATTTCTTCTTGATAAAATTGAAAATGTCCTTTTCCTCTTTCTTTTACACGGTGAAGGGCACTGTCCGCACGAATAATTAATGATTCCGCATCTAAACCGTCAATCGGATATCTACTTATACCTATACTCGGAGTTGAATAATATTCTTGGCCAGATAAAATGAAAGGCTTTCGAAATTCGGCTAAAATATTATTCCCCATTTTTGTGGCATTTTCTCGAGTTCCATCATTTAGAAAAATGATAAACTCATCTCCACCTTGTCGATAAACGGTTCCTTTATTTCCAACAATGGTACTTAGACGTTCGCCTACCTTTTTTAATAGTTCGTCTCCCGCTTGGTGTCCAAGTGTATCATTTAAAAATTTAAATCGATCTAAATCTAAATATAGTACAGCAAATTCATGATTAAGTTTGGATTCTCGTATTTTTCGATCTAAATGCTCGATAAACGCTCTTCGATTATATAAGCCTGTCAAATGATCATGATAGGCCATATACTTGATCATTTCAGCATTTTTTGATTGCTCCGTCAAATCACGGATAATAATAAAATTTCCATTTACTTGTTCATTGACAATAATCGGAACTGATTTTAAATGTGTCGTAATCAACGTTCCATTTTTATGATAAAAATGGATGTCTAAACTTTCGTATGCTTTCCCTTCTCGAGACATAGAAATCATTTCATCGATTAACGGTTGATCTTTTTCTGGAACGAAATGATAAATTAGTCGATCGATCAATTCTTTTTCCTTCAATCCAATGATTTCTTCTGCAGATTTATTACAACTCATAATAAACCCATTAGGATTAATTGAAATAATTCCATCGAGGTTATGATCGACTAATGATCGATATCGTTGTTCACTTTCGATTAATTGTTGTTTCTCTTCAATCACTTTCGTTATATCTCTCGTAATCGTTGTAATATATAAAGCATTTCCTTCTTCGTCAAATATTGGTGTTAATACTGACTCACAATAAGTCAATGTTCCATCCAATAATCGAAAGGAATCACGATATGTAATAGTTTTTTTCTCTTCGATCGATTTTTGATAATAATTATGTATTTGCCTAGCTTTCTCTTCTTGTAATACATCCTCTAAATATTTTCCAATACAAGAAGAAGACAATCTTGCATGAAGAAGGCCATTTTCATTAACGAATAAGTATTTAAATCTTGGCCCTACCTCTACTTTCATAATAAAGATTAAATCATGAACGTGCTGAAAAACAAAATCAAACAAGATAGTTCCAATTTTTTCCCTAATCATAGGATCTTCGATTTCTTTATTGATCAGTCGTTTCAAATGGTCCATTGTATCATCCTTTTTTCAGAACTAATTTTTGTGAAACAACCTCCCCAACATTAATGATTAACTATATTTTACATAGAATCGACAAAAAATCACTACAATTTTCGACAACAATATTAAGAATCTGAAAAAATAGTACTTTGGTACTATATTAAAATTTTATTTATTGTAAAAATATAGTTATTTTTACTTAATTACTTGAGCGTTTATGGCAAGAACCCTTTCATTTACCTGCTAATAAAGTTATACTTTTTTTAGAGATTTTCGTGTGAAAGGAGTCCAACCGTTGGCAAAGCAAAAAGAATCAACAAATTTACCACTTACCATTGAAAATATATCTCAAGCACTATTTATTATTAATCGCCACGCAAAAACAGCAACGGACCCAAAATTTTTGTATCAATTAAAGCATAAAGCGATTAAAAAATTGTTAAAAGAAGGGAAAGCCAAAAAAATCGGACTTCATTTTTCAAAAAATCCTAAATTAAGTCAGCAGCAATCTGACGTTCTCATTTCTTGTGGTGATTATTTATTTCATGTCCCACCTACGAAAGAAGATTTTTCAACATTGCCACATCTTGGGGAATTGGATCAAACAACCCGTAACCCTAAAGCAAAACTCTCATTAAAGGAAGCTAAAAAATTGATTCAACATTATACCGGGATTTTCCCAAAAAAAAGTAATAAAATATATCGTCCCAAATTTGTAAAACCTATTTTTAAACGATTAGGAGAGTAATATTGCCACGAAAATTTCGTTGATCAATATTTGTTATAGAAAATACTATCATAAAAAAACTGCTCTCTCATTAAATGGGAGCAGTTTTATTAAATGCTTGAATATCAGAAATAATTTTTTCCACATTGATTATAGGAATATTACCATAAATCCCTTCCACATATATAGAATCATCCTCGTTTGAAGGTTGAATATCCGACTTTGTTACGATGTGTATTTGTGATATTCCATGAACATAAAAACAAAGGCACTGATTATTTATTTCAGAAATGATAAATTTATCTTCCAATTCATTTGGTTCGGACTTCTTAGAAAATACTTCTCCTAAATCGATAACAGGATAAACTTCCCCACGTACGTCAATGACTCCTTTTATGTAAGGATGGGTAAAAGGAATAGGAGTCACTTTTTTTGTTTGAATCATTTCTTTTACAAAGTTTACATTCATTCCATATTTTTCGTACCCAATTTTTAATTCAATCATTTCCATAGTATTATCGCTTGTTTCAGTAATGTATGTTTGATTTTCCATTTTTCTCACCTTTCAAAAAAACATAAAGNATTTTGTTATATTATATCATTCAAATTCATAAAGAAGATTGACAAAAGAATCAATTTGTTTCTTATGATGTAAATCGTGGTAAATAAAATCATTCAAATAATCTAATATTTTCAGCTTATGGTCACCGATAGAAAAAGAAATTTGAAGATACGTATCGTCTACTAATTTTAGCTTTTCGATAAAATGCTTCTTTCTTAAGGCAACGAGTTGGTCGATAAGCTCATCTTTCGAGTGCTTTTTCGCATAATCATCAGCTTGATCATTAATAATCTGAAAATTAGGAAATGGCTCTAATTTATTTCCTTCTGTCATGAATGGAAATCTTTCTCTTAATGAATATTCATCCCATAGTAATAAATGAGCAATGATTGCACCAACAGACCATTTTCCTTTTGCGATCGGTCGGTACCAATCTTCATCTTTTAATTTTTTTAAATCGACTAACCATTGATTAAATGTTTCATAATGCTTAATAATTTCATATTTTCCCATGTGCCAACCTGCTCTCTATAAATTCAAGATCGATTATCCTTTCCATACTCTTTCAATTCGATAAAACCCTACAGAAATCCTTTATCATTTTTCTTTCTTTACATAAAAACTACAGGTAAAATAAAAGAAATAGTTGTACATATGAAAGTTGGGGGATTGAATGGAACATTTAATCAATAAGCGAGTAAAACATATCCAAATGTCAGGCATTCGTAAGTTTTTTAATCTAGTGTCAGATATACCTAATGTAATTTCGTTAACAATTGGCCAACCAGATTTTCCTACACCGAATCATATTAAGTTAGCAGCTAAACAGGCCATCGATGATAATTTTACAAGCTATACGCATAATGGGGGATTTTTTGAATTACGAGAGGCGGCGGCGAGTTATTTAGATAAAAAATATGGCTTAAAATATTCACCGGAAAATGAAGTAATTGTAACAGTTGGTGCATCTGAAGCTATTGACATTACGTTTCGAACGATTTTGGAGGAAGGTTGTGAAGTGATTTTACCCGCACCGATTTATCCTGGTTATGAGCCGATCATACAATTATGTGGTGGAAAAATAAAATATTTAGATACAAGAGATTCGAATTTTAAAGTTACGGCAGAAAAAATTGAGGAACTTTTAACGGATCAAACGAGATGTATCGTCTTACCTTATCCTTCCAACCCTACAGGTGTCAGTTTGAAAAAAGAGGAATTAATGAAAATTGCACAAGTATTAAAAGGCAGGGATGTTTTTGTCGTTGCTGATGAGATTTATAGTGAACTGACATATGAAACTCGCCACGAATCCATCGCTTCGATTTTACGGGAACAAACGATTGTTATAAATGGGTTGTCCAAATCACATTCTATGACCGGATGGAGAATCGGCTTTGTCTTTGGTCCAGAACCAGTGATGAAGCATATGATTAAAGTTCATCAGTATAACGTCACTTGCGCTAGCTCCATATCTCAAAAAGCGGCATACGCTGCCCTTACAACAGGGATCGATGATGCTTTAGTAATGCGAGAACAATATTTACAACGAAGAAACTATGTGTATGAACGATTAAAGACAATGGGGTTAAAAACTGTTTTACCTGATGGAGCCTTTTATTTTTTTGTTAAAATTCCAGTTGAAGGAATCTCATCATTGGACTTTTGCTTGCAATTAGTTAATGAGGCAAAAGTAGCCGTTGTACCGGGAAGTTCATTCTCCATTTACGGTGAAGG
>JGI1652J44930_10000703_pt1 | contig 12950 bp, 11 predicted proteins | sample NewIslsDNAsample_FD_44930 | JGI IMG/M metagenome (IMG submission 44930)
GCAAGGGGCTCCGCGTACCGGCTTCGCACCGTCCGCCGGCTCTCTGGGACGCGGCGCTCCCCTTGTCGGCCCTTTCATCGCATTTCTCTCATTCGTACAGTCAACTTTATCAGGTTGGAGAGCGGATGTCAATGCGATCGCCCCCTTCGGGCGGCAATGTTTGAAAGCGGGAGGAAGTGAAAAAATGAAGAAGAGGTAGTTGCAAGACAACTACTGTTGTAATACAATAACGGTNAACGGGCGAATTGTATTANTACAGAATCGTCCCGAGCGGGAAGGGGGAAGCAGCATTCATGACGACCACCCTCTCATGTCCGGAAGGGGTAGAGGTCAAAGGACGGGTGACACCGGAGGTTGCGGAGATCTTAACCCCGGAGGCGCTGGACTTTGTCGCCCGGTTGGAGCGGAAATTCGGTGACAGAAGGAAGGAGCTCCTCGCCCGGCGCGCCCAGCGTCAGGAGCGCCTCGACGCCGGAGAGATGCCCGATTTCTTGCCGGAAACCCGATCGATTCGCGAGGGATCCTGGACCATCGCGCCTTTGCCGAAGGATCTGCAGGATCGTCGGGTGGAGATNACCGGTCCGGCGGGCGACCGGAAAATGGTGATCAACGCCCTCAATTCGGGAGCCAAATGCTTCATGGCCGACTTTGAGGACGCCCTCTCCCCCACCTGGGAGAATGTGATCCAGGGGCAGATCAACCTGAGGGACGCCATCCGCCGGCGGATCGATTTTGTCAGCCCCGAGGGGAAGAAGTACGCCCTCAAGGATGAGGTGGCCACGCTGATCGTTCGGCCCCGGGGCTGGCACCTGGAAGAGAAGCACCTGTTTGTCGACGGGGATGCGGTGTCCGGCGGGCTTTTCGACTTCGGCCTCTATTTCTTCCACAACGCCAAGGAATTGATCGACCGGGGAACGGGTCCCTATTTCTACCTTCCGAAGATGGAGAGCCACCTGGAGGCCCGGCTGTGGAACGACGTGTTCAACTTTGCGCAGGATGAGCTGGGGATTCCCCGGGGCACCATCAAGGCGACCGTGCTGATCGAGACGATCATGGCCGCCTTCGAAATGGATGAGATCCTCTACGAGCTGCGGGAACACTCCGCGGGTTTGAATTGCGGCCGTTGGGATTACATTTTCAGCTATCTGAAGCGGTTCCGCAATCGGCCGGAGGTGATCCTCCCCGACCGGAGCAAGGTGACGATGACGGTGCCCTTCATGAGGGCTTACACCCTGCTGACGATCAAGACGTGCCACCGGAGGGAGGCGCCGGCGATCGGAGGCATGGCCGCCCAGATCCCGGTGAAGAACGACCCGGAAAAGAACGAGGCGGCCATGGCCAAGGTGCGGGAAGACAAGCGGCGTGAAGCTTCCGACGGCCATGACGGGACCTGGGTGGCCCATCCGGGGCTGGTTCCCGTGGCCAAGGAGATCTTTGACGAGCTGATGCCCACGCCCAATCAGATCCACAAGAAGCGGGAAGATGTCCGGGTGACCGCCAAAGATCTGGTGGCCGTCCCCGAGGGCCCCATCACCGAACAGGGGATCCGGACCAACCTGCGGGTGGGACTTTTGTACGTGGAGGCCTGGCTCCGGGGTTACGGCGCCGTCGCCATCGACAATCTGATGGAGGATGCGGCCACGGCGGAAATCTCCCGGGCCCAGCTGTGGCAGTGGATTCGCCATCCCGAGGGCAAGTTGGAGGACGGCCGCGAGGTGACCTGGGAGCTGGTGGAAGGGTTCATGCAGGATGAGCTGGACCGAATCCGGGAGGAGATCGGCGAGGAAGCCTTTGAAAAGGGCAAGTTCAATGAGGCCCGGGAGCTTCTGACCCGCCTGATCAACCAGGAGCAATTGGCCGAGTTCCTTACCCTTCCGGGATACGCGTACCTGGATTGATGCAGAAAAGGGGAGATGGCCGGGGACTTCGTCCCCCCTTCTCCCCAGAAGTTCAAAGGTCCGGCGCGATCGGACCGGCTTTAGTCCCTTCATGCAAGTTCAGAGGCTGTCTCATCCGCTCCTTTCCCGAGTTTCAACTTCCGGAAAGGGGAGGGGACGGTATTATACCGAGTATGTAAAATATTTACAATATTATCAAATATATACCAAGGAGGTATGGATCATGATTGATGCGCAGGAAGCCAAAGCCCTGCAGGAGAGCTGGGAGAAGGACGAACGGTGGAAGGGCATTGTCCGCCCCTACACCGCGGAGCAAGTCTTGAAGCTGCGCGGTTCCGTCAAGATCGAGTACACCCTGGCCAAGATGGGCGCCGAACGGCTGTGGCACCTATTGAAAACGGAGCATCACGTGAAAGCCTTGGGCGCCCTCACCGGGAACCAGGCGGTCCAGCAGGTGAAGGCCGGCTTGAAGGCCATCTATCTGAGCGGTTGGCAGGTGGCGGCGGACGCCAACCTGGCCGGTCAAATGTATCCGGATCAGAGCCTGTATCCCGCCAACAGCGTCCCCCACGTGGTGAAGCGGATCAATCAAGCCCTGCAGCGCGCCGATCAGATCGAACACGCCGAGGGCGGGGCCAAGCGCTACTGGTTCGCGCCGATCGTCGCCGATGCGGAGGCCGGGTTCGGAGGCACCCTCAATGTGTTTGAACTGATGAAAGCGATGATCGAAGCGGGTGCCGCCGGCGTCCACTTTGAGGATCAGCTGTCCTCGGAGAAGAAGTGCGGACATCTGGGAGGAAAGGTGCTCATCCCGACCCAGCAGGCGATTCGAAACCTGGTGGCCGCCCGCCTCGCCGCCGATGTGATGGGAGTGCCCACCATCCTCATCGCCCGGACCGACGCCAACGCCGCTAAACTGCTCACCAGCGACATCGATCCCCGGGATCGGGAGTTCATCACCGGGGAGCGGACGGCGGAGGGTTTCTTCCGGGTGCGCGCCGGTCTGGATCAGGCCATCGCCCGGGGATTGGCCTATGCGCCCTACGCCGACCTCATCTGGTGCGAAACCTCGGAACCCAACCTGGAGGAAGCCCGCCGCTTCGCCGAGGCGATTCACGCCAAATATCCGGGCAAAATGTTGGCCTACAACTGTTCGCCCTCCTTCAACTGGAAGAAGAAGCTGGATGACGAAACCATCGCCCGCTTCCAGGATGAGCTGGGCGAAATGGGATACAAGTTCCAATTCGTCACCCTGGCCGGTTTCCATGCCCTGAACCACAGCATGTTCGAACTGGCCCGCCAGTACAGGGAACGGGGGATGGCCGCCTACGCCGAACTGCAGCAGCGGGAGTTTGCCAGCGAAGTGCACGGCTATTCGGCCACCCGCCATCAGCGGGAAGTGGGTACCGGTTACTTCGACGAAGTCTCCATGGTGATTTCCGGGGGCAGCTCCTCCACGACCGCCCTCACGGGATCCACGGAAGAGGAGCAATTCACCCAGGTTTGAGGTTTCCCTCATCTCCGTATCGGCTCATCCGGGAAATCGCGCAATAAAACGGGCGCCTGCTCGAACGATGCGTTCGAGGGGCGCCCTTCTTTTATCCTCCTGCGGTTTAACCCCCGTTTTCCTCCCGGATCGATGCGTAGATCTTGTTCAGGAGATTCTGCTTTTCCTCCCACAGGTCCCGGGAGAGATCGACGGGGTACTCCTCCGGGTTGAGGAGGCGCAGGTATTCCTCCCAAAACAGGGAGAGCTGCTCCCGATGGTAATTTCGAATTTCCTCCAGGGAAGGAAGTTCGTACACCCGTTTTCCGTCCCGGAAGATGGGAACGAGGAGGTTGATCGCCCGGAAATGGGTGACCTTTTTCTTCCGGAAGGTGTGGACCGGGTGGAAGAGGATGAGGGGACGGCTTTCATCGATGACGGTATCCACCCGGGTGATCAGATCCCCCCGCGCCTTGCCCGTTTTCCGGTCGACAATCCGGTAAACCGTCTTGCGGCCGGGAGTGGTCACCTTTTCCGGATTGGAGGAGATTTTCAGGGTCGGAAGCCACCGGCCCTGCTCGTACCGGGCCACCATTTTGTAAACGGCACCGAGGGCGGGTTGATCATAGGCGGTGATCAGCTTGGTGCCGATTCCCCAGGAGTCGATCCGGGCTCCCTGGGATTTCAGGTTGAGGATGGTTGTTTCGTCCAGATCGCTGGAGGCGACGATCAGGGTGTCCGTCAGCCCCGCCTCGTCCAGCATCTGCCGGGCGCGTTTGGACAGGTAGGCCAGGTCGCCGCTGTCCAGGCGGACGCCGGCCAGTCGCTTTCCTTCCCGCTTCAGCTCCAATCCCACCTGGATGGCGTGGGGCAAGCCGCTCTTCAGGGTGTCGTAGGTGTCCACCAGCAGGATGGCCTGGTCCGGGAAGGAGCGGACGAAGGCGCGGAAAGCTTCCAGTTCGCTGTCAAAGTCCTGTACCCAGGAATGGGAATGGGTTCCCCGGGTGGGGATGCCGAAGAGCTGACCGGCCCGAACGTTGCTGGTGGCGTCGAAACCGGCGATATAGGTGGCCCGGGCTCCCCACACCGCCGCATCCGTCTCCTGGGCCCGCCGGGTGCCGAATTCCATCAGGACGTCCTTGGGGGCGACGTGGCGGATGCGGGCCGCCTTGGTCGCCACCAGCGACTGGTATCCGACGAAGTTGAGCAGGGCGGTCTCCACCAGTTGCAGCTCCATGATCGTCCCTTCCAGCCGAAGAAGGGGCTCGTTCGGAAAGACCAGTGTTCCCTCCGGGATGGCGTACAGATNGCCGGTGAATCGGAAGGAGCGAAGCATCTTCAAAAAGTCCGGGTCGTAGTTTTCCGGCTGGCCGGCGAGATATTCAATGTCTTCCTCGGTAAAGCGGAGATTTTCCAAATAGTGGACTGCCCGTTCCAGTCCGGCGAAGACGGCGTAGCCGTTTCCGAAGGGGAGTTGTCGGAAATATAGGTCAAAGGCACGGCGCCTGCGGTGAGTTCCGTTTTTCCAATGGGCGTACATCATGTTGATCTGATACTTGTCCGTATGTAAGGAGGGTACAGGGGACGGTACCATCTTTTCTTCATTCCTCCGATTTACTGTTCTTGAAANCGCGCGGCGCCTTCCCGTAGGAAAAGGCGGCTCCGGGCCGTTTCCGTTCCTTCAGCGGTCGACGATGATCTGGTACATCACCGGGACGACCTTTTCTTTTGCGATGTAGTAGGCCGAGAGGCGGCTCTGCTCTCCCTTGAGGGAGAGGATCCAGTAGCTCTTTTCCGGGTAATGCCAATTGGCCAGATCCCGGGCGGAGGGAACCGGATCCGTGTTGGGGTGGGAGTGGACGATGCCGATCCAATCCAGCCCCCTTTTCCGGATTTCCCGAATCGTATCCAGATAGGTGCGAGGTTCGAATTGAAAGGAGTGGGGGCTTTGGTCCAGGTTCGGGATGGGAAAAAAGTGGGTGATCTCCTGATCCTGTCCGGCCAATATTCCGCACGCCTCGTTGGGCAGCTGTTTCATGCAGTACTGCCGGAGATGGTCGACCACCGCCGCCCGGATCGACAATACCTGGCGGGCCACTTTAGAAACCTCCTCAACGGCAGGGTGTCCCGGTGTGAGCTATTTCTGTTCCGGGTCAACGGTTTCTTTCATCTATTGTATAACTAAAGCCGCCCAAGGGAAAGGGAGGCCATGTCGGGGCGAAATTTCGATTCCTGTGATAGAATGAGTTCACCAGAGACAGGGAGGGAGCCGGATGAATCCGATTCAAGTGGGCGTGTGCGGTTGGGGAGATCACGACCTGTATCCGCCCGGGACCCCCTCGCGGGACAAGCTGGCCCTCTATGCCGGCCATTTTCCGGTGGTGGAGGTGGACAGCACCTATCACGCCATTCCTCCCGCTGAGCGGTGCGCCCGCTGGGTGGAGGACACGCCGGAGACCTTCCGATTCGTGGTGAAGGCCTACCGGGAGCTGACCGGCCACGGCCGACCGAAGGGAGCGCCCGAACGCCCCTGGAAGGAGGTGGCCGACAGCTTTGCCGCCGCGCTTCGGCCGTTTCAAGAGGGGGGAAAGCTGTCGATGGTGTTGTTCCAGTTTCCCCCGTGGTTCGACTGCACGCGGGAACACGTCCGACATATCCGGCGGTGCCGGGAGGCCTTCGCTGATTTTCCCCTGGCCGTCGAATTCCGCAACCGGACGTGGTACGCACCCCGCTTTCGCGAGGGGACCCTCCGCTTTCTCCGGGAGGAGGGGCTGATCCACACCGTCTGCGACGAGCCCCAGGCCGGGGAGGGCTCCATCCCGGTCGTTCCCGTCGTCACCCATCCCGATGCCGTTTTGATTCGTTTCCACGGCCGCAACCGGGAGGGATGGAACAACACGGGCCGCTCCAACTGGCGCGGAGTCCGCTATGCCTACCGCTATTCCCGGGAGGAGCTGGCCGAGTGGATTCCCCGCATCGAAGCGATGAAGCGGGAAGCCAGGCAGGTCACCATCCTCTTCAACAACAACTCCCAGGGGGACGCGGCCCCCAACGCCAAAGAGCTGATCGACATGATGGGGCTCACCTTCGAGGGGCTGGCCCCCCGCCAGCTGGGGATATGGTAGAGGGGAAGGGTGTCCGGCTTTTCGCCGCCCGAGCGGCTAAGGGCCTTGGGATGGCGCGAGGCCGGCGGGGACATGGTGGACGGCGCTGCGCCGATGAAGGGACCCAGGGAAGCCCGATCGCCGAAGTCGTCCGCGGTTGGGTGACAATCGACACAGGGGGAGGACCCGGGACGAGGAGAAATCCTCCGGGGATGTGCGAAGTCTCCCCTTGTGAAGGCCGCCGGGCGGGGGCGGACGGATACGGGGGTACTCGGTATGAAGTTTGAGGAAAGAGTGCAACTGAATGAGGACAAGCTGAATGACACCGATGACCAAATCGTCGATTACATTCGGGAAAACCGGGCCGGGATCGGAGACATCTCGATCCAGGCGATGGCCGAAGCCCTCTACACCGTTCATCAATTGAATCGTTATGGATTGCGGAAAAGCGATCATAAAAGGGTGCCGTCTCGGCACCCTGGTTTTTTTGTGATTAGCGGTGGGATCCGGCCTCCATTTCGGCCAGGATCCGGCTCCTGATCTCCCGCGCGGCGGAGAGCGCTTCGGTATCCTGTTCGATGTCCCCGGGGCGGTTTCCCCGTCCGATCACATGGCCGGCGAACCGGATGCCGACGAAATCGAAGATGTGCCGGAATTGCTCAATCAAGGCCCTTCCCTTCACATGGGGGTCATCATCGCCTACAGCCAGCACATACGCCCGTTTTCCCGTCATCCGGTCCAGGAACTCTTTCCGGTTTTCCCGCAGAGATTGGGACCAGCGGTCGATGAAGAGCTTCAAAGGTCCCGGCATTCCGTACCAGTAGATGGGGGTGGCAAAGATCAGGAGGTCCTGCTTGAGCACCCGGTCCAACAGTTTCCGGTAATCATCCTCGGGATAGGATCCCGGCTCCGTATGCCGATAGTCGATGATCGGTTCGATCCGATAATCGGTCAAGAAAAGGGAGTCGACGTCCATTCCTTCGACCAGCACCTTCGCCAAGCGTTCGGAATTTCCGCCTCTGCGGGAGCTGGCATATAGTACGGCGATATTCACGGCATGTCCTTCCTTTCCTGGTTGAGATGAATAGGTTTCCTTTACCGGACCCGCATGATTATTTTATCAGACTTTCATGTCCCTCCTTCACAGACTCCCGGGGCAGGGGCTTTCTTTGACGTTCGGGCAGGATTTGGATCACCGCTCGCCCCGCCGTCCAATGTGGACCGTAGCGGAAACTCGAACACCGGCTGACGCCCTTTGGCCATTTTTTCACAATTTGTTTTACAACTTTGTCATTGACGATGAGAATCATTATCAATATAATCGTGGATGGGATCCCAATATGAAATCGGGGGGGGAGGCAGGAGGAGCTTATTTTTTTCCACATGAGATGAGAATGATTCTCTCTATCATGTAGAAGCCGATAGGACGACTGAAAGGAAAGAGCGCGTGATTGCGTACAGCATAGAGGAAACGGGCCAGATTATGTTGAAAAAAAGGTTTCTCATCCCGGTTTTGCTTCTTCTTTCCGTGCTGTCCCTGTTTGTCGGGGTCAAAGAGATCCAACTGACCGGTTTGCTCCAAGGGGATGAAGACCAGTGGCAGATCCTGTGGGTCAGTCGCGTTCCCCGGCTGATCAGCCTGATCATCGCGGGCGCCAGCATGGGGATCGTCGGTCTCATCATGCAGCAATTGAGCCGGAACCGGTTCGTTTCGCCCACCACGGCGGGAACGGAGGATTCGGCCCGGCTGGGCATTCTGGTGTCCCTGATGTTGTTCGGCGCGGCCACCACTCTGCAAAAAATGTTGTTGGCGTTTCTGTTCGCTCTTCTGGGGACCTTTCTCTTCATGAAAATCCTGGCGCGCATCCGGTTCAAAAATGCCGTCTTCATCGCTCTGGTCGGCCTGATGCTGGGCAATGTGATCGATTCCGTCACCACCTTTTTCGCCTACAAGCATGACTTGATCCAAAGCATCGGAGCCTGGTTTTACGGCGATTTTTCCATGATCGTCAGCGGGCGGTACGAAATGATGTACATCAGCATCCCGCTGATCGTCATCGCCTATCTGTACGCCGACCGCTTCACGATCGCCGGCATGGGCGAGGAATTTTCCGTCAATCTGGGACTTGATTACCGGCAGGTGGTGAATATCGGAATGGTCATCGTCGCCATGGTGACGGCCGCCGTCATTCTGACCGTCGGGGTGATTCCATTTTTGGGATTGATCATACCGAACATCGTGACCATCCTGCGGGGGGATCATTTGCGGCAGAATCTNTTTCTCACGGCCTTGCTGGGGTCGGTTTTCCTCCTGGTCTGCGACATCCTCGGGCGGATTCTCATATATCCCTATGAGATCCCCATCGGGCTGACCGTCGGGATCATCGGCAGCGGGGTGTTCCTGTACCTGCTGTTGAGGAGTCGGGGCCATGGGTGATCGGACCAAACTGACCCTCCTTGCCGCGGTCGCCCTCGGATGCGTTGCGTTGTTTATGCTGACTCACCTCAGCGGCAATCTGGATTACATCGTCCCGAGAAGGGCGGCGAAGCTGGCCGCCATCATCATGACCGGCGTGACCATCGCCTTTTCCACGGTCGTCTTTCAGACCATCACCAACAACCGGATTCTTACCCCGTCCATCATCGGGCTGGATGCCCTGTACCTGTTTATCAACGCGACGATCGTGTTCCTGTTCGGATCTCAAGCCTTTGTCTTCATGGACGACAATGTGCGGTTCTTGCTGTCCGCCGGTTTGATGGTGCTGTTTTCCGTCCTATTGTACCGTCTGCTGTTCCGCCGTGAGGAGAAAAACATCTTTTTTGTCCTCCTGGTCGGGGTTATCATGGGCACCCTTTTCCGCAGCGCCACGTCGTTCATGCAGATGCTCATCGACCCCAACGAATTTCTCGTCATCCAGGACCGGATGTTCGCCGGCTTCAACAACATCCACACCGATTTGCTGTGGGTTTCCATGGTGACGGTCGCCGTCGTGCTTTTGTACTTCCTGCGTTTCGCTCGGTTCTTGGACGTCCTGGCGCTGGGCCGGGATCATGCGGTCAACTTGGGGGTGGATTACGATTATGTCGTGTCCCGGCTGTTTATCATCGTGGCCGCCCTGGTATCCGTCGCCACGGCGCTGGTGGGACCGATCACCTTCCTGGGGCTCATCGTCGCCAATGTCGCCTACCATCTCTTGTCCACGTACCGCCACCGGCCGGTGATTGCCGCCGCCGCGTTGATCGCCGTGGTGATGTTGGTCGGGGGGCAGTGGGCGGTTGAACGCCTCTTCACCTTTTCCACCACCATCAGTGTGATCATCAACTTCTTCGGCGGCATTTACTTCATCTATCTCTTGTTGAGGGAGAGTAAATCATGGTAGAGGTGCAAAACGTGACCAAACGGTACGGGGGTCGTGCGGTCGTCGATGCCGTCTCGGTCAACATCCCCCGGGGGAAGATCACTTCGTTGATCGGTCCCAACGGCGCCGGAAAGAGCACGCTGCTGTCCATGATCAGCCGTCTGGTGCCGAAGGATGAGGGGGAGATCCGGATCGACGGTCGGGAACTGGGGAGCGTCAAGAATAACGAACTGGCCAAAAAGCTGTCGATTCTGAAACAGTCCAACCACCTCCAGATCCGGCTGAAGGTGCGGGAGCTGGTCAGCTTCGGACGCTTCCCCTATTCCCGGGGGCGTTTGACGAAGGAAGACTGGATGCACGTCGAGCGGGCCATCGAGTACATGGAGCTGGAGGATCTGCAGGATCGGTTCCTCGACCAATTGAGCGGCGGCCAGCGGCAACGGGCGTTCATCGCCATGGTGCTGGCCCAAAACACCGACTATATCCTGTTGGACGAACCGTTGAACAACCTGGACATGAAACACTCGGTCCAGATCATGAAGACCCTGCGCAAAATGGTGGACGATCTGGGAAAGACGATCGTGCTGGTCCTTCACGACATCAACTTCGCCTCTTTCTACTCGGATTACATCATCGCCATGAGAGGCGGAAAGGTGCTCCATGAAGGGCCGACCTGCGATATGATTCAGCCTGACGTGTTGAGGGACGTGTTTGACATGAACATNAAAATTCAGGAAGTGGACGACAATCGCCTGTCCATCTATTACACGTGAAGGGATGAACCGGGGGGNTTCCGGTGAGTTCCTATAAGAGAAGGGGAGGATCGAGATGGTTCGTCTGCGCAAACTGTTTCTCGGTACATTGATGCTGATGCTGGTGCTCTCTTTGGCCGCCTGCGGCTCCTCCGCCAACACGGCCCGGGAGGATTCCGCTTCGCAGNAAGGGGAAGAAATCGTCGTCAAACATCAGCTGGGCGAGACAAAGGTGAAGAAAAACCCGAAAAACGTGGTGGTCTTCGACTTCGGCGTGCTGGACTCGCTGGATAAACTGGGCGTGGAGGTGGCCGGGGTTCCTCAGGCCAACGTTCCCCCTTATCTGAAAAAGTATGGGGCCGGCGACTATGCCAACGTGGGCAGTCTGAAGGAGCCGGATTTTGAAAAGGTCAGCTCCCTCGGTCCGGAATTGATCATCATTTCGGCTCGGCAGTCGGATCAGTACGAGGAGTTTTCCAAAATCGCCCCGACCATTTACATGGGCGTGGATACCAGCCGCTACATGGAGTCCTTCACGGAAAACATGGAGACCCTGGGGAAAATCTTCGGCAAGGAAGCGGAAGTGGAGAAGGAACTGGAGGCCATCAACGAGACCATCGAGAAGGTAAAGGAAAAGGCCTCGGCCAGCGACAAAAAAGCGTTGATCATTCTCACGACCGGCGGAAAAACAAGCGCTTACGGGCCGGGCTCCCGCTTCGGACTGATTCATGACGTCCTGGGCGTCAAGCCGGTGGACAAGAACATCAAGGCCGCCACCCACGGGATGAGCGTTTCCTTCGAGTACATCGCCGAGAAAAACCCCGACTATCTCTTCGTGATCGACCGGGACAAAGTGGTCAGCGGTGAAGGAGGCCAGCCGGCCGAGCAGGTGCTGAACAACGATCTGGTGAAAGGGACCAANGCCTACAAGGACAAAAACATCGTGTATCTGGATCCGAACTACTGGTATCTGTCCGGCGGCGGCTTGGTCTCCCTCGGCGAGATGGTGAAGGAAGTGGAGGCGGGCCTTCAATAGAGGGCGACAGAATAGCCTGCCCTTCGCTCTTCGATCGGAGCGGGGGCGGGCTTTTTATGTTGACAAGCGCACCGGGATGGCTGTTGAAGCATTTTGATTTTATCGCCATGTTATATATTGTGTTGAATATCTCGAATGTGGATCGGATTAGGATCCGCCCTGGTGGCTTTCTGTTGGGCATCAGCGCCCGGAGGGGAAAGGATATGGACATCCAGCAGAGGATTCGGCGACCTTTTCTTTCTCCTGGTGCGTACGTTCCGGGATCATAACAACCCCGTTTCAGGAGTTGTTTTCTTCTTCATCGCTCTTATGGGATAAGAGAGCCTCCGGTAGGGGAAAACCCTTGGGGTCGGTGTCTATTTTTTCAATGGAAGAAATTATATAATAGAACATATAGCAAATCATGTATTTATTGAATTTTTTGGGGTAAATTCAGTTTTGCTATTGATTCTATTTACTTTACACCAGAACTATTACTCACGCGTTTGGCTGATCAGTCAAGATTGCTGGTTTTGCACTGGAAGCGGTCCGGGATTGTTGTACGTTATTCTTTACCTATCACATATAAGCATTTTAGGATTCCTTTTCTATTGGGTAGTGCGATTCTTTGGGAGAAGATGAAGGGAGGGGGGGCAGAAGCCTCGGGTCCCAACGGTGATGCTAGATCGGGGAGAAGTGAAAATGACTCTTTTTGATGAATGTATCGAGGCATTGAAAAGAGAAGGCGAGGTTATTGTTTTGTCTGAGGAAGAATCAAAAGAAATTGAAAAAGAATTTGAAGAAATTGTTCCTATTCATCCGACTGTGGCAAAAGTTGATTTCAGCAAAATGTTATGGAAGAGGGAAATTGTAGTAGATGAGGACATATTGGAGGAATTATTTAAAAATAACGTTAATGTAAATGAGCCGGTTTATGTTTTCTGGGATAATGTAGCGTACCCAACGCTTAAAACCTCTATAAAAAATGTTATTAATGCCATAGATTATGTTATATCCGTCAGCTTTGATACTTGGATCTTTTGCCCCAAGGAAAGGTACATTGTGGAGTATTATCATGAGGGTGAAACCTTTTTGGGGTTCTACTAAGCAGGTATACGATCTCCGATAGTGCAAACTACCTGGGAGTGATGATNCGTTCAGTTTTGTGCCAATNATCCCTGNGNAATTGNGNCCAAAGGTTATAGCGTAGATGTATACCCATCGATTTGCACGGCAGCCAAAGTCAAAGTTTGCCGACGAAGCTTCCACCTGGGAAGTCAATAAAATTGTTTTCCAATTTTGAGCGAACGAAAGGGATGACGTAGATGTCATCCCT
>JGI1652J44930_10000704_pt1 | contig 12939 bp, 9 predicted proteins | sample NewIslsDNAsample_FD_44930 | JGI IMG/M metagenome (IMG submission 44930)
ATCTCCAGAATCGTCGCCTCCTGACCCGTCATCATCTGAACAATCATCGTCTCCAGACCCGCCATCATCTCCAGAGTCATCACCTCCAGGTCCATGATCTCCTCCAGGTCCATGAGGTCCATGATCTCCTCCCGGTATGTGATGATCGCTTCCTGGTATAATCAAAACTTTGAGCTGAGTAAGCCCTACAAGCCCTTCTCCCGGACAATATGCTCCCACAAAGAGCAAATAGTCACCTGGAGGTAAATCAAGAGTGGTAAGTGATAATGCTTTCTCGCCTTTATCTCCTATTGCTATGGAACCATTTCCTCCCCCTATCAGGGTTTGGATTTCTTTCTGAAGCTCGTTTTTAGTTAGCTTTGACTTATAATTTGAGGAGTTTATGCCAAACTCTTCAATGACGTCCACACCATTTACTATTACTGATGTGCCGCTTCTTGTTCCATTAGTATTGACCTCAATTTTTGCCTTATATGCATGCTCATTGATCAGTACTGCTCCATAAGTACAATTACTTTTATCGGGAGCATTCACAAGATTCATTCTTAGATCCAAATTTTCCTCATTTGTTATTACTACGGGAATGCTTATGTCTAGGTCTGCTACATTTACTATGCTCCCTGGAGTTGAAACGAGTAACTTGTATTTTGAGACCATAAAGGCTGTTGTGGAGATGACTGTCAAGCTGTCGTCTTCATTTTCCTGAGTCATGACTATAACATACTGTCCAGCATCAAGCGGCCCTAAATTATAATTTAGCAAATCTCCATTCTTTCCGAGCACAGCGGAATATTTTTTATAATTCCCGTCTACACTGCTGTTAAAGAGCTTATTTAGGTTCCTTATATCTTTTTCTCTAAAGGCATCAAGGATCTCGAATACTGTGTCCGGGGTTACTTTTATAAGGAATATCTCCACATTTCCTTTTAAACCGGCTTCCCCAAAGAAAAACATCACTGCATCTTCTCCCGGCTGGTAAATGGGAATGGTTCTATAGACATAAGCTGACGGGTAGTTTACAGTGAATTTTCCATCTCTGTCTTTATACAAGGTTCCAGAAGCTCCCCCAAACTCAATATGTTTCGGTCCCTCGTATGTGATTTTTATCGGATGGGGAAGCTGGATTCTTGACTCTGCAAACGGGTTTCCCATTATAATCCAGTTTCCTTGTGTCGGGTTGCTGGTATGATCCAAGACATAAACAACTCTGTCTGTAAAGTTTATACTTCCAATAGGGACAACACTCTTTTCATTATTACTATCTATAAAGTTTATACTTTCAATAGGGACAACACTCTTTTCATTATTACCAGCAGTTGCTGTTGTAGAGGTTAATATGAGTATTCCTAGTGCAACTATCAATAGACTCTTTCTCAAGGGCATACCTCCATTCTATTCTTGATTTTTTTCCATAATAATCACCTTGAATTGCCGTTTTTTTTCATTTCCTTCTTGAATATACAAACAGAATCAGAATTCCTACCCCCATTCCTGCTAACAGATATAATTTATCTACAGATTGTCTGGAAGATTTGGGCTTTTGAATGTTCTCTCCGGAAAGCTTTGTTTGATTGCTCACTTCTGTGAGATTCTTATCTAAATTTAAAACTTCAGAAACTTCGCTTCTATCTGCATTTTCGGAGCTTGTTGGTTTCATAGAAGATTCGGTTTTTGGGGAAGAAGAGCCTCTAGAAGCAGATTTTTTGGAGGATGAATTTTCGTTGGAGGATGAATTTTCGTTGGAGGATGAATCTTCGTTGGAAGATGAATCTTCGTTGGAGGAAGAATCTTCGTTGGAAGATGAATCTTCGTTGGAGGAAGAATCTTCGTTGGAAGANGAATCTTCGTTGGAGGAGGAATCTGTATTTGAGCCTGAATTTTCGCCCGACTTAATAGTTACTGTTTTCGTGATTTCTCCTACTTTTATCTCAAAGTCCCCAGGTGGAATTGCTTTTGTGTTATATGAATAACCTAGTTCCCCATTCGAATCAGCTTTTATCTTCTGAAAAGCTTTAATCTTCAGGTTCACATTTGAAATTCCTTTCTTAGCTTCTCCGTCAATTTTTATATCATAGGTTCCTGGAGGGACATTTGATTGAGATACAGTTACTGTTTCTCCTGAGGCTTCTGAACTTTTTGTTATCCAGACAACCATCTTTACCCTCACATTGAGGTTTTTGGCTCCCCTTGCTTCAACTGTAAAAAAGTTGTCTAAGCCCCCTGGAATTTTTACATCTTCAAGAATGTATTCAAACTTCCCCCCTGAGACAGGAACGGTTTTATCAAAGGTCACGTATACACCGACTTCCTCTCCCGGAGATGCACTCCCTTTTATGTTAATAGTATCTCCACGAACAGGTTCTTGAGGGGAAAACTCCCAGTTATTAACGGAAGCTGCTGCAGGAGAAGTTACAACTAAAACAAAAATTGAAAGGACGACGACTATATAAACCAATGTTTTCATTTTATTAGTGAAATTAGTAAATCTGTGCACAGGAATTTCTCCTTTTAAAATTTGATCTTTATACAATTTTTTTCCAATACATATTGACAATACAATATTAAATAATTAACAATGTCTACCTATTAAAAGATTATACTTTCAAGAAATTATGCAAAACTTATTCTACACAAAAGTATAAATTTTTATCTACTGTACTAAATCTCATATGCAGAAAAATAAAGTATTTTATGGTTAAATTTTAAAATTCAATTTAGCTGACATTGGTAGCTGATGCCCTAAACTCCCTGATCAGGCTCTACTTATGATGCAATAAACTGATTTCAATTGTGTAGAAGGTCCCAAAAGTTTGTATTGTTCTCTTTTTTTATTTATGTGTTGCTGAATATTTTAATAGTATTCCCCAACCAAATAGCTCTCAATTCCTTTTAATAAACAGAAATAAACTCATTTTTGGTACGTTAGTCAAATTTAAATTTTATTCTCCTTATTGTTTAATTGGTATATTATCAATTAACAAAATTGACAAAAGTTTTTTATACCATGTAGTTCTTGTTACATGTACCATTCAACAAAAGAAAAAAAGTCTACTATATATTATGGGGGCATCAATATGTTATTGAGTGTTATCTCTTCGAGCGCAGTTTCAATGAGTACATCTCCTGGGCTTCCACAATATGGAGCCTTGGTAATTTTCGGGCTTATAGCTCTTCTTTCTATAAAAGAAGTCCTATCAGCATCTAAAATATGGAGTAACTCCCTCAACAACTCGTTTAATATGGCAATTCTACCGTTACTTTTAGCTTTTGGAGGGACTGTTTGTTACAAAATATTAGAATGTATCTAATTTCAGCACCCAAAATTCATTATTTGTTTTTTGTAGTTTAATAGCTCTCATACCCATTTTATATTTTTTTAGATCAATCATGTGTATTTATACAAAATTTAAATTCTACTTCTACTGTAAACTACTGTTAATTTTTTCTTGGAATCCGGATCTTTTACATCGTTTATATTTTTAGCTATTGATACACTGCTTAAGGTGCGTTCCTTATCATCCCTTAAGTAAAAAGTTAATTTTTGAAAAAGTATAAAAAATCAAAACAGTTAATTGTGAAGTGTCAGTGAAGGTTAAAGGAAATTGAAAATAAAACTTAAAAATAAATTTGGAAAATCAGATATAGAATAGGATTTTATAAAACATCATAAGCCTGTCCAACTACTCATATAATGTGGAATAATACCGAAAAGGAAGACATTAATAAAGCCGTGCAGGACGGTAATAAAGGGCAAGCTTTTCGTTTTGTAGAATATAATGCCCAATAAAAAACCTACAAAAGATGTATAGAGGATCTCATAACAGGTTCCATACCCTGAGTGCATAAGTCCAAACAGGAGACTTGTAATTAATAATGACTCACCAATACTTAGTGCCTGTGCGAGCCTTGTCTGGAGGATTGACCTGAAGATAAGCTCCTCAATTAAACCAACAAAGAAAACCATAATAATTGTAAGTCTAAGTAGATTTTCGAAAGAGAGATCGGGGATTATGTACTCTGCCTTTATGGTTAGATATTCTCCAAAACTGAGAATAAAACTCAGTGGAACCGAAAGAACCATATACACCCCTATATTCTTCATCGAAATTCCTATCTGCTCAAGTGAGTGCTTCTGAGAGATTATTATAACTGCGACTGGTATTGCCAAGACGCCGTAGATAAAAACGAAGGTATAAAGGGTTGTATCAAAAAAAATGGGCATTGAGAGATTTATCAGTCTCAGGATAGGAAGAAGCATCAGAGCCTGGTGGATTTTCTGAATTTCAGGATCATTTACATATATATTAGAAAGAGAAAGTGCAATCAAACCCCCAATGTGCACTATAACAGCGATTCCCACATCTCCTAGAAATATCAAAATCTCGGCTAGAGATATACACAGGATAGGTATTGCAGAAAGAAGTCTGCGCTTTCTTAATTCAAAATCTTCCTGATTTATCCTCTCAGCTCTAGTTATTTCAGAGGTTTTAAACGAATATTTATAAGAATTAGCTGGNTTCTGCATGAAGTAACTCCTTTTCAATGGGGCGAGTTTAAGTTTATCTTGTATGCACCGTGAGTACGGGCTTTAGGATTTTCAGGTAAATCCTCAAATACCGTATTTCAAATACTGTATAAACTTTTACTCTAAGTTCCTATAAATTCTTTTTGATAATCTTCTTCGCCGCTTAATCAATTTCTATGAGTCCTAGAATATAAGAAAAGTAAATCCTCATAAATATTTTTAANNTGCAGAATAATTTGCACATTAGCTAACTACGGAAAGTATGACTCCAGAATGAGTTGAAGGCTAAATATAAAAAAAATTAAATTTAGAAGCTTTTAAGAGAAATAGTTCACCTAGACTATCTATCGAATAACATAGACAGAAGCTTTTAAACAACAAGGGAATACAACTTAAAATTTACGTAAGAGATTATCGATGATTTGGGAGGCCACCTATTGCAGTCGCATCTGTCACTCTATACACCCTTAAGACATCATTTTTATGTTGTATTTACATCTATCCAGAGAAAGATCCCTATAAGGCACAGTTTTCTCAATCCNATTAAAGAGCANGAACTCAAGCTTCATATTTTCTCCCACAAACGCAGGTGTAAAAATAACTGGTTTTTCCCAGGTCTCATTATGGGCAAGGGCAATATGCTTCACATTTTCTGAGAGGGACAGTGACATATTTTCAAGCTTTACCCATTGTATAATGACCTATACTCATGATTTATAATTCCCTACTATTATGGTTCTGCTCTCCCCAAGAATATATTTTGTAGAATAATTGTCAGCCTTTCCTTCAAACCCAAGAAGCTAAAACTCCATAAAATATTCTCCTTCTTTTGGACTCATGACTACAAAAGTGAGGTCACCATAGACAGAAAGATTAAAAATGCTCATCTCAGATATTCAAGCCCTCATATTATGAAGATGGACAGGCTTACAAGNATTGGAAGGGTGTGATGCCCCAAGGAATATAGTTAAGACAAAGACCTATTAGAGGCACAACCGCAATACTTAAGCCGAAAGAGAGAGCCATCCNTTCTATCATATCAAAGCCGTATTTTGTAAGAAAGAGGGGTACAGTCAAAGCGTATCCTGGCAGGAAAAGNATAAAAGGTAGTCCTACNGAATTGCGGGGCATGGTCTCACTTATCTAGGAGTAAGCATAAAAATATCTGTAAGGAGCATAAGCCCCATGATAATCAAGANGTCTGAAGGAATTCTTTTCCTCATGCGGGTCATCTGATNTCAGTTTAAAATAATAAGTTTCTAGTNTCTTCAATTNAAATAATTTTTAAGAAAAGTAAATATTTTTCTAATGTATTTAATTCTTTCGCGCTTTTTTCCTAGGACATAGATGTTATAATATTTCCACTAATTTTATACCGATCTTTATTTTTCCCATATATTTTCTATGCAATTTTTTGTTATAAGCTTTCTATTCTGCCTATAATCTTTTTTCTATTTTTCCTAGATCTTTTTCTTTCAATATTTCCGGATTATTTATTAGAGAGGAAGTTTGGATTCTTCAAAGTTTTTTGGTCTTGACAAATTGCGGCGAGTAGTAAAAAGCAATGGTACAGGCTTTAGATCTCAGATGCTGCTGAATGAATTCTCACAAAAATCCATAAGTCTGCGGGACTGAGATCACGAATGAATTGAGTTTCTATGCTGCTATTTTTTGAAACTTTTTTTACTGATTTGATATTATATTTTGAGAAAGTTAACAATTTAGTACCATTTTCAAAAAAAACATTATCTCAATCGTATAATTTTATGTCTTTATTGATACAGACTCTTCCGATATTGTTATTTTTGAATTAATATTTTTAGATAGTGTCACTGTCAATAAATTTATATACTCTTCATCTAAATTTAAATCTAAAAAATTGTTGCCGAATTGTTATTTAAAAGCTATTAAGATAATATTTAGTCTTACTTGATTTAATTTTAAGATATTTACATATATGTTCGCCTTAGATGTTCATATATTTACTAAATGGAATGTATAACATAAATTAGGGGGTTATTAAATGAATAATCAATTATCTAAGGTCAATTGCATTCAGACAACAGTAGACAAAAAAATAAAATGTAATGCAGGAAGCGGCTCTAAAAATATCACCGTAATCCTTCCTGCTTATAATGAAGAAGATTCTATCGGAAGTATTGTTCTTCTCACGAAGCTCTATAGTGATGATGTTATTGTAGTTGATGATGCAAGCTCGGATCGGACAGCTGAAATAGCAAAAAATGCAGGGGCTGAAGTAATCGTACATCAGGCAAACAGAGGTCGAGATATAGCTCTTGATACTGGTTTTAAAGCCGCAATTAACCTTGGCGCTGATGTAATTGTGACAATGAGCTCTAACGGGCATCATAATCCTGCGGACATCCCCAAGCTTGTTGACCCGATTATTAAAGGTCATGCAGACATAGTTAACGGTAGCCTGTACCTGAACAGCCCGGATAAACCCACTCAAATTTACCACCGTGTAGGGCAGAACATCTTGGGTAAGTTTACTAACAAAAATCTGTACAAGACCAAAGATTCTCAGACCATTTTTCGGGCTTTTTCAGTTTCTGCAATAAACGCTGCTCATCTTGATTCCCAGAGCATGACTGTAGATAACTGGATGCTTGCAGATGCAGGAAAATCCAACCTCCGCATAAAAGAAGTCGAAATCGGTGCACATCGTAACTTCGGAGACCAGGTTAAAGATCCGATTAAATACATTCTTGGAGTTCTGAAAACTGTACTGATGGATATAGAGAACAATAAACCGCTTTACTTATACTCAGTGCCAGGATTTGCCCTTGCCACTTGCGGTTTTTATATGGGTTTGAGATTTCTTGAAGCCACTCTCCTTGGAATCGGAAGTCTACATTTCTGGCCGCTGTCTCTAATGGTTTTTCTATCAATTGCTGGAGTTTACATGACAATGAGGGGGATTTTGATGCATTCCTTTGTGGAGGTAACCGCGCAAACGGAGTCTGTATGAAATCCTCATACAACTGTTCAGATACCGCCGTGGAAAAAGTAGCCAAATTAAGTCCATAGTCTGGCTGTACAGATGCCAGTATTCTATTAATATTTTCACAGTCTGATTTTGGAGTTATTAAAAATGGGCAATGAACTGCTTATAGGAAAAAGCGAGACGCAAACAAATAAATACCAAGAAAAGACGTACAGTAAAGGCACAGCTTCCAAAAATATCACAGTTATCCTTCCTGCCTACAATGAAGAAGTTTCTATTGGTAGCATAGTTCTCCTTACCAGGTTCTATGCAGACAACGTAATTGTTGTTGACGATGGAAGCTCGGATCGGACAGCTGAAGTTGCCAGGAAAGCCGGAGCTGAAGTGATAGTCCATAAAGTTAATCAGGGAAAAGGTGCAGCATTAAAAACTGGCTTTACAGCTGCAGTCTCTCTTGGTGCCGATGTAATCGTGACAATGGACTCCGATGGTCAGCATAACCCGGCTGATATCCCGAAACTGGTTGAACCTATTCTCAAAGGTGAAGCCGATATGGTTAACGGCAGCCGCTACCTCAACGGCCTGGATAAAAATACTCCGGTGTACCGCCGTGTTGGGCAGAAAATTCTGGATAGGGTTACCAATCTGAACTCAGGTCTCAAAATTACTGATTCTCAGAGTGGGTTTCGTGCCTTTGCAGCATCTACAAAAGATGTCTTCCGTTTCAATGCCCAGGGCATGGCGATAGAAAGTGAAATGCTGGCAGATGCAGGAAAATCCGGTCTCCGTATAAAAGAAGTCGAAATTGGAGTCCGTTACGATGTTGATTGCTCAACTTTGAGCCCGATTAAGCACGGCTTTAGCGTTCTCGTTCTGGTTTTAAAAGATATAAAGTTCAACAACCCCCTTTACTACTTCACGGTCCCTGGTATTTCTCTTGGAATCGGAGGACTTTATATGTGCACTCACTTCTTAAGAATTTATCTTCTGGGAGGAAATCTTCAATTTGTACCTACAATGCTCATGATTCTGTTCATCATTGTAGGAATTTTCATGGCTTTGACAGGCATCTTGCTGCATAGTGTAGCTGGACTGGAGAATGAAGCAAAAACAGCATGAAATGGTAAAATGATGCCTTTATTGAGACAGATTGAACTAAGCTCAGAAATAAGCTAAGGAATTTTTGTATAAAATGTAAGAGTTCTTGGGTGTGATGAAAAAATAAGAAAAAAGAGCAGTTAAGTAAAGTAGTTATTTTGCTGAAATGAAAAATAGATTAAAACTCGTCACATCCTAAACTCTCTCACTATCTTTTTTATCTGCGCATCAGTTTTTAAAATATACAGGTAGTAAATCCCAATAGTTGCAGCGGAAATTATAACAAGCAGAATCTGATTTATTTCTACGATCTTCAGAGCAATAAGGGTAGCTCCTGCAGGAATAAAGAGAGTGAAATTTGAAAATAAAATTTTCAAGGCTCTCGAGATCTTTACGCCGGAATAAGACATCATCTTCAGGCAAAGATAACCGTATACCAGGACTCCTGAAATTGAGAAAAGGGTAAGTGCTAGACGTGCGTTTCCAAGCAGCCCGCCAATCGTAAGGGAAAGCAGGCGTGTGATAAGGTTGAAAAAATTATAATGAAAACCGAAATGATGTTTCTCTACTACTACATATATAGTAGTTAATGGGGACGAAATAAACCATATAAAAGCCCACAGACTGAGGATCTGGGTGTAAACCCCTGCTTCTGCCCAGGCTTTCCCAAAAATAACCGTAAAAACATCGCTACCGACAATTGTCAGAATCAGTATTGGGAACATGCCTATAATTACGAGCATTCTGAACACATTTTCAACAAGGGAGGGAAGAGTACCCTCGGATAAGGCTCTTGAAGCTCGCTGGAAAAAAACCTGTGAAATTGAGCTTCCTATGAAACTCATTGGCAGCTGCAGGAGACGAAAGCCAAGAGAATAAAAACCTACTACTGCAGGCGTAAAAAATGCTGCAAGAAGGAAGGCAGGAAGCTGCCAGGAGACCGAGTTCATAAGAGCAGCCCAGGAGTCTAAAAGCGAGAATTTGCGGTATTTCTTGAACCCCTCATAGACTTTTTTCCAGTTCAGGCTCTTCACAATCAGTTTCTTGTCATCTCTCCAGATCTGTCCTCCAAGTACAAATGTTGCAATAGACTGACCTACAACGCTTCCAGTTATCAATCCGCCTGCACCGATTTTCTCTATAAGCCCAAGCCCTACCTGCGTTGTAGTACTCGAAACCGAACTGAAAACTTTTGAAAGGGAAAGTCTCTTGAAGAGTTTTGTTCTTGAATTCCAGTTATTCAGTGCAAGAAATAGCCCGTTTACAAAAATGAACGGAGGCACAAACCAGAGATAATCTCCTATTTGCTGAAAATTCAGGACATTAACTATAGGTTCTTTGAGATACCATATGGCTAAAAATGTTAAACCACTTATAAACAATACTGCTAGAAAACTCAATACTAACAGGTTTACAGCTTCTTCGTCCGATTCAGGCAGCATTATAGAATACTCGTACCTCATGCATGCAATGACACTGATAATGCTAGTAATAGAGATGTATAGAGCCCAGATCCCAAAATCATCGGGCCCATATAAGCGGGTCAATACAGGAGCAGATAGAATCATAAGGATTTGAGCAAAGGTTGTCCCGCCCGCAAGCGTTAGCACATCGAGAGCAAAGCTTTCCTTCTTGCGGTTACCCAATCCTTTTTCTGCTGCATCCGCTGTTGTCTCATCCATATCCAGTACCTTAAAAAAGTTTCCTTTAGAGCTGATCTCCATGTATTCCTGCATTCTCAAGAGGATTTTATCTTGAAAACACAATCCTGGGGTCTGATATTCTCAAGTATATCGAATCTCTGACTTTCCCCTCTAAGCCCCCCTATAAATAAACCCTCCCTAAATAAATTTGTCGGCTTCCTCAATTTATATGTAACAGTTGAGAATATTATTTCTTTCCCTTCACTCCCCTCAACATTACTTTATTATAGGTTCCTTTTATGGTTTCTACAGGAAGCCAGTTATAAATCTTCATCAGTCTCAAGTGGAAGGTTGACCATGGAAATACAGAATACACGGAATAAACAAAAGCAGTAAGTTTGTCGTTGCCTTCCATTTATTCCGTGGTTATGAAGTAAATGAAAATTTACATTGGAGACTTTAATATTAGCCTCTTGGAGATAATTTTGATAGGTTTTCTAAAAAGCTAAAAGGATTTAACNTTATACACTGATAGCAATCAGCTTATCAGGTATCAGGCACACGCAGCCGAAAATAGGTCTATCAAGCAAGCCTGCCTGAGGGGTTAATTAATACTTCATGGTCTGATTAATTACCTTTTATTCAGAAATAATTGATTTATCCAATGATCAGTAGTTCTTAATTACCTTATTTATTAAGAAATAGTTGATTTATCCAATGATCAATAGTTATCTGTTGGATACAAGGTTATGGACATACTTCCCAGTATTTCGGTTCAACATTAGTTGACCACCAGTTGTATATTTCTTCTCCACTTGCAATCCAGGCATTTTTGCCAGAAACATATTTGAGGAATTTTTCGTAATATTTGAGGCTTTCTCCCTCAATGTTTGTATTATTATGCCACAGAACCGTAATTACGCCATTACACTGCTCAACCTTATCAACAAGGCTTTTTATGAGTTCCCAGGCCTGCTTGACATTAAGTCGCATGTAGCTTCTTAATAAAGTTCGATCCATAACTATTAGAGGAAGCTCAAGGATATCGATTTGTTTTCCGGTATTTATGTTATAAGGCCTGAAGGGATGGCACATCCCATTTCTAAAACCTGCGCAATCTGCATATCCGAATGTTGTATCATACTTAAAATTGGCTTTACTCAACAGTTCCCATGTATCAGGCACTCTGAATCTTAAGAAATGATTTCTGTACCCTATAATCTGCTTGCCAAGAACCCTCTCAAGCCTCTGTTTTTTTTCTAATATGTCCCCAAAATTCTTATAAGATTCATGCCCCCCATGCAAGCCTACTTCCCATCCGTGGGAAGATATGTACTTTAATTCGGCTTCGAGATCCTCAATCTCATAATTGAAATCCTGTTCTCCAGGGCGCAGTGCCATAAAATAAAAGCTGGATTTAGCGTTGTATTTTGCCTCCAGCTCCATTATTTCTCTAAAGTTCCAGCAGGGATTACATCTCTTATTAATTCTGGAAAAAGGTGCTTTTATAGCATCTCTAAAGTTCCCTCTAGCAAATGCCTTGGCAGTCCCAATTATGGGGTAGAGTTTCTCCGGATATACTACATCAATATCATGAGTAAGGCAAACTGCAAACTTTCTACCATCCGGATATTCAGGACATAAACCCTTTTCTACAAGAAATCTGGAAACATTTGGGTCAAAAACGTTCCTTTGACCGCTTAAATAGTAAGGAAATCTATCGTACTGGTCAGAGAAGTACAGGTTATATTCTTCTTTTTTGGTAAATAGATTCCACAACTCCTCGTTTTGTTTTAGTGTCTCGATCATCGTTTTCACCCTTATTTCCAGATTTGAAAAACTGAACTATTTCTCAAAGAGAACTATGTTCACACTATTAAATGTTCGTTTTTATCGCCTCTTCCAACCCCCTTATAGACAAATCCCCTGGAAATAAACTCATCAGGCTCAATCACATTTCTTCCATCTACAATAACCGGATTTGCCTTACCTGAGACTTCCTTTACCCAATCAGCTTTTATATCAAAGTAAGCACTATGCCCTGTAAGAATAACTATTGCATCTGCATTCCTGATGACATCTTCAAGATTATCCGAGATCTCAATCCCTGGATAGTTCACAACATAAGGGTCATGCACTATAACTGTCGCGCCTGCCTTCAGGCATAGATCCCTGTAAGGTTCTGAGGGTGTGTTCCTGGCATCGTCCGAATCTCGAATAAAAGCCCAGCCCAGTATTGCAACCTTTGAATTTTTCATCTCCTTTCCAATCCTTTTAAGGGCTTCAACAGTCAGATTGTACATGTGGACAGGCATGAAATCATTGATTTTTCTTGCGAGTACATAGATCGAATCTGCACCTTCAGGATAGTCAAGCTTCCTGTTTCCTATCTTGACCCCTCTTTCCAGGTGATATGTATCCTTTGTAAGACAGTGACCTCCAACGCCTGCTCCAGGCCAGAGTACAGCTCTTGTAATACCTTCCCCTTTCAGGCTGTCTACTCCAGTCCTGACATCGTACACATTTATGCCCATAGCTTCACAATAAAGAGCAAGCTGGTTAATTGCTGCTATTTGAAGGTCGCGGAAAGTATTCTCTGCAGTTTTCGTAACCTCGGCTGCAGTTGCACTCATAGGGATTACTTTTCCCACAGTCAATACAGGTGAATAAAGCTCAACAGCCCGTTTAGTACTTGCCTCATTGAT
>JGI1652J44930_10000705_pt1 | contig 12919 bp, 9 predicted proteins | sample NewIslsDNAsample_FD_44930 | JGI IMG/M metagenome (IMG submission 44930)
ATGTTCGAGAAAAATGACGGGATCATTATCGCGAATCGCTGAAATAAGAAGCCCTTTCGCATCGTATGGCGTCGAAGGAACGACCACTTTTAAACCAGGTGTTTGCGCCATCAAGCCTTCTAAACTATCCGCGTGCATTTCCGGCGTTTTTACGCCGCCGCCAAATGGGGAACGGATCGTAATCGCTGAATTGCGCGTTCCACCTGTCCGGTAACGCATTCTTGCCATTTGTCCACAAATCGCATCCATCGCTTCGAAAACGAATCCGAAAAACTGAAGTTCCGGAACTGGTCGATATCCTTGCAAAGCAAGTCCAATCGCTAGTCCGCAAATCGCTGACTCTGCAAGCGGCGTGTCGAACACACGTTCTTTTCCGAACTCTTTTTGCAAACCGTCTGTTGCACGGAACNCTCCGCCGTTAACACCTACGTCTTCCCCGAACACCAACACGTTTTCATCGTTTCTTAATTCCGTTCTTAGAGCGTCGGTAATCGCTTGAATCATTGTCATCTGTGCCATTTACTTCGACTCCTTCGCTTTATATTCTTCGATTTGCTCCGCAACATTTTGAGGAACATCTTCAAACATCAAGCCCAACAAATCCGTTACTTTCTGTTTTGCAACGCTATCTGCCCGCTGAATCGCTTTTTTGATTTCTTCCTGCGCTTGCTCAATCGCTTGTTCTTCATCTTCTTTTGTCCATAAATTTTTCGCTTCTAAATATTTCCGGAACCGAACAATAGGGTCTTTCTTTTCCCATTCATTATCAAGCTCTTCTGAACGATAGCGCGTCGGATCGTCACCTGCCATCGTATGCGGGCCATAACGGTACGTTAGCGTTTCAATTAACGTAGGACCTTCCCCATTGAGCGCTCGTTCACGCGCTTCTTTTGTCACGGCATACACGGCTAACGGATCCATTCCATCCACCTGAACACCGTAAATTCCAGCAGCCACCGCTTTTTGTGCAAGTGTTTTCGCTTTCGTTTGAAGCTCGACTGGAGTTGAAATCGCGAAACGGTTGTTTTGAACGATAAAAATCGCTGGCGTGTTAAATGCTCCTGCAAAGTTAATTCCTTCATAGAAATCGCCTTGAGAAGTACCGCCGTCACCGGTGTACGTAACCGCTACCGCTTTTTTCTTGCGCATTTTTAAGCCAAGCGCAACTCCTGCCGTTTGAATGATTTGCGCTCCGATAATAATTTGCGGCGGAAGAATATTCAAATCTTCCGGTATCTGGTTTCCTTCAAAATGGCCTCTTGAGTATAAGAACGCTTTATATAAAGGAAGACCATGCCAAACGATTTGCGGAATGTCACGGTAACCCGGCAAAATAAAATCTTCTTTTTCTAATGCAAAATGGCTTGCAATTTGCGACGCTTCCTGGCCAGCTGTCGGCGCGTAAAAACCGAGACGCCCTTGACGGTTTAATGAGATCGAGCGCTGATCCAACACTCTTGTAAACACCATTCTTCTCATCAGTTCACGCAATTGTTCGTCACTTAAGTCAGGCTCTGCTTCTTTGTTTACAACTTCGCCATTTTCATTTAAAATTTGAAACGTTTGAAACTCTTTTTCAATTTTTTCTAATGCATCGAATCCCATAATTGCCACCTCTTCCTTTCTTTTAACGTATACGTGCGCGCACTGCCCAAAACTTTTCCATTACTTTAGCTTAACCAAAAACGATCTTTCCAATGATTGGAACTCCTCAGCTCGAAAGCCATCTATATAACAGAATCGCTAAAAATAAATCTGTACTATATTAGAGCGTGAAAATCACTATAACAGATTTATTTACCCATAGTGTAAACAAAAATAATTATCATTTCAACATTTATTTGCTTAAAACGAGTCATTTTCAGAAAAGCCATGAAGCGCTTACATTAACTGTATTATATAACATTAAACATCTGTTATATAATAACGCTTTTTGTTTTGCGGATTACCTGCCTTCCAACATGTTCTTGTGGTAAAATATAAATAATTGTTTTGAACGTAGGAGTGATTTTTAAATGCTAACGATGAAAGATATAATAAAAGACGGACATCCTATATTGCGCAAAAAAGCAGAACCAGTTTCATTGCCGCCAACGGAAGAAGAAAAAGAAACGTTAAAAGAAATGTTACAATTTTTAAAAAACAGTCAGGATGAAGAACTGGCAAAAAAATATCAGCTGCGGCCAGGAATCGGACTGGCTGCTCCTCAAATTGGAATCAGCAAAAGAATGATTGCTGTCTATTTAACAGACAATGGACTGTTGTATGAATACGCGCTGTTTAATCCAAAAATCGTCAGTCATTCGGTACAATTAACTTATTTAGAAGGAGGGGAAGGCTGCCTGTCTGTAGATGAAGATATTCCTGGCAATGTGCCAAGATATGCGCGTATTACCGTTAAAGGATTTGATTTGGACGGAAATGAAGTAAAATTGCGTTTAAAAGGCTTGCCTGCGATCTGTTTTCAACATGAAATAGACCATTTGGACGGGATTATGTTTTACGACCGGATCGACAAGGAAAATCCTTTCCAAACGTATGGCGAGCCAGTAAAACGATAACAATGAACATGAAAATGAACGCATTTTCATAGTATACTAAGAAAAATATAAGAGTATTGGAGTAGTTTAGCGCTATGAAATTTTTAAAAAATCATCAAACTGCAGTTTTCGCATTAGGCGGTCTTGGTGAAATCGGAAAAAACACGTACGGTGTTCAGTACCAAGACGAAATCATCTTAATCGATGCCGGAATCAAATTTCCGGAAGACGAATTGTTGGGAATTGACTATGTCATTCCTGACTATACGTACTTGGTAAAAAACAGTAACAAAATAAAAGGCTTATTTATTACGCACGGCCACGAAGATCACATCGGCGGTATTCCGTTTCTTTTAAAACAAGTGAACGTACCGATTTACGGCGGAAAACTGGCGATCGGTCTAATCAGAAACAAATTGGAAGAACACGGATTGCTAAGAAGAACAAAACTGTACGAAATTAAAGAAGACGATGTGATCAAATTTCGGAAAACGTCTGTCACTTTCTACCGAACGACGCACAGCATTCCGGATTCGTACGGGATCGTCGTCAAAACGCCGACAGGCAATATTGTCCATACTGGCGACTTTAAGTTTGACTTCACGCCTGTCGGCGAGCCAGCAAACTTAACAAAGATGGCTGAAATCGGAAAGGAAGGCGTCTTATGCCTGCTGTCCGACAGTACAAACAGCGAAATTCCGGAATTTACGATGTCGGAACGCCGCGTTGGTGAGACAATTCATGACATCTTTCGAAAAGTAACTGGAAGAATCATTTTCGCTACATTTGCATCAAACATTCACCGACTTCAGCAAGTTGTCGATGCAGCGGTTAAAAATAATCGGAAAGTCGCCATTTTTGGCCGCAGCATGGAAGCTGCAATGCAGATCGGATTGGATCTCGGTTACATTAAAGCGCCAAAAGACACGTTTGTTGATGCGCAGCAAATTAACCGCCTGCCAGCTAACCAAGTCACGATTCTTTGCACCGGTAGCCAAGGCGAACCGATGGCAGCCTTGTCGCGAATCGCAAACGGAACACACCGTCAGATTCAAATTATTCCTGGCGACACGGTCGTTTTTTCATCATCGCCGATCCCGGGAAACACGGTAAGCGTCGGAAAAATTATCAACCTTCTTTATCGAGCTGGCGCTGAAGTGATTCATCATAAATTAAGCGATATTCACACATCGGGTCACGGCGGCCAGCAGGAACAAAAACTGATGATTCGCTTGATGAAACCGAAATTTTTCGTTCCGATTCACGGCGAATATCGGATGTTAAAAATCCATACGAAGTTAGCGGCTGATTGTGGAATTCCGGAAGAAAATTCATTTATTATGGAAAACGGAGACGTACTTGCTTTGGAAAAAGACAAGGCAGAAATTGTCGGGAAGATTCCTTCCGGTTCTATTTATGTGGACGGCAGCGGTATCGGAGATATCGGAAACATCGTGCTGCGCGACCGGAAAATTCTTTCCGAAGAAGGACTGGTGGTCGTCGTTGTCAGTATCAATATGAAAGAATTCAAAATTCTCTCAGGGCCTGATATCATCTCGCGTGGATTTGTCTACATGAGAGAATCCAGTGATTTGATAAAGGAAGCGCAAGAATTGTTGAAAAATCATCTTGAAGAAGTGATGAGCAAACAAACGAATCAATGGGCGGAAATAAAAAATGAAATTACAGAAGCATTGGCGCCTTTCCTGTACGAAAGAACGAAAAGACGGCCGATGATCCTGCCGATTATCATGGAAATATAAAAAAATGGTTCCAAACCTGTTTGGAACCATTTTTATTTAGCGATTTAACAATTTCTTTTCCAGGCGGTTGATATCGTCGTAAGCCCCGATCACAACCAAAATATCATCTTTCAGCAGCTGATCGCTTGCTTTCGGGGATACAATAATCGAATCCCCTCGTTTGATCGCCACGATATTTACGCCATATATCGCACGAATATCGAGTTCGCCCAACGTTTTGCCATCAACGTTTGAACCGGCAATCAGTTCCACGACGCTGTATTCATCTGAAAGCTCCAGATAGTCCAAAACGTTGTTCGAAACCAAATTCATAACGATTCGAATTCCCATATCCCGTTCAGGATGAACAACTTGGTCAGCTCCGATTTTTTTCAACACTTTTTCATGGAGATCGTTTTGCGCTTTGACGGTAATTTTTTTTACGCCTAATTCTTTTAAAATCAATGTAGTTAATATGCTCGCATGAATATTATCGCCGATTGCAACGATAACGTGTTCAAAATTGCGGATCCCCAACTTTTTCAAGACATTTTCATCGGTCGTATCCGCAACGACAGCGTGCGTGGCAATTTCAGCATATTCGTTCACTCTTTCTTCATCGATATCAATTGCCAAAACTTCCATTCCCTGTTTGACTAATTCTTTGCATATGCTGCCTCCAAAGCGTCCAAGTCCGATAACTGCAAATTCTTTCTTCATCACTCATTCCTCCGAAATCGCATCCTCGTTTCCAATCATCATATCATAATCTCACGAAAAAAGGTTGTCCTATTTAAGAACAACCTTGATACACTGTTACGCTTTATGAGTATTGTTTACGCTATCGACAAGATCTAAAAAGGCTTTTACCTGTTTTAAACGCGTATATGTTTCATGAGTAATTATCCATGAATCGCGGCTAACTTCTTCACCTTTACTGTAACGCAAAGGAATTTTATAAATTTTGTCATTTTCCGTTAAACTGATGGAAGGCAAAATCGCAAAACCGATGCCGTTCAGAGCCATTTGTTTGCACGTTTCAATATGATCAACGACGATTGTTCTTTCTGGCGGCGATTGAAAATGTTCGTGCCACCAAGCCTGTATTTCCTGATAATATGTAGAATCGCTTTTAAATTGAATAAATGGTCTGTCCGTCGTCTTTAATTCTTTTATCGATTGTATTTCGGTATCAACAAGTACGAGATCATCGCGAAACAGCAGCTTTTTCATGCCCCGCCAGTCAGGATTCCCGCGAATAATCCCGATATGATAATTTTCTTCTTCAAATTGATGCAATATTTCACTGCTCCATCCGGTAATTAACGAAATTTTTACGTTTGGATATTTTTTCACGTACAATTTTAAAATATTCGGCAGCCAATATTGTCCAAGAATCGATGCGACCGCAAGTTTTAACGTTCCAGAAACTTCCGATTGCATCAATGATAGTTCATCGATAACCTTTTCTTTTTCAGCCAGCGTTTTGTTGACAAAATCGATAATCTTCTCTCCTGCTGGCGTAAGCACTAGGCCTCGTTTCGAACGGATAAAGATTTCGGTCCCCCATTGCCTTTCGATATTCCGAAGCCTTTGACTTAATGCCGGTTGAGTGACATACAAGCGTTCTGCAGCTTTTCTCATGTTCAACTCTTCGGCCAAAACAGACAACATTTCATATTCTGTCATTTTTGCAATCGAAACTCCTTTAGTTTTTTCGGTAACAATATTATAAATAATAATGTGATAAGCGCAATAATGAAAAAGCAAATATAAACGCTGTGCAACCCATAAATCAGCCCTTCCTCCAGCAAGTGAATGAAAGCTGGATGAAACGCGTTTCTATCTGCATCATTCATTAAAATCGTTGAAATGTTAGCCAAAATCGTTTTATCAACCGGCTGATCCTGGCTAAGAAAATATAATTTCATTTGACTGTTTAATACGCCGCCTAAAACGGCTGCACCGACTGCACTGCCTAGCAAACGCATAAACATGTGATTTGCTGTTGCAAACCCACGCATGTCCCACGAAACGATATTTTGAATGACGACAATGAAGGTCGTGCTGATGAGCCCCATTCCAGCTCCGACAAAAAACGATGCAGCCGCCGCCCACCAAGGCCCATATGCTGGTTTTAACAGAATGAATAACAGCGAACCGACAAGTAAAAATCCTCCCCCTGCAAGNGACAGAATACGATAGTTTACTTTAACGATCAATTTTCCCGCGATTGTGGATGCGATCGGCCATCCGATTGACATCGTCGTCAACGTAAAACCTGCAACAATCGGCGATTGATCCATGACCGCTTGGACGAATGTCGGTAAAAAACTGGCAACTCCGATCATTATCATTCCTGATGTGAGGGTCGCAACATTTGCATTGAAGAAAACCCGGCTCTTCCATAAACTTAAAGGAAACATCGGTTCATCCTGTCTCAATTGATGATAAAAAAACAGTAAAAAGAACAACAGCGAAACAGATGATAAACAGAGGATTTCAACGGAAGTCCAATCCCATTCGTTTCCGCCCTGAATCAAAATCACCATCAACGTTAATACAGCAATTAAAAACAGACAGCAGCCTGCATAATCGATTTTCTGCTCTTTTTTTTCAACGTTTTCATGTAAAAAAAACACAATCCCGGCAATCGTCATGAAACCGATCGGAATATTCAACCAAAAAATCATGGACCAGCTTGCATACTCTACGAAAAAACCGCCGATAACGGGACCTAGCACCGCAGAAATTCCCCACACGCTTGATAAATATCCTTGCACTTTTCCACGTTCCTCGAGCGAATATAAGTCCCCGACAATCGTGTTCGCAATTGGCGTTACCGCCCCAGCGCCTAAACCTTGGATAAACCGAAAAATAATTAACATGATTATCGAAGAAGCGAAACCGCATAATATCGAACCGATCAAAAAAACGCCAAGTCCGAAAAGAAATACGGGTTTACGACCATATAAATCGGCCAATTTGCCATAGATTAAAATCGAAACAGCCTGCATGATTAAATAACTGGAAAAAACCCAGCTGTACAGCGAAAATCCGCCTATCTCTGAAACGATGTTCGGCATCGCTGTCGCTACGATCGTTCCTTCGATAGCGGACATAAAAGTCGCAATGATGATCGCTGCCAAAACAATTGGCCTGTTCGTTTCTTTTTTCCGCCATGAAGCTATAAACATCATCGCACCACTTTCAACGTTAAAGTTTTCCTTTTTTCACCTTAAACGATTTAAGATGAAAAAACAAATAAAAAATCCGTCCTTCTTTAAGTTGGACGGACAGATTCACGATTCATTTCATGAATGTAGCGATTCATGTATTTTAAAATTACACGACGCGTCAATATGCCTGTAAATATTTCGTTATCGTCAACAACACACAAAAACGGATGGTCGATCGACATCCTCAAACCTTTCAATAAATTTTCATCTTCATGAATAATTGGAACATCGCGATTCATTACATCTTCAACAACTTTATTTTCCAAACGTTCGACTTCAATTCGTTCTATTCCTAAAATCGAATCTAAAATCAACGACATACTGATAAGGCCTTTCAACTTAAATTCGGAATCTACGACGGGAATTGCAGAATATCCAGACTTGATTAATACGAGCATGGCATGTTCAAGAGGATTGTTTACATGCACGTGAGCCACTTTTTCTGAGGGAATCATCAGCTCTGAAATTTTTTTTTCAGCAAAAAATTGCATGACGCAGCACCCCTTCGGAAGATTTTCAGACGAGTCGATCCCAGCTAAGAAGGGTTCAATTTAAGTGTATCATAGTTTAACATGAACATTTAATATAATTTTGTCAAATCATGTCACCGCTCGATTGAAAACGCTTTCTTTTCTATCTTACGTTAGATAACAGTGTTTGTAAATAAAAAGAGAAAAGCGGTCTGGGATTTAAACAGATGGCGGAGAAAATTAGCCTGCCTTTTTGTTTTGAAAAACTTTTTTCTTTGCCAAAACTTTCCTTTCTGAAATGTACAGCGCTTTAAAAATCAGAAGCATTCCCAAACCTGCCAGCCATGTAATTTTTTCGTTTAAAACGATCATGGAAACAACAACAGTAACGCCGGGCATCAAGTATATGTAAATGCTCGTTTTAACAGGCCCCAACGCGCGAACTGCAAAATTCCACGTAACATAGCAAAAGGCAGAAGAACCTAAACCTAAAAGCAGAAAATGAAACAAGGCAACTGGATTCGTAAAACGGGTAAATTCGAGCTTGAAATCGAATAAAAACAAAATCGGAAGCAAAAATAAAATGCCATACAAAAATGTTTTTCTTGTCGTCTGAATGATGTTGTAGCCGAATTCGCTAATTTTTCTCGTAAACACGGAATACACGGCCCAAGCAAAAGTACCCGCTAGTGCCAGAAAATCGCCTAACGGATTTACCTGAAAAGTTGATGTTGTACTGCAACTTATGAAAATCACGCCAAGCATCGCAAGCACAAAACCAACGAAAAAGCTGCTTCTTATCGGTTCTTCTTTCAAAAAAATATATGCGATAAGCGCAGTAAAAATCGGAACCAACGAACCGATTACCCCAACATTTGATGCCATGGTATACGTCAGCGCAATATTTTCCAATAAATAACATAACGTTATTCCACAAAAACCAGCCGCTGCAAAATAAACTTCATGCTTTTTATTTTCAACTTTCATCTTGTATGGATACACAACCGCTAAGGCAGCCAAACCGATAATGAAACGATAAAACTGAATTTCAACAGGGGAAAAATCATTCAGTAAAATTTTTGTGGAAATAAAAGTTGTTCCCCAAAATAGAACAGTTACCAGAGCTAATATATGTCCGGTGAGCTGTTTATTTTCCATGGAAATACCCTTTCATAGAAAAAAGATATTTTCAATCGTTAAACTAGGATTTAAAATAACAGTATTCGCACAATACTGTGCATTTTTTCTCAGACTTTGCACGGACATTTTATATCGACAACATGGCTTTGTCAATTGAAGAGAATTAGAAATGCTAACGTCATTAGGCTTTATTTGGATATAAAAACACCCCTTTAGTCAAATATTATCTAAAGGGGTGTGAATGCAAACGTCCAATTACAGTCCGCATTTCAATTGTGCGCCGCAGTTTGTGCACGTATTGCATCCGCCGATATCTTCCACTTTGCCTTCGCGGCAAACCGGACAAGTATTTCCGATTTCATTTCCAATCGTCACTTCCGTTTCCTGAAGCGGCGCAATCGTATCGACAAGCACAACTTTCTTTTCCGGTTCTTCAAACTGTTCCTCTTCAAAAGAATTTTCTTCCGCTTTTAGCGTCAAAACTTGAGAATCACGGCTGCCATCAACATAAACCGTTCCGCCTTTTGCGCCTCCGCGGTACAAGCGTTCATACACTTTTTTCACCTGTTCGACCGTATAGCCTTTCGGAGCATTGACCGTTTTACTGATGGAACTGTCGACCCAGCGCTGAATGACGCATTGGGTGTCAGCATGCGCTTCCGGCGTTAAATCCATCGCAGTGACAAACCACTCCGGCAAATTGTCCGGATCGGCATCCGGATTAGCGCGCAAATACTCTTCCACAATTTCCGCTTTGACTTCAATAAATTTGCCTAACCGGCCGCTTCGATAGTAAGAAAACGAGAAGTACGGCTCCAGTCCTGTTGAAACGCCCACCATCGTTCCAGTCGAACCAGTAGGTGCGACGGTTAATAAATGCGAATTGCGAATGCCATACTTTAAAATGTCCTGGCGAATGTCTTCCGGCATTCCTTTCATATAGCCGGTATTAATAAACGCTTGTCTCAATTTTTGCGTTTCTTCTTCCGTTTCGCCAACTAAAAATGGAAAACTGCCTTTTTCTTTCGCCAGTTCGATCGATGCACGATAAGCGGTCGTTGCGATCGTTTCAAAAATTTTGTCAACCAAGCGGTTTCCTTCTTCAGAACCGTAAACCGTTTCGCAATAAATGAGCAGATCATGCAGACCCATCACGCCGAGACCAATGCGCCTTTCCCCTAGCGCTTGGCGTTTGTTTTCTTCCAGGAAATACGGCGTTGCATCAATGACGTTATCTTGCATTCTAACGCCAATTTCAACCGTTCTTTTCAATTTTTCAAAATCGACGGTTTTGTTTTCTTTATCAGCCATTTGCGCCAAATTCACAGCTGCTAGATTACATACCGAATATGGCGCAAGCGGCTGCTCTCCGCAAGGATTGGTTGCGACAACTTTTTGTCCGTATGCCGTTGCATTTGTTTTTTCGTTTGCATTGTCGATGAAAAAGATTCCAGGTTCCGCTGAATAAGTCGCACAAATATTGATCAAATTCCATAATTCCCGTGCTTTGATTTTCCGATATACGCGCACTGGAAATCCGCGTTTTTCCCACTCGCGTACATCACCGCATTTATGCCATTCTTCGTTGTAAATTTTCATTTGTTCTTCCGTATAATTTTCAACATCCGGAAAGCGGAGTTCATACTCTTCATCGTTTTCGACAGCTTCCATAAATTCTTTCGTCAAACATACGGAAATATTTGCTCCCGTTAAAAAGTCCGGATTATGAACGGTGTATGTTCCGCCAGTTCTCAGTTTTTCTTCCGCTTCACGGATGACTTTTTCGCTAAAGCCGCCTTTGCCCGGTACGTTTTTAAAATTCACGATTCCTTGATACATTTCTTTTTCCGTTTCCGTAAGCGGTACGAATTTCAATTTTTCGCGGGCCAATTGTTTGATTTGTTCATCGTTCGAATTTTCGATTAAATAGCGCAAAATTCTTGGGTTTTGCATTTTTGAAATAATGAATTCGATGATATCCGGATGCCAATCGGCAAGCATAATCATTTGTGCACCGCGTCTTGAGCCGCCTTGTTCAACAAGATGCGTCAATTTCGCAATATCATCCAGCCAGGAAACCGAACCAGACGATTTGCCATTTACTCCTCTGGCAAGCGTATTTCGCGGTCTAAGCGTTGAACCGTTCGTTCCAACTCCGCCTCCGCGGCTCATGATTTCCATCACTTGTTTCCGATGATCAGAAATCCCTTCCCGTGAATCAGGAACGAAAGGCATCACGTAACAATTAAAATAGGTGACGTCGGTACCGGAACCAGCACCATACAGCACTCTCCCCGCTGGGACAAAATTCAGAGAAACGAGTTCCTGATAAAATTTTTCTGCCCATTCTTTCCGCTTTTCTTCCGTTTTTTCAACTGCAGCGAGTCCTGTTGCATTCCGTTTTGCAATTTGTTCATAAAAAATTTCAAGCGGTTTATCGATCACATCTAAAGAACGCTTGACAATTCCGGTTTTCATTTCTTCCGGATCATCCAAATTGTGGCGGTATTCTTCTTCCACTTCTACGAGCGCCGCATTCTCTTCCCAGTCGATTTCTTCGATAAATCCAAGTCCTCTTGCAGGAAATTTCGGGTCTTCTTTAATCGTCAGTACGACAAAATCTCCAGGTTTCAGCGTCTTTTTTTCCATGTCTTTGAACGAGTAGCGATCGAGCATGACGAGACGAGAAACACCTTTATATGTAATGTGCATGTCTTCGGTGATCGGATGTACCTGCGGAAAATGCTTGATATCCTCGTTTAGCCGCTCGATATCGATTTTTCTCTCTTTCATAAGTGAAATTGCCATCATTATCCTCCTCTGAATTTTTTCCCCACAGCCCGCCAAACGATGTCGAATCCTGGTGCTTCAATTGAAAGTTTGTGACTTCATCATAACATAGCTGAATTCAAATAAGCAATAAAAAAATCAATATATAGTATAAAATGACCAGAAGGCATACTATATATTGATATGAAAAGCAGATATTATCTTTTTGTCAAATATGAATTCAACTAAAAAAAAGAGAAAAATGAAGAAAAAAGGAAGTTTTACTTCAAAAAAAGAAATTTCAACAAAATTTATCTGTTGCAATTTTATTTCATATAGTTCCAGTCGTCATTTTCATAACGGTTTTTTTGAATCTGCTCGATATATTCGAGCTGTTCGCCCGTTAATTGATAGGGCTCTAAACGAACGTTTAACCCTTTTTCAAAGCCTTTTTTAAACGCCTCTGCCGCTTCTTCAAACGAAATCGGACGAGCAAGCAAATCATTGATCGCAACAGCACGNTTTTTGAAGTTTTCTTGCATTTTCTTGCGAACTTTCTCTGACGGAAATTTAAATAGATCGAACAATTTCTTTTCATCCAAATCAATTAAAATCGCTCCGTGCTGCAAAATGACGCCTTTTTGCCTCGTCTGAGCGCTTCCGGCAACTTTTTTCCCTTCGACAACAAGTTCATACCATGACGGTGTATCGAAACAAACGGAAGAACCCGGTTTTTTCAATTGCAATTTTTCTTCTTCGCTTTTCGGAACAGCAAAATAAGCATTTAAGCCCAATTCCCGGAAGCCTTGAAGCACTCCTTCAGAAATGACGCGGTACGCATCCGTCACCGATCGCGGCATTTTCGGATGTTCTTCAGAAACGATAACGCTGTATGTCAATTCATGTTCATGAAGAACGGCTCTTCCTCCGGTCGGACGTCTGACAAAGCCCAATCCGTAGCGTTTTAGAGCCTCTAAATCGATTTCCTTATGANCTTTTTGAAAATACCCGATCGACAA
>JGI1652J44930_10000706_pt1 | contig 12913 bp, 11 predicted proteins | sample NewIslsDNAsample_FD_44930 | JGI IMG/M metagenome (IMG submission 44930)
ATTATTTGAATCTTCTAAAAATTTATCGATCTGCACTTCAAAAAATATTGTTTTGATCCAATACTATTATTTATTTGCCATTTCATTGCCGTCAAGAGAAAAAATAAGTTGATTGGCAAAGAATGCTTTGCCAATTTTAATACGAAAATAGGAACAAAACTGAAGCAAAACACGATCATAGACTTTCATTTTTTTATCTGTTATACTACCTAAAAATGAATATTTCACATCCTTCGGGGCAGGGTGGAATTCCCGACCGGCGGTGATAGAGAATCTTCAGTCCGCGACCCGCATCATGCGGTTGATTCGGTGAAAATCCGAAACCGACAGTGAAAGTCTGGATGGGAGAAGGATGAACAAGCAAGGAACGTGTGCATTTTGTTACTCGACGAATGCACTTAATTGGCAGTTCTTTCCTTTTGGAGAGATACTGTCAGTTTTCACTTGCGCATAAATGTTCAATCCCTATCCCTTAAATTCAGATAGGGATTTTTTCTTTTTAAACACTGAAAAAAACTGAATCCGAATCATGCAATAAATTCATCTCTCCCATTTTGATCAACGCATCCAATCTGCTGATCGGAGGAGATCATCATTTGAATTCACATGAAACATGGATGCAACAGGCCCTAAATTTAGCAAAAGCCACCTTAGGTCAAACAGCTCCCAATCCCGCAGTTGGGGCCATTGTCGTCAAGAACGAATGCGTTGTGGGCATTGGTACACATCTCAAAGCGGGCACACCCCATGCCGAAGTTCATGCACTTGACATGGCTGGTAAACAGGCTGCTGATGCAACCCTTTATGTTACACTGGAACCTTGTAATCATCATGGAAAAACGCCCCCTTGTACGGAGAAGATTATTTCCGCTGGAATCAAACGAGTTGTCATTGGTTGCCAAGATCCTGATGAACTTGTAGCTGGCAAAGGAATTGCGCGCTTGCAGGAAGCAGGTATTGAAGTCATCCAAGGTGTCTTAGAAAAAGAATGCAAACAAATCAATGAAGCTTACTTCTATCATCGCCAAACAGGTTTCCCCTTTGTTACTCTCAAAATGGCAACAACATTGGATGGACGAATTGCAACAGCTTCCGGCGATAGCAAATGGGTTACCAATTCGCTCTCCCGTCAACAAACGCATCGACTCCGTCACCAACACCAAGCCATCTTGGTAGGAATTGGAACAGTCTTGGCAGATAATCCTCAATTGACCACTCGCCTTCCAAACGGTGGTCTTCACCCTTTGCGAGTGATTGTGGATAGTCGCTTGCGAGTTCCTTTGGATTACCAAATCACCGATGTATCACAAGCTGACACACTGATCTTCACAACTGAACAACGCGATCAACAAAAAGAAGCAGCTTTACGAGCAAAAGGGGTAGACGTGATGGTTGCCGGAAAAGGCCCAAAGGTGGATTGGGAAATCGTCTTTCGAACACTAGGAGAACGCGGTATTCTCTCTGTGCTCGTAGAAGGTGGAAGTGAAGTGAATGCATCATTACTCGCTGGAAACTGGGTTCAGAAAGTGATCGCCTTTATTGCCCCAAAATTACTTGGAGGAACCTCCAGTCTGCATGCAGTTGGTGGCAAAGATCCCAAGAAGATGTCCGAAGCCAAGACATTGAAAGATATCTCCATTCAACAATATGGCGACGATATCTGCATAACGGGTTACTTGTAAAAGCAAAGGAGGCATTCATCGGATGTTTACTGGACTCATTGAAGAAATTGGTTTTGTGGAACGCTGCGTTGCAAACGGCCAAACGATGGAATTAACCATCCGCTGCGAAAAAATACTCCCTGGAACAAAGATCGGGGATAGCATTGCCATCAATGGCGTTTGCTTAACTGTAACCAAAATGAGTGCGAACACGCTTACTTTTGATGTTATGCCGCAAACTTATCAGCAAACCAACTTTCGTTATTTACGCCCATCCTCTCCGGTCAACTTAGAGCGGGCCATGGCGGCCAATGGACGCTTTGGAGGACACTTGGTACAAGGACACGTTGATGGCACCGGAATTCTTTGCAAAAAACAACCAAATGAAAATGCGGTTATATTCAAATTTGAAGTTCCTGAATCTTTAACGACCTGGATGGTGAAGCAAGGATCCATTGCTGTCAACGGTGTCAGCTTAACCTTAATTGATGTCCAAAAAAATGCGTTTTCTGTTTCACTCATTCCACATACACTTGCAGCAACGCAACTTAAAGACGTGCAAATTGGCGAACAAGTAAACATTGAATGTGATCTAGTTGGAAAATATCTAGCCAAATGGTCGCAACAACCGCTACTTACGATTCACCAAAAACAAATGAGCCTTACACAATAAGGAGGACATAACATGTTTGCTTCCATTGAGGATGCTATACAAGAGCTAAAAAAAGGAAAAATGATCATTGTGGTTGATGACGAAAAGCGAGAAAATGAAGGAGATTTAATAGGACTTGCTGAAGCAGCCACTCCTGAAATGATTAACTTTATGATTAAATATGGGCGTGGTCTTGTTTGCGTCCCAATCACGGAACAACGCGCAAAAGAACTTCATCTTCCACCAATGGTGCAACAGAATACAGACCATCATGAAACAGCTTTTACAGTCTCCATCGATTCGATCCATACCACAACTGGGATTTCTCCCTATGAACGTTCCGAAACGATCCAACAAATGATTCATCCTGATAGCAAACCGGAAGACTTTCGTCGCCCAGGCCATATCTTTCCGCTGACGGCAAAACCGGGAGGCGTCTTAGAAAGAGCTGGACATACGGAGGCAGCAATTGATCTAGCACGCCTATGTGGAGCCTATCCCGCTGCCGTCATTTGCGAAATTATCAAAGATGATGGTACGATGGCACGAATTCCTGATTTAGAGGTTTTCGCCAAAAAATATCACCTGAAAATGATTACCATTCATGACTTAATTCGCTATCGACAACAAAAAGAACGGTTGATTAAACGCGAAGCTTCAGCTCAACTTCCCACCAAATTTGGCCAATTCCAAATCTTTGGTTATACCAATCAAGTTGACCACAAAGAGCATATTGCTCTTGTGAAGGGAAACATCAACCCAGAAGAGCCTGTCCTTGTCCGCTTACACTCCGAATGCCTAACGGGGGACATCTTTGGCTCAGAACGCTGTGACTGTGGTCCACAACTTCATGCTGCACTAAATCGCATTCAACAAGAAGAAGCAGGCGTACTACTCTATATGCGACAGGAGGGCCGGGGGATCGGCTTAATCAATAAACTCAAAGCTTATAAATTACAGGAAGAAGGCTTGGATACCGTTGAAGCCAACCATAAACTTGGTTTTAAAGATGATCTGCGCGAGTACGGCATTGGCGCTCAAATCCTACTCGACCTAGGCGTTCGCAAATTGCGATTGTTAACCAATAATCCACATAAAATCAAGGAACTTCAAGCATACGGTCTTGAAGTAGTTGAAGTAGTCCCTCTGGAGCTCCCTCCAAACCCAAACAACTTGCATTACTTAAAAACCAAAAAAGAAAAAATGGGACATTTACTGCATTTGTTATGAAAGAAAGGATGGACTGAGATGGGACAAACCTATGAAGGCAAGCTTTCTGCAAATGGACTTAAATTCGCAATTGTCGTCAGTCGCTTTAATGAGTTTATCACTGAAAAACTCTTAGAAGGAGCCAAAAATGCATTGCTGCGCCACGGTGCAGCGCATGAAGATATCGCGATAGCCTGGGTTCCGGGAGCCTTTGAAATCCCTTTAGTTGCAGATCGTTTCGCACAATCAGGCAAATATGATGCAATTATTACACTGGGTGCGGTGATCCGGGGTGCTACGAGCCATTACGAACATGTCTGTAATGAAGTAGCAAAAGGCGTCTCAACAACTAGCCTTCGCCATCAACTTCCTGTTATCTTTGGTGTGTTAACAATTGATAATATCGAACAAGCAATTGAACGAGCTGGCACCAAAGTTGGCAATAAAGGTTGGGATGCAGCAGTTGCAGCGATTGAAATGGCCAATTTGCTGAAAACAATCGAATAAAAACAAACCCGCATAGAGGGCGTTCTATGCGGGTTTTCTTGTGTTAAACGGTTTATGGTGAACCTTCAATCATTCCAGGTTCATTGCTTACATTGGTCGGTTGAACGACAACGAGACTTGGTCCATCGTCATAGGAGCTACTTTGGTAAGTATTGTTATAAGAGGTGTTTCCATAACTCTCATAAGTTTGATAAGTGTTATAAGTAGGCGTGGACTGATAAGTATAATACTGAGGCTGACGAGTTGTTGTTGAGCTTGAAGAGCGTCTTGTTGGTTGTTGCGTAGTCTGTTGCGAACTTGATCTTTGAGTCGAGCTTTGTGTTGAACTTTGTGTGGAACTTTGTGTAGAACTACGTACTGAACTTGTATGTTGGGTTGAAGTAGAATTTTGTCGTTGGCTGGAAACTGTTGTTGTTTGTGGTTGATTTTGTGGTTCTCTCACTTGTGACTGTGTCACAGCCTGATTTTGCGTAGATTGTTGGTTATCGAGCATAGCCAGCTGCTTGAGCGAATCTTTCGGTAGCTCTTCATTTTGTTTCGATTCAACTTGCTCCTTTTCTGCGTCTTCCGTTGACTCATCTTCATCCGTTTGCTTCACAAATGTCCATTTCTTTTTCTTTGCTTTCGACTCAGCAAATTTCTTCTGAGCATTCGAATCCACTTGCCACTCATACTCTGGTTCAGTATACTCTGGAGGGAAAATCATGTTGTAGCTCCCATAAACAATCAGGGTAACTGATAATACACAACCAATGACTTCCCATGCGCTCCAATCACTCAACTTTGACTGTTTAGAACTCGAATAAGAAGGTTTCGAACTTGTCGTTCGATCCGTTGCGAACTTTTCGAGAAGCTCATATTCTTTTTTCATAGCATCCCTCTCTTAAAAAAANAATTAGTTCTATAAATATTTTTTCGATCAAAACAAAGAATTTTTGACCTATTCTCTTTAAAATTACCCGTATAACCCCTTTGAATTTTCAATAATAAACTGTTGAATTGTCTTCGCTGCTACTTCAGGGGTTCGCAGTTGATCCGCCGAAAATTCATAGTACCCTTTTTTCTCATCAAGATCTAACTCATCCGCTAACATTCCTATTACACCCGTTGTTCGTTTATCTAACTCATAAAAGCCGAAAATCTTTTGTTGCGAGCGACCTGGATAATAACTAAAGACAATTTCATCATATTGACCGCGTAGCCATTTTGTTGGTTGAAATTGAATAATTTGCTGATCATCTCTGTTTCTTCCTGTATAACCTTCCGCATGATGGATAAAGCCAAGTCGTTCAAAGCCTTCCATAAAATTCTTGATCAAACCTGATGGTCTCACAATAATAAAGTCTCGGTCTTTTGAATCAATACCTGCTTTAATTTCTAAGTTGGTTTGAAAATAGTAGCGCGTATTGAGGGATGAGACGGGAAGATATTCCGGACATTGGAAATTAAACGGAACTTCCAACTTTTCATGCGGTTGAATGACAAATTCGTCTTTAAATATATAAATGCGCTCAATGGTTTCATTAACAAAAATGGTTTGATCTCCTTTTGTAAAACGTGAATTCAATTTAAAATCAACAAACAATCCTTCGATTTTTTGTTCAACATCGCCACCCGTCATCTCAATTTTCCCATCAACATGCTGCCCCATAGTCAGTTGATCGCTCGTCAGCAACAAGTCAATTTTAGCTGCCCCCACACCAAGTGAAGCGAGCAAAGACTTAAAAACCAATGTATATCACACCCTTTCAGTTTCTACTATAACACATTTAAACCTGAGAAAGTGTTGGAGAATTCCGCCAAGTGATGCGGGTTCAAATTGAGTAAATAGCAAAAATGGTTTCGACATCCCGAGCCTGTTTTATCGTGTATACTTGCTAATATGAAGCATTCCATCACATGCACACAAAGACAACTGATCGGAGCGATGATCATGCAGAAAATTCAACAGGTTGAACAATTCTTATCCAGCTATTGTCAAAAACATACGAATGGTATAACGGCAAAAATTCTGGCTGATTCTTTAAACATGGACCGCTCAACTGCAAGCCGTTACCTCAACCGTTTAGTACAACAAAATCGTGCGAAAAAAATAGCAGGACGACCCGTTCGTTATCTTCCTGTTAATGATAAAAAGCAAGATGACATCTCTCAATATTTCCCTCATCTAATCGGAATTGACGGCAGTTTAAAATCCATTGCCAAGGAAGCTTTAGCTGCCTGTATGTATCCCCCAAAAGGTTTACCCATTTTACTCACAGGGGAGACAGGAGTTGGCAAAAGTTATTTTGCCAAAGCACTGGATCAAGCGATTCGTTCTTTCCGCCCAACAACACCCTCTCCCTTTATCTCGTTCAATTGCGCGGAATATGCTCACAATCCTGAATTACTAATGGCACAATTATTTGGAGTCAAAAAAGGGGCTTTCACTGGCGCATCACAAGACAAAATGGGACTAGTCGAACGAGCCAATCAAGGAATCCTCTTTCTTGACGAAATACACCGCCTGCCTCCTGCAGGGCAAGAAATGCTTTTTCATCTAATCGACCAAGGAATCTACCGTCGACTTGGAGAATCCGATGTTGAACGAAAATCCGAATTTGTTTTGATTGGGGCAACGACCGAAGAACCCGAACAATCATTATTACCAACATTGTATCGGCGTTTTTCCGTCAAACTAACCATTCCGCCCATGCGTGAACGACCACGAGAAGAGCGAGAAAAATACCTGCAATATTTCCTGGCCAAAGAAGAGAAAAAAATCGGTCGTTCAATTTGTTTATCCGCGCAAGCGCACAATCTCTTTCTGGATTACGACTGTCCAGGAAATTTGGGACAATTTCAAAGCGATATTCAACTTGCCTGTGCTCATGCCTATTTACGCCAATACCATGCCAAAGATGCACAGATCAAGATTGAACGAGACGATCTGCCAATCTCGTTAAAAAAGGAAACGCAAATTCANCGTCCGCGTGTAATCGCCATCTTTCATCAACAAGAAGAAGAATTGGCTTGCTCCATTCAAGATTATTTAAAAGAACACTTATCAGAGAAAGATCAAGACATCAAGATTCAGCTCTTCAATCTACAACATAAAGAAGAAATTAAACCTATTGTCAAACAATTGATGCAAGAAAATCATCTGATTGCGGGAATCGGCACCTTTATGCTGCAATGCGATGAACTTTTTTTCTTATCTGCATTGGAAATCTATCAACCCTATGGATTAAAACGATTACAAGAACGAATTACAGCAACGAGAAGTATGGTCCAATCCTTCAATGAGGAAAGGATCTTTGCGCCTATCTATCAGGGGATGGTGGAGACCGTTACCCATTTTAACCCAAAACGATTTATCTCACTGTTAAGAAAAAAGGCTGCATCCTTCCGAGAAGTCTATCAGTGGGACCCTGATAAAGAAATCGGCATTTGGATGCATTTGGGCATTTACACAGATCAACTATTAAAAAAGCAAACCTTGGAACAACCGAAGTCAACAAAATCAATCACGACTGAATTCGTTGCTGAAGCAGATGATATTAAACGCTGGCAACAACTTCTAAAACAGCTGGAAGAAACGTTCCATGTCCTGTATCCATCATCTACTGCAACCGATCTAGCACGCCTTTCGCGCTAAGCAGGAATACAGACAAAATTCATTGCACATTAGCACCTCTCCGGATCATAGTGTGCAATTCTTTTTGCACACTATTGAGCACAGCTGCAGTATGTTTCGTACAAGAGTACCTTGCTTCTCGTCTCATCGCNGACACAAGACAAAGTGGCATCAAATTTGCTACTAACTTTTAAATAGACATGACGCAATCATGTACAAGTAACAATCAGAAAACATCATGACAAGCATTCACTGCAATCTACACTAACCAAATGATAGCGATGGACTGAAGTAATAAACAAAGCAAACATACACAAAATAATTGCAAGAATCTTTGGTTCATGCCAATCACACATTTACGAAAAAGAAGGGATCGATAATGAAAAAGCAATTAAAAGGAATTGGCGCATCAGCTGGACTTGCAATTGGGAAGGCAATTTGGTGGAAAAAAGCAAAGCATGAGGTAACAGAACAAGAGATCGATTCGGTTGAACACGAACAGAAACGTTTTGATGATGCTGTGCAAACTGCGATGGAACAAATTACGGAATTGAAAGAACAAACAAAAGAAAAAATTGGTGAAGATGAGGCTGAGGTTTTCCAGGCTCACCTTACCTTTTTATCTGATCCCGAATATGTTGGGAAAATCAGAGAGCGTATTCAATCAGAGAAAAAGAATGCCGAGTACATTTGTGAGCAAGTCACAAACGAAACGTGTGAAATCTTAGCTTCACTCGACGATGAGTATATGCAAGCAAGAGCGGATGATGTTCGCGATATTGGCAATCGATTAATAACCATTTTATCTGGTGAAACGCAATTACATCCCGCTCAACTACAAGCAGGAGATATTGTTATTGCTGAAGAACTAACGCCATCTGAAACCGCTCAATTTCCAAAAGAACTATCAGGTATTATAACCGAGAAAGGAAGCCAAACGGCTCATGCTGCGATCATCGCTCGAACACTGGGGATTCCAGCTATCGTTGGGCTCGGTCAAGCCATTCATGAAATTCAAGATGGTGATCGATTGATTATCGATGGAGAAAAAGGCGAAGTTATTCTCAACCCATCGCAAGAGCTTGAGCAATCGATCACCACTCAAATCAAGGAACAACAAAAACGAAAACATGAAGCACTGCAAAAAGCAGCAGAAGAAGCTATCACAGCAGATAATCAACGCATCCAAATCTTCGCCAATATTGGAAACCTAACCGATTTGCAAGATGCACTGGACCATCATGCAGAAGGAATCGGTCTGTTCCGAACTGAATTTTTGTATCAAGAAAACCAAGATTGGCCAACAGAAGAAGAACAATATGAGGCATACACAACGGTCTTAAAAGCATTTGCTGATCGTCCAGTCCTCATCCGCACGCTAGATATCGGAGGCGATAAAGAGCTACCATATGCCGACTTACCCAAAGAAGAGAATCCCTTTTTAGGGCATCGCGCAATCCGCTATTGCCTTGATCATCCAGAGATCTTTAAGACCCAACTCCGAGCACTGTTACGCGCAAGCATCCACGGGAATCTATGGATTATGTTGCCCATGATTGAAAATCCATCTGAAATACAGGAGACCAAAAAATTACTAAAAGAATGCCAACAGGAACTAACTGCAGAAAACCGCCCATTTCGCCAACAGATTCCGCTCGGCATTATGGTTGAAATCCCTGCTGCGGCCATAAATGCTGATCGATTGGCCAAAGAGGTCGACTTTATGAGCATTGGTACAAATGACCTTGCCCAATATACGCTTGCTGCTGATCGCGGCAATGAGAAAGTTGCTCACCTATATGATGCAGCACATCCGGCAGTATTACGCCTGATTCACATGACAGCACAAGCAGCAAAAAAAGCTGAGATCCAAGTCGGTATCTGTGGCGAATTAGCCGGTGATCCTCTGTTAACAGAAGTCTTGGTTGGTTTGGGAGTAGATGAACTTTCGATGAGCGCAACGGCGATTCCAGAGACCAAAGAGAAAATACGTCACCTACGAACAGACACTGCTAAAAAATTGGCCCAACAAGTATTAGCACTGGATGATGGTCAACAAGTAAGAGAATTCCTCCGTTCGTAATCTCACGATTTGTTGTCTCACCATCCCGCTTTGGGATGTCTTTTTAACTCAATGTTTGGCAAGTATAGATATCCCACCTGTTCATCTAACTGTTCCAGCGAATGGGACGTGATCGCAATCGAAAAAGGAGAATAGGCTTGCTTTTGTGTCAACAGCAAACCAGCATGTTCCTTGGCAAACGCAATGGCTTTTTCCGTTTCATCATTGATTTTAAAACACAACAGATAAGCATCACTGACGCGATCATATAGCCAAGCGTATTGAAAAGATTCTGTTGGCGTGCCTACAAGATCCCAATCGGGAATGGATAAAACTAATACATCTTCATTTTCTAATTCCGCCCAGCCACCATCTTCAGGAACAGCTGCTTCTGTAACTCTAGGTATATAGCGTTTGGACATCACCGCACCTCCACAAAAAAATGTTGATCCAACTTGATTAATCCTCCTCATTGCTTGGCAATACTGCATATAGGAGGTGGATGTACGTTGTACTATGTAATCCGTGATAAAGAACACTTGCCCCCCTCGATTATTAGCGAAGATAATTATTTCAGTTGGTATAATCCGATGAAGAAAGATCATACCGTCGAGTTCCGAGGGACTCTCAATGAATGCTATAAATTTGTCGCTGAAAAAGAACAAGAAAAAAGGGCCCAATTGAAAAAGCAATAGGCTGCGAAACTGGAGGGCGCTTATCAACTCCAGCCATCATCCTGACTCGATCCCCTTTGTATCCTTAAAGAACTTCCGCTAAAGTTTATGAGGTCGCAAGAAATGCGACCTCATTTCATTTCTTTTTCGGGATGGTTTTCATCCTTTTCTTAATCGGCGGGAGAATTTTATTCATATTAACAGTCCGTTGTTTCTCCCATGTTGATGGATCATTTTCATCAAATTGCTCCAAGAAATTGATCACTTCCCGGGTGATCGGAGTGGGGGTCGATGCGCCAGCTGTGACGCCAACTCGTTTTTTCCCTTTCAGCCAGTTAATATCAATTTCGGTGACATCCGCAACACGATNCGCTTCCACACCTGCAATTTCCTTTGCAACCTGTGCCAACCGATTGGAGTTATTGCTACGAGGGTCCCCCACCACAATCACCAAATCGGTATCTTTCGCTTGTGTCGCAACCGCTTCCTGCCGTTGCTGTGTCGCTAGACAAATTTCATTANAGATCTCTACATGTGGGAATTTTTCGCGCACTTTATTCATTAGATGCGCCGTATCCCATTGACTCATGGTGGTTTGATTGGTCACCAACAATTTATCCGTTGTAAACGACAAGCGTTCAATATCTTCCTCATTTTCAACCAAATGCACATGCCCAGGCGCCACTCCCAATGCGCCTTCAGGTTCCGGATGGCCGCTTTTACCAACATAAATAATTTCATATCCCTCTTTTGTTTTTTCTCGAATCAAGTCATGTGTACGCGTCACATCCGGACAGGTTGCATCGACAACCGTTAGTCCTTTGTCACGTGCTTTCTTCCGCACTGCTGGCGATACCCCATGGGCAGTAAAGATGACTGTTCCATGATCAATTTGATCAAGCAGTTTTAAGCGATCTTCTCCATCCAGAGTAATAATATTCTCTTTTTCAAATGCCTCCACGACATGACTGTTGTGGACAATCATTCCTAAAATATAGATGGGACGAGGCAAATCTAAATTTTCTGCTGCCTGTCTCGCCAAGACCATTGCATCAACGACGCCATAACAATAACCACGTGGAGTAATTTTCACAACTTCCATTTGTCAGTTCCTCCAAATCTTGAGGGCAGAATCGTTTCTATTATAACACAAGTAACAATCCATCACTCTGCTCTAAAAAAGATAGGTCATTTGATTAGGTAACATGTACAACGCTTCGACATAGGATGAAGTAAATGATGCGAAAGGAAGTGAAGAAATGGAAAAAAAGCCACATAAACCTGCGCCAGCTCCAATGCCGAAACCAATACCCAAACCGCCAATGAGACCGTGTCATCCCGTTCAACCCATGCCGCCCATGCACCCGCATCCTGTTCCTTNCATTCCATGTGATGAGCATTTCATCGAGCAATTGTATCACCATCTCAAAATGTGTCATAAACATGAGATGGAAATGTTGAATATGATGAAACGCTACTGTAGTAAAAGAAAGAGAAAAACTTGCAAACCGCCAAAAGATCACTGGGATTCTTCAAGAGACTGTTGGGATTCTCCACGCTATTTTGAATCTCCTTGCCGGCGAAAAAATCCATATCATTACGAATCATCCAGACACCCATATGAAAGCAGTTCTTTCCGCTAAAAACAATCCCCACGTTTATCTTGTGGGGATTGCTTCATGATCTATTGCAGGATTATCCGTTATTTTTAATTCTTTCACGTACATACAGACTGGCAAGTACTGTTGAAATTAAGATAAAGAAAATAATGAGTGCCGATGAGTCTAAAAAACTCTGGTTCATTGACGAAAAACCCTCCCGCAGTTTTTCTTTATTCATTACTATGTTGATTATCGAATATTTTATTATTGAAATCAACATAAATACATTATATTTCACAGTTTATTTTTACAATTAAATCAATCTTTCTTTAACTGAAAAATACTCGAGAGTCGTTTTTTCGCGAATATACCGCGTCAATGCATAGCTCATATCCCAATAATCAAATGGCGTTATCAAATAGATCCCATTAAACATATCACAGGCCACATCCAATAACTCTTTGGCAATTTCCAACCCAATCTTTCGCTCTTCTGCTTTGTCCTTTCCGCTTTCTAACCGTTGAAAAATATGGTTGGCAATTTTCATCCCAGGTACAACTTTATGCAAAAAAAGAGCATTTTTTAAACTCGTAATGGGCATCATGCCGATAAAAACTGGAACAGGTAAATCTTTCGTTGCTTCATATAGAAGCTCGATCTCGCGCTCATCATAAAGGGGTTGGGTCATCACAAAATCAGCCCCCGCCTCTATTTTCTTCTCTAAACGCCGTATGCCTTGCTCCATCCTCCGAATATGCGGATTAAAAGCAGCTCCCACAATAAAGGATGTTCGATGAGAAACCGGTTTTCCCGAAAAAGAGATCCCTCTGTTCATTTTTTTTACCTTCTGAATCAATTCGATGGAATTCACATCAAAAACAGGACTTGATTCCGGGAGGTCGCCTAATTTGGGATGATCACCTGAAACGAT
>JGI1652J44930_10000711_pt1 | contig 12892 bp, 15 predicted proteins | sample NewIslsDNAsample_FD_44930 | JGI IMG/M metagenome (IMG submission 44930)
GGTGTGTCCAATGCCTTGAATTCCCGCCCCAAAAAGCATTTGCCCATCCGGCGATTTCCCGATGGGGCATTCCTTCAACCCCTTTTAGAAGGTCTTTTTTCGTCGATGCATTTTGTGCTAAAACTATATGCTAACGGTTATGAAAAAAGGGAAATAAATAATTAGAAATACGGGCCTGGAAACGGAATTCTGCCGGGAGGGGTGGACGACTCCATGGAAATGATCGGNTATTACGTGTTGTTGACCGCCGTNTTTGTCGGAGCCGTCCTGGTATACAGTTTCGCCAGTCTCTTTCGCAAACCGTCCCTCGGGGAGAAAAACAAGAGCGGGGATTTGTCGGGATTGGGCACCTGCCATGGTTCCGCTTCGGAAAAATGAAGGTTACCGGTATGAGGCGGATTTGCCCGCCTTTTTTGTTTGTTCAGCAAAGGTCCTGTTGATTCTGGTCGACCCCAACGAGCCTTTCATGCCGGCGGTCATCACTTTTTCCCAGGCGAAGAATTATGCGATCCATTTGGTGAAGGAATGGTTTGACTGAGAAGAAAAGGGCAAACCGGCGTTACCCGGCATCCCTCGGTGAAATGGACTCGGAAGAACCTCCTTCCTTTTTCCTGCGCTTAAACTCCAATGGAGAACAACCCGCCACCTCTCGGAAAACCTTATAAAACCGAGAGGGATTGCTGAAACCGACCGTGTAACAGATGTCCGTGACGTTTTGGTTTCCGCTTAAAAGCAAGCGTTTCGCCTGTTGCACGCGAATTCGTTCGAGGAAGCGCTTGGGGCTGACGCCGGTTTCTTTTTTGAAGAGTCGCTGCAGATGGTGCGGACTGATCCCGATCCGTTTGGACAGACTTTGGAGGGTCCAGGGCCTGTCGAATTCGGTTTCCAGAAGCTTTTTCACTTCCTGAATCCATTCCCGGTTGGGGTCGTAGGTGGATGTTTGCAAATCGGGACGACACCGTTTGCAGGGTTTGTATCCCTTTCGAAGCGCCTCTTCCCGGCTGAAAAAGAACTCCACGTTTTCCCGTTTGGGCGTCTTGGATCGGCAGGAGGGGCGGCAGAAAATCCCCGTTGTCTTCACCGCGTAGTAAAAGAAGCCGTCATATCGCTCGTCGCATCGGATGACCGCCTTCCACAGGGAGTCCGGCCCAATCTTCACTTACAACCCTCCTTATTTAAATGAGCGGTTTTCCTCTTCTTGGCCTGGGGACCAGCCGATGGATCGTTTCACAGGGGTCCAGTCCCCCCTCCAGTTCCAGCAGCCGCTTTTCTGCGGCCGGACCGCCCAAGTAACCTCCCAGCCGCCCCCCTTGCGCCGACGACGCGGTGGCAAGGGATGATCAAGGGAACGGGATTGGTTCCGACCGCCCCGCCCACAGCCCGGGAAAGGCGGAGATCCCCCAGAGCTTTGGCAATGCTTCCATAGGTTTCGGTTTGACCGTAGGGAATCTTTCGGATTTCGTTCCACACCCGGAGCTGAAACCGGGTTCCCCGCAAATGGACGGGGACATCGAAAACTTTTCGTTTTCCCTGAAGATATTCCTCCAATTGTCGAAGGATCGTTGCCGATTTGGCCGGATCCCACTCGATCCGAAAGTGGGGAAAAAGCTTCTGCAGACGGGATAAGACCCGATCGGGATCAAATCCCGCCGAGTACACTGTTTTCCCGTCGGACGCCAGGCAGATCCGCCGTTCCCATTCATAGACGGCCAGGTACAGTTTCATCACCGCATTCCTCCGATATCTGGGATGTAATTTATAGATATCACGGACAGGGGAAAGATTCGTCCGATTTTTTTGCGAAGTAATTTTGGAGCGGCTCCGGGGATTTCGCGGTTTCCTTGGGGCGATGCGCCAACCGTCAGCCGGTTCGGATAAGGGGCGGGCGGCCCGTTGATGTATTGTGGCTTAAGATCCCCGAATTTTGCTGGATTCTTTTGCATGCGGGTCTGAGGATGTGGTATAGTTATTGCCGATAACGGAACGGACTTTTTTCGCAGAGGTGGACCCGTGCTGAAAGCAATCATACCGAAGCATTTTGCTGCATCCATCTATGAGATCGATTTTGAGAAACTTCAGCGGCGCGGGATCAAGGCGGCCATCTTCGATCTGGACAACACGCTGGTGGAGTCGACCCGACCGGATGCCACTCCCCGGTTGGTCAACTGGCTGGACCAGCTTCAGAAGATGGGGTTTCGCGTCATGATCGTTTCCAACAACAATCGGACCCGGGTTTCCCGGTTCGCCAAACCCCTGGGGGTGCCGTACATTCACCGGGCGAAGAAGCCCCTCTCCAGAGCGTTTATCGAGGCGATGCGGCGCATGGGGAGCCGCCCGGAGGAGACGGCGATGATCGGGGATCAGCTGTTTACCGATGTGCTGGGAGGAAACCGGTTGGGACTGTACACGATTCTCGTGGCTCCCGTCTCCCATGTGGAGGGATTTTGGACGAGAATCAACCGCCGCATGGAGCGGCTGGTTTTTCATTTCATGCGCAAACGGGGGCTGTTGGAGGGGGAGGACCGCCGATGACGGAGGGTACCCGGTGTGAAGGGTGCGGAGCCCTTCTTCAGACGGAGGATCCCGCACGGCCGGGATACGTGCCGGAAGCCGCGCTGGAACGGGAAAATCCCGTTTGCAGGCGCTGTTTCCGCATCCGCCATTACAATGAGGTGGCGCGGGTGGAGCAGGATCCCGACGCCTACCTGCGGCTGCTTCAGCGGATCGGGCAGACGGACAGCCTGGTCGTCTGGGTGACCGATCTGTTCGATTTCGCCGGCAGTTGGATTCCCGGCATCCAACGCCACTTGGTCCAAAACGATATCCTGTTGGTCGCAAACAAGATCGACCTGTTCCCGAAGTCGGTCAAACGGGGCCGCCTGACGGAATGGGTCCGCCGATCGGCGGAAAATCTGGGCCTCCGTCCGGTGGGAGTCGTCCTGTGCAGCGCGGCCAAGGGGCTTCATATCGACGAGGTGATCGCCGCCATCGAGAAGCATCGCCGGGGGCGGGACGCCTATGTGGTGGGGACCACCAATGTGGGCAAATCCACCTTGATCAACCGCATCCTGCGGGAAGAGGGAGGGGAGGGAGGCGAAATCACCACCTCTCCCTACCCGGGCACCACCCTCGATGTGATCCGCATCCCGCTGGAGGATGGACGGGCCTTGATCGACACCCCCGGCATTGTCCGCCGGGACCGGCTGAGCGAATGGGTGTCGCCGGAGGACCTGCGGGTGATCGTTCCCCGCCGGGAGATCCATCCGCGGGTGTACCAGCTGAACGACCGGCAAACCCTGTTTTTCGGCGGTCTGGTTCGCTTCGACTTCGTGAAGGGGCCGAGGCAGCCCTTCGTCTGTTACATTTCCAACGACCTGTACGTTCACCGGACCAAGTGGGAGAAGGCCGANGAGGTGTACGCCCGTCACCGGGGGGAGCTGCTTTCGCCTCCGTCGGGGACCGCGGATCTGCCGGAGATGGAGCGGCACGAGTTCCGGCTGGCCGAGGGCGAGAAGCGGGACCTTGTCATCCCCGGACTGGGATGGATCGCGGCGGGGAAAATGGAGGCTGAGATCCACGTCTGGGCCCCGCGCGGGATTCCCGTGGAAGTGCGGCCGGCGATTATATAACGCTTGTCGGGGGGATGAGGATGGATGCCGGAACCGGAGTGGTGGGGCTGATCGGCCATCCGGTGGGCCATTCCAAGTCGCCGGAGATGATGAACCGGGCGTTTCGCGCCTNNGGNCTNCCCTTCGTCTATTTGGCCTTTGANGTTTCNCCCGCGGAANTGGGNACNGCCGTNCGGGGNATGCGGGCCCTGGGNTTCCGGGGGTGGAACGTGACCATNCCCCACAAGGTGGCNGTCCTCGANCATCTGGATGANGTGGAGGAGACCGCGAGGGAAATCGGCGCCGTCAACACCGTCGTGGCGCGGGAGGGGCGGCTGGTCGGTTACAACACGGACGGCGAGGGATATCTTCGATCCCTCGTCGACGAGACGGGACTGGATCTCGTGGAACAAAAGGTGCTGATCCTCGGCGCGGGCGGTGCGGCGCGGGCGGTGGCCCACGCGCTGGCGGGGGCCGGGGTGAAGTCGATCACCATCGCCAACCGGACGCGGGAGAAGGCGGAGCGCCTGGCGGCTTCCCTCCGGAAAGGGGATGCGCGGGCCGTGTCGCTGTCGGAGGTGGAGCGGGTGATCGGGGAGACGACGCTTTTGGTGCAGACCACCTCCGTGGGCATGTATCCGGAGACGGAGGCGATTCCGATTGACCCGTCGCTTTTGCACGAGCGGATGACGGTGAGCGACCTGATTTATCGTCCGCGGAAAACCCTCCTTCTGAGGGAGGCGGAGGCGAGGGGCGCCAGAATTCACGGCGGGCTCGGCATGCTGCTCCACCAGGCGGCCCTGGCCTTTGAGAAGTGGATGGGAAAACCGGCGCCCGTGGACGTGATGAGGAAGGCCCTGGAAGAGGCGATGGAGCCTGCAGGCGGCGGTTAAGCGGGGAGAGGGGGATGGACATGCGCATTGGCATCTTCGGCGGAACCTTTGATCCGATTCACATGGGCCATCTCCTGGTTGCCGAACAGGCGAGGGAGGCTGCGGACCTGGACGAGGTGTGGTTCATTCCCAACGCCGAGCCGCCCCACAAGGCGGCTCCCGTTTCCGCCCCCCACCACCGGGAGCGCATGGTGGAGCTGGCCATCGCCGATCATCCCCGTTTTCGCCTCTCCCGGGTGGAGCTGGACCGCCCGGGCCCCTCTTACACGGTGGATACGGTGAGAGACTTGAAGAAAGCCCATCCCCAAGCGCACTTTTTTTTGATTGTGGGCGCAGACATGATGAACGATCTGCCGCGGTGGTATAAAATAGAAGAAATCATGCATGTTGTCCAGGTCATCGGCCATCTGCGGCCGGGGGTGGCCGTCGGGGATCTTCCTCCCTTTATTGCCCGCCGGTTGACCCTGGTCGAGGATGCCGTCACCCTGGACCTTTCATCCACTGAAATCCGGAGACGGGCGGCGGCCGGGAAATCGATCCGCTATCTGGTTCCCGAGAAGGTCCGCCGCTATATCGAGGAGAATCGGTTATATGAAAATGAGCCGTGAGAAACTAATGGAAGCGACCAGGCGTCAGATGCCTTCCTCCCGCTGGGAGCACACCCTGCGGGTGAAGGAGACGGCGGTGGAGCTGGCCGAAAGGACGGGCGCCGATCCGGAGAAGGCGGAGATCGCGGCCATTCTCCACGATTACTGCAAGTATTGGCCGGAAGAAAAGCAGAGGGAGTGGATTCTCCGCCACCGTCTGCCCCAGGACCTGCTCCAGTTCCACAAGGAATTGTGGCACGCTCCCGTTGGCGCGGTGGCCGTGCGGGAGGAACTCGGAGTCGACGACGAAGAGGTGCTGAACGCGATTCGTTCCCACACCACGGGGCGCCCGGGGATGTCCCTGCTGGAAAAGGTGGTCTTTCTCGCCGATTACATCGAACCCGGCCGGAGCTTTCCCGGCTTGGACGAGGTTCGCCGACTGGCGCGGGAGGACCTGGACCGCGCGGTCTTGAAGGCCCTGGACAACACCATCCTTTATCTGGTGGAACGGGGGCTGAAGGTGTACCCGCTGACGATTTTAACCCGCAATGATTTGCTTGATAAAATCCCTCAAATCCTTCCAAAGGAGGAATCTCATTGAACCTGGAGGAAATCGCCCGGCTGGCGGCCGACGCCGCCGAAGAGAAAAAAGCCCAGCGCGTCACCATTCTGGATATTCGCGGGTTGTCGGTGATCGCCGATTATTTCGTCATCTGTCACGGCAATTCGGCCACCCAGGTGCAGGCGATCGCGACGGGCATCAAGGAAAAGATGGAGGAGGCCGGAGTTCCCATCAAAGGAGTGGAGGGATTCCGGGAAGCGCGGTGGGTGCTTTTGGATCTCGGTGACGTGGTCGTGCATGTCTTCCACAAGGACGAGAGGGATTTCTACGATTTGGAGCGTCTTTGGGGCGATGCGCAGCAAGTCCGTGTCCAGTAGACAGGTATTTTGCGGTCCGAAACGGGAAAGGATGAGAACTGCAGGGCCCCTGACGCCCTGAAACCCATTGACACGGGCGAAATCGTGGCATATAATAAAATCCAAATCTTCGACAAGAATTTGACAGGCCAGGATGAGGAGTAGTANTTCGTCCGCTCTGCGCAGAGAGTCGGCGGGAGGTGCGAGCCGATCAGAGGGGCCGAATGAACTCGCCTCATCGCCCCGGAATGGAAAGGGGAGTACATTCCGGCGCCTCATCCCCGTTATCGGATGTGAATGAGGGAGCGCCTGCCGCCGGGNGGGTGCTAACTAGGGTGGTACCGCGGGAGTGAATCAACCTCTCGTCCCTAGCGCTTTTTTTCAGCAGGGGCGGGAGGTTTCAATATTTTTGCNGGTGTTGGAGGAGACGCCCATGCGAGCGTATCAAGCGAAGGAAATCGAAGCGAAATGGCAGCGGGTTTGGGAGGAGAAGGGAGTTCACCGGACCGATCCGGATGCCGGGAAGACCAAGTTTTACACGTTGGAGCAGTTTCCCTATCCGTCGGGCGAAGGGATGCACATGGGACACGTGCGGGTGTATTCCATCGGGGATGTGATCGCCCGGTTCAAACGGATGAACGGCTACCGGGTGCTTCACCCGATGGGCGTGGACGCCTTCGGCTTGCCGGCGGAGAACGCGGCCATCAAGCGGGGGGTAAACCCCCGGGATTGGACCCTCAGCAACATGAAAAAGTTCCGGGAGGAGCAGGAGCGGCTCGGGATTTCCTACGACTGGGACCGCTACGTGGCCACCTGCCTGCCCGACTACTACCGGTTCACCCAGTGGCTGTTTCTCCTTTTCTACGAGCGGGGTTTGGCCTACCGGAAGAAGGCGCCGGTCAACTGGTGCCCCGACTGTGCGACCGTTCTGGCCAACGAACAGGTGGAAAACGGCAGGTGCTGGCGGTGCGACGCGGAGGTGACCAAGAAGGAGCTGGAGCAATGGTTCCTCAAGATNACCGAGTACGCCGACCGGTTGCTGGAGGGGCTGGACCGGCTTCCCCGCTGGCCCGAACGGGTGAAGACGATGCAGCGCAACTGGATCGGGCGCAGCGAAGGGGCGAAGGTGACCTTCACCCTGCCGGAGCTGAGCGATGAGCCGGTCACCGTTTTCACCACCCGTCCCGACACCCTGTACGGAGTGACGTACCTGGTGCTGGCGCCGGAGCATCCCCTGGTGGAGCGCCTGATCGCCGGGAAGGAGAAGGAAGGGGAACTTCGCGCGTTCATCGAGCGGATGCGGAAAGAGAGCGAAATCCAGCGGACCGCGGCCGATGCGGAAAAGGTGGGTATGGACACCGGAGCGGTGGCGCGGCACCCCCTGACCGGCGAAGAAGTGCCCGTATGGATCGCCAACTACGTGCTGATGGATTACGGGACGGGTGCGGTGATGGGTGTGCCGGCCCACGATGAACGGGATTTTCAGTTCGCCAAAAAATACGGCCTGCCGATCCGCCGGGTGATCCGCCCCCGGGACGGGGAGTTGGAAGAGCCCCTTGCCGAGGCCTATACCGGGGAGGGCGTGCTGGTCGATTCCGGTCCCTTCGACGGCATGGACAACCGGGAGGCGATCCGGGCCATCTCCGAGCATTTGGCCGAAAAGGGACTCGGAGGGCCGGCGGTCACCTACCGGCTTCGCGACTGGCTGATTTCCCGCCAGCGGTACTGGGGCTGTCCCATTCCCATCGTCTACTGCGACAAATGCGGCACGGTGCCGGTGCCGAAGGAAGAATTGCCCGTTCTGCTCCCGGAGGACGTGGTCTTCGACGGCAAACGGAATCCGCTGACCACCTCGGAATCCTTCGTCCGGACCACCTGTCCCTCCTGCGGGGGCCCCGCGCGGCGGGAGACGGACACAATGGACACCTTCATCGATTCCTCCTGGTACTTTTTCCGGTACGCCGATCCCAAGAACGACCGCCTTCCCTTCGATCCGGAACGGATCCGGGAGTGGCTGCCGGTCGACGAATACATCGGGGGAATCGAGCACGCCGTGCTCCATCTTCTGTACTCCCGCTTCTTCACCAAAGTGCTGTATGATGCGGGACTGGTGCATGTCGACGAGCCCTTCACCAGCCTGTTGACCCAGGGCATGGTGCTGAGGGACGGCGCGAAGATGTCCAAATCGAAGGGGAACACGGTCAGCCCCTTGGAGATCATCGAGCGGTACGGAGCGGACACCGCCCGCCTGTTTATCCTGTTCGCCGCTCCGCCGGAGCGGGATCTGGAGTGGAGCGATTCCGGAGTCGAGGGGTGCTACCGCTTCCTGGGCCGGGTCTTCCGGACGGTGATGCGCCACGAAGAGTTGTTCCGGAACCGGCCGGAAGCCCGTCCCGAGAAGGGACCCGCCCGGGATCTGCATCGCCGGGTTCACCGCACCATCAAAAAGGTGACGGAGGATGTCGGGGAGCGATACCATTTCAACACGGCGATCAGCGCGATCATGGAGCTGTTCAACGCGATCGGCGAATATCCGAAGGACGCCGATCGGGGAACCCTGGCCGATGCCCTGGAGACGGGCGTGATCCTGCTGGCCCCCTTCGCGCCCCATCTGGCGGAGGAATTGTGGCACGCCATGGGGCACGCATCCAGCGTTCACGAGCAGTCCTGGCCCTCCTACGATCCGGCGATGCTGGTGGAGGAAGAGGTGGAGATGGCCGTTCAGATCAACGGCAGGGTACGGGACAAACTGGTCGTGCCCGCCGAGGCGGACCGGGAAACGGTGGAACAGCTGGCGCTCAGCCAGGAACGCATCAAAAGCCTCCTGTCCGGCAAAACGGTGCGAAAGGTGATCGTGGTTCCCAAAAAGCTGGTCAACATCGTCGCCAATTGAGGCGGCCGAAAGGGGACGGAAAAACCGTCCCCTTAACTTGTGCAGACCGCGATGTCCGGGCGCAGGGCGCCCGTCGCCGGGGCCGAGGCGGAAAACGCTCCGTCCGGATCCCTTTAAGCGGGTCCGGAGGCGGTTTTCCGGCGAGACCTTCGCGGATGCGGGGGGAAGGGGGCGCCGGATTTGGGGCCGCCCAAATTTTTGCGTCGGAGCCAGGTTGTGATAGGATAAAATTTGTGCGGATTGAACGAGACACGGAGGCGAGAGGATGGCGGAAAAGCGGCTGCGCCTCGACAAATTGCTCGGAAGGATGGGTGTCGGGACGCGGAAGGAGATCCGGAAACTGGTCAAAGAGGGGCGAGTGACCATCAACGGCGAAGTGGCCGAAAACCCGGGGATGCACGTGCACCCGGAGAAGGACCGCGTCGAAGTGGACGGCCTGCACATCCAATACCGGGAATTTATCTACCTGATGATGAACAAGCCNGCCGGAGTGGTTTCCGCCACGGCGGACCGGATCTCGGAGACCGTGGTTCAGCTCCTGGAGCCGGAACACGCCCTGTTTGAGCCTTTTCCGGTGGGAAGGCTGGACAAGGACGCCGAAGGGTTGCTCCTGCTCACCAATGACGGAAAGACCGCCCACAACCTGCTTTCTCCCAAGAAGCGGGTGCCCAAGCGGTATGTGGCCCTCGTCCGGGGAAAAGTGACCGAAGCGGATGTGGANGCCTTCCGGCGGGGCGTCGTCCTGGATGANGGCTATCAGGCGATGCCGGCGGAACTTGCCATCCGCTCGTCCGGTCCGGAGTCCGAGACGGAAGTGACCGTCTACGAGGGAAAATATCACCAGGTGAAGCGGATGTTTGAAGCGGTGGGCAAACGGGTGGTTTACCTGAAACGCATCGCCATGGGCCCCCTTCGGCTCGATCCGTCCCTGGAGCCNGGAGAGTACCGGGAGCTGACGGAGGAAGAGGTGGCCCTGATCACGGGAAAGGACATTGAGGGATGAAGGAAGAGAGGCGGATTCCCAAGCGAAAAGCGGACCACATTCACATCGCGCTGACCCGGGAGGTGACCGGCCGGGGAATCACCACCGGCATGGAGCGGTATCGTTTCCGGCACGAGGCGTTGCCGGAAATCGACTTTTCCGAGGTTTCCCTTTCCGCCTCCTTTTTGGGCCGGCCCCTGAAGGCGCCTTTTCTCATCAGTTCCATGACCGGGGGGACGGAACAGGCGGGGCGGATCAACGCCGCCCTGGCGGAGGCCGCCCAGGAGCGGGGGTGGGCGATGGGCCTCGGGTCCGTCCGGGTGGCGATCGAACACCCGGAAACGGCGGCCACCTTCCGGGTCCGCCCCGTCGCCCCGGACATTCCCCTGCTGGCCAATCTGGGGGCGGTCCAGCTCAATTACGGATACGGGGCCGAGCAGTGCCGGAGGGCCGTCGAATTGACGGAGGCCGACGGGCTGGTCCTCCATCTGAACGCCATGCAGGAGGTGTTTCAGCCCGAGGGAAACACCCGGTTCGGAAATCTGCTCCGGAAGATCGAAGAGGTGTGCCGGGCGCTGGAGGTGCCCGTCGGCGTGAAAGAGGTGGGATTCGGCATTCACGGGCGGCTGGCCCGGCAGCTGTTTGATGCCGGGGTGCAGTTTGTGGATGTGGCCGGCGCCGGCGGCACCTCCTGGATTCAGGTGGAGAAATACCGCGCGCGGGATCCACTGCTGGCGGCGGTGGCGGAGGCCTTCGCCGATTGGGGCCTTTCCACCGCGGATTGCGTCCGGGATGTGCGCCGTCATGTGCCGGAGGGATGCGTGATTGCCAGCGGCGGGCTCAAAACCGGGGTCGACGCGGCGAAATCGATCGCCCTCGGCGCCGATTTGGCCGGTTTCGGGCGATCTCTGTTGCCCGCCGCGGCCACCTGCGATCCGGAGGAAATCGCCCGGCAGATGAAGCGGATCGAGTTGGAGTGCAAAATCGCCATGTTCGGGGCCGGAATCGCCACCGTCGACGGGTTGAAGGGGACGGACCGGCTGTTTCGCGCGGGAGATCCACCGGGTTTTGATGGTTGACCGGCTTTCTGGAAATAAAAGGGGATTTGCGGTATACTGAACATGCGTTCCGTGGAAGCGGATCGCCTGGTCACCCCTTGCTTCCCGCGCCCTGCAGGGATTGTCGCACCTTTTCGACGTCCTCGGCAAATTTGGCGTGGGTGAGGCGGAACAAGCGGATCAACACCGGATCCAGTTCCCGCTCCAGCAGATCGAGTCCTTCCCGGGTGATGCCGCCGGGAACGGCCACCCGCTCCTGCAGGCTTTCCAGGGTGAATCCCCCTTCGGTCAGCATCCGGGCGGTTCCCAGGGCCATCCGGATGATCAGCAAAAGGGCCGTATCCCGGGGAAGGCCGGTCACTTCGCCCGCGGCGCGGGCGAGCTGCTCCAGAAAGCGGGCCAAAAATGCCGGACCGCAGCTGGCCAGATCCGAGGCCACGCGGCAGTGGCGTTCGTCGATTTCCAAGGGCGTTCCGATCGCCGAAAGGAGATTGAGCAATTCCTCCCGATCCCGAAGGGTCAGCCGGCTGCCGGGGATGAAAAGGCAAGTTCCGTCCAGCACCGCGTGGGTGATGCTCGGAATGATCTTGGCGATTTTGGAGGGCAGGGCCGCTTCCAGATCGCGGATCATCACCGGACTGGTAATCGAAATGATCATCTGTTCTTTTCCGGCCCTTCCGCCGATCTCATCCAGCACATCCCGATAATCGCGGGGCTTGACGCACAGGAACACCCAATCCGCTTTCCGGACGAGCTCGGCATTGTTTTCGGCGATGCGGATTCCGGGATGGGACTCGGCCAGCGACTCCGCCTTGCTCCGAGTCCGGTTGCTGAGCAGAATCTGAGACGGCCGAAGCGCTTTGGAACGTATCAGCGCTTCCACCAGGGTTTGCCCCATGCTTCCCGTCCCGATAAAACCGACCAGTTTGTTCATCGCCCTTCCCCCTTTCGTGGCGGGAGCCGGACCGGACCCGGCTTTTTATAAAGGTACGCGGCCGGCGGAGGGGTTATGAAGCGGGAGCTTCCGGGAGGGCGGGGTGGGGAGCGGGGCGGGCGTCCGTCTTCCGCGGGGCGATGATGCCGCATGGAGCTCGGGAGGGGGATCAGATGGATGACCTTTGGACGCCCCGGGAGAAAAAGCTGGCCGTGTTGTCCATCCTGTTGGCCGTCGCCCTGGCGGGCGTCGTTGCGGCGGATTGGTGGGGCGGGGATGAACCGGAGCAGGTGCCGCTTCCGGCCTATGCTCCGGAGCGGACGGCACGTCCCGCCGAAGCCCCCGCGGAAAAGGAGAGGGAGGATGTGGTCGTCGATGTGAAGGGGGCGGTGGAACGCCCGGGCGTGTACCAGCTTCCCGCAGGCTCCCGGGTTCGGGATGCCTTGGCCGAGGCGGGCGGTGCGGGGAAAAAGGCGGATTTGGACCGGGTCAATCTCGCCCAACCCCTCGCCGACGGGATGGTGGTCTATATCCCGCGCCGCGGGGAAAAGATGCCGGCATTCTTTGAAGCCGGCACGGCGGGAAGCGGACCGGTGGGAGCCGGTTCGGGGAAAATCAACATCAACACCGCCTCCGCCGCTGAACTGGAGACACTCGACGGGATCGGCCCCGCCAAGGCCGAGGCGATCCTCCGCCACCGGGAAGAGCACGGCCCCTTCAAAGACGTCCGCGACCTGCTCGAGGTTCCCGGAATCGGAGAAAAAACCCTGGAAAAGTTTGCGGATCAGATCTCCGTGGATTAAGGGGCCGTTTCCGGGCATGGGCGCTGCCGGAAGGGGGGCTTTTCCTTCGACCCTTGAAAGGTAACGCTTTGCCGGATATACTGAAGACGTCCGTGAAAGGCGCGGAGGCGGTGCCCGGNATTTTCGGGCTTTCCGGGGAATGGCGGAAGGGAGACGAAAAGGTCGGGGGTGTGCCGCCCGGGCGGGAATTTGCGGCACACCCCGGCCTTTGCGGGC
>JGI1652J44930_10000712_pt1 | contig 12866 bp, 14 predicted proteins | sample NewIslsDNAsample_FD_44930 | JGI IMG/M metagenome (IMG submission 44930)
TTCTACTTCCGTACAACAGACGTTACTGGCGTAATCACATTACCAGAAGGCGTAGAAATGGTTATGCCTGGCGACAACGTTGAAATGACTGTAGAATTGATTTCACCAATCGCGATCGAAGAAGGTACTAAATTCTCTATCCGCGAAGGTGGACGCACTGTAGGTGCAGGTTCTGTATCTGAAATCATTAAATAATTGGGCTTACGATTCCGGCCATCTTGCAGTACATCTGCAAGATGGCTTTTTTATGCTCTATAGATAAAAAGAATATTGTTTATTCAAAATATGTATTTCAATTATGCACTATTCTCCCTTTATAATAAAAATTAAGAAGATTATGATATCTTCGAAAAAGAGATTGCAATAACATCGAGGGGGATGCGGTGAATGGCAAATTACGTTCAAGTAGGAAACTTGCAAGTAGACAAATTATTATACGATTTTGTTAACCAAGTATTGCCTGAAGCTGAAGTGGATCAAGATCAATTCTGGGCAGGATTTGATCAGATTGTTCATGATTTGGCGCCTGAGAACAAAGCGCTGCTTGAAAAACGCAGAGAATTGGAAGAAGCCATCCACAACTGGCATAAGGAAAATCGGGGCAACTTTGATTTCGATAAATACAAAAAGTTTTTAAAAGAGATTGGCTATATTGAGCCGAATGTGGAAGATTTTGAAGTGACAACAGAAAACGTGGACGATGAAGTGGCGGTACAAGCTGGTCCTCAATTGGTTGTGCCGGTAAGCAATGGGCGTTACGCATTGAACGCAGCCAATGCCCGATGGGGAAGTCTATACGATGCATTATATGGAACGGACGCAATCAGTGAAGAAGATGGAGCGGAAAAAGGAAGCGGCTACAATCCAGTCCGTGGCCAAAAAGTTATCGAATATTCTAAGAAATTTTTGGATCAAGCGGTTCCATTAAAAGACGCTTCCCATCTTGATGCCGTAAAATATGCGATTGAAGATGGCAAGCTTGTTGTGACTCTTTCAAACGGCAATAAAACGGGCCTTGAGGACGAGTCAAAAGCAGCGGGATATAATGGATCCCCAGAAGATCCGACAGTTGTTTTATTAAAGAACAATGACTTGCATATCGAAATTCAGATCGATCGCAATCATCCTATTGGCAAAGACGATCCGGCCGGCATTAAAGACATCATTTTGGAAGCGGCCGTAACGACTATCATGGACTGCGAAGATTCCGTTGCAGCCGTGGATGCAGAAGACAAAGTGCTGGTTTACAGCAACTGGCTGGGATTGGTTCGTGGCGATTTATCTGCAACGTTCGAAAAAGGCTCCAAAACGATCACTCGTACTTTAAATCCAGACCGGGTATATAAGGATCTTAACGGCAATGAATTTACATTGCCTGGCCGTTCGTTAATGTTTGTCCGCAATGTAGGCCACTTAATGACGACAAATGCCATTTTAGATAAAAATGGGGAAGAAATCCCTGAAGGCATTATGGATGGCGTGATTACAAGCTTAATTGCCAAACTTGACATTTTAGGCAAAACAAAATACAAAAATTCCAAAAAAGGTTCTATTTACATCGTAAAACCAAAAATGCACGGCTCCAAAGAAGTGGCGTTTACAAACAAATTATTCGGCCGCATTGAAGATCTGCTCGGCCTTGAACGCTACACATTAAAAGTCGGTGTAATGGATGAAGAACGCCGTACATCGCTCAACTTGAAAAACTGCATCAAAGAAGTAAAAGAACGCATTATTTTCATCAACACTGGATTCTTGGACAGAACAGGCGACGAAATCCATACATCCATGGAAGCCGGCCCGATGATCCGCAAAAATCATATGAAATCATCCGTTTGGTTAAATGCATACGAAAAATCCAATGTGCTTGTGGGATTAAATTGCGGATTGCAAGGGCACGCTCAGATTGGTAAAGGAATGTGGGCAATGCCTGACTTAATGGCAGCCATGCTTGAGCAAAAAATTGCCCATCCAAAAGCGGGCGCCAATACGGCATGGGTGCCATCACCGACAGCTGCAACATTGCATGCCATCCACTATCACTTGGTGAACGTAAAAGAAGTACAGCAAAATATCACAAACACTGGAGATTTAGAAGATTTGCAGGATGAAATGCTGCAAATCCCTGTCGAGAAAAATCCAAACTGGAGCAAAGAAGAAATCCAGGAAGAATTGGACAACAACTGCCAAGGAATATTAGGATACGTGATTCGCTGGGTAGAGCAAGGGGTAGGATGCTCCAAAGTGCCTGACATTAACAATATCGGTTTAATGGAAGACCGTGCTACTCTACGCATTTCCAGCCAACATATCGCAAACTGGCTGCACCATGGAATTGTAACAAAAGAACAAGTATATGAAACATTGAAACGCATGGCGGTTGTTGTAGATAAACAAAACGAAGGCGATCCAAACTATCGCCCTATGGCTCCAAACTTTGAAGAGTCTGTCGGTTTCCAAGCCGCTTGCGACCTCATCTTCAAAGGCTATGAACAGCCAAACGGCTATACAGAGCCGATTCTTCACAAACGGCGCCTGGAAGCGAAACAAAAATACGGTGTCGTAAGTGCGAATTAATTTGTTAAAGACATCCCTTAATATATAAAAAAGGCATCTCTTCCAAATGGAATCTTCTGTTTGGAAGGATGTCTTTTTATTTGTTTATAAATTGCCGGGCCAATTCAATAAATTCCCGTACGGCAAAAGACAAATACTTATTCTTTCTCCAGGTCAGACCAAGCTCAAGAAAAAGATTTTCCTGTTGAAACGGAATGGAAACAATTTTATCGTTTTGAAGTTTTTCGCAGATCTTTTTCGGCAGCAAGGCAATGCCCACCTTCGCAGCCACCATTTCAACGATTAAATCTTTTTGGGACGATTCGCAGGCAATCGTCGGATAAAAGCCATGTTTGGAGCATTCTTCTATAATACGGTCGTACAATGTAAAATCTTTGCGATAAATAATAAAAGATTCTTTTTCCAATTGGGACATTTCAACGGAAGGGAGTTTCGCAAGAGGATGATCTTTATGAACAATTAACATTAATGGATCTTTCAAAATGCCGATGGTTTCCAATTGGTCATTTGAAACACAAAGATTGCAGATGAGCCCGATATCCAGTTCCCCCTCCTCGACCCCTTGGCGGATCTTTTTCGTTCCTACTTCCGTTAACTTGATTTCAATGTAAGGATACTTCTCTTTATACAAACTGATCAATTTTGAAAAAAACTCCACTCCTACGATCGGGGGAATGCCGATCCGGATTTCGCCCTTCTTCAGCTCCATCAAATCCGTTAATTCCGATCGTAAATTTTTAAAGGCAGCGAGCACCTGCTGGGCATTTGCCAATACGGCTTTGCCTGCATCCGTCAGCTCCAGCTGTTTGGAGGAACGGTAAAAAAGGGGAACACCCAGTTCCGCTTCTAAATTTTGAATCGCTTTACTGATGGAGGGCTGGGAAACATGCAAAGTGGAAGCAGCTTTCGTGAAACTTAAATGTTTTGCGACTTCAGTAAAATATTCGATCTGGCGGATGTCCACAAACAACATCTCCTTTTAAATGCACGATTGTCCTTTGTTCCATTATACTGATTAAAAGAGATTTTTCTAATGAAAAAGGATTTAAAAATGGATTTTCTTACACAAATGCCAAAATAAATTACAATAAATAAAACTGGCAATTGATGGGGTGGTTGAAAAAATGAAAATTTTTTTAATTGAAGATGACCCATCTATTTTCAATTTAATCAAAGAACGTTTCAGCCAATGGTCGATGGAAGTCGTAGGACCAAAAGATTTTAAAAAGGTGATGGATGACTTCTTGGAAGAGCAGCCGCATCTGGTTATCATCGATATTCAACTGCCGGCTTTTGATGGCTTCCATTGGTGCCGAGAAATCCGGGCCATTTCGAAAGTGCCGATATTATTTTTATCTTCAAGGGATCATCCAATGGATATGGTGATGGCCATGCAGATGGGGGCGGACGATTTTGTTCAGAAACCTTTCCATATGGAAGTGTTGCTTGCAAAGGTTCAGGCCATTTTGAGAAGAACCTATGATTATGGGGAAAAAGCGCAACATGTTGCAAGATGGAACGGGGCTGTGATTGATTATGACAAAGGAACTGTTCAATATCAGGGGAAAATGGTGGAACTGACGAAAAATGAATTGTTTATTTTAAAAACATTGCTGGCTTCCGTGGNCAAAATTGTTTCCCGCGATGAACTCATGCGCAAACTTTGGGATGATGAGCGGTTTGTGAACGATAATACATTAACGGTCAATGTCAATCGTCTGCGCCAACGTTTGGATGAAATTGGATTAAGGGATGTGATTGTCACGAAAAAAGGACTTGGATACATGGCGGTGACAAAATGATTGGGTTATTTTTAAAAGAAAGAAGAGCGTGGATATTATTCTTCCTGTTTTTGCAAGTATGGCTGAATGTGTTGTTTTTCATCGATAACGGTTTGTCCAATGTATCGATTCTATATGTAAACATTATGAATTTTTTGCTGTTTTTCCTTTTTATGATTTGGCGTTATGCGAGAGAAACAAAACAGCTTAAAGCCATTTGTGAGCAACCGATCAACGAAGAGCTTTTATCGCCTTTTCAGCGAAAGTACATTGCCCATTTTCAAAAGCAATACAGGGAACTGGAAGAAGCATTTCACCAAATGAAAATAGAAATGCTTGAACAACAGGATGAGATGCTGGCGTGGGTGCATGAAATGAAATCGCCGATGACTGCCATGAAATTAATCGTGGAACAAGTAGAACCTTATGCATTGAGAGAGAAAATTGAAAAAGAATGGGTCCGCCTGTATTTGCTGCTTGACCAAAAGCTCCATGAAACAAGGCTTTCGACGATCGAAAAAGATAACCGGCTGGAAAAGGTCTGCTTGGAAACAGTTGTTCATCAACAAATCAAGGATTTCCGGTCATGGTGCATGGAAAAAGGAATCGGGGTTGAAACGAAGAATCTGAAACAAACCGTGACAACCGACGCCAAATGGCTTGGTTTTATCATTCGCCAAATCTTCTCCAATGCGGTGAAGTACAGCCATGAAAACAGCGAGATTCATATATTTACAACCCGGGATCAAGAGGGGCATTTATTATTACATATACAAGACTTCGGGGTTGGGATTCGAGCTGAAGACATGCCCCGCATTTTCCAGCGTTCCTACACAGGTACGATTGGGAGAGAGACAGCGGCTGCAACAGGGATGGGGCTGTATCTCGCGAAGGAAGCGGCTGAAAAGCTGGGGCTTGCGATTCATGCGGAATCGCAGGTTGGGGCCGGAACGACATTTACAATCCGATTTCCTATTGAGAATCGATACATTCAATCTTATGGTATGTGACAAAAATGTCATTTACCATTTTTTATTTGTCACGAGAATCGAACGATTGGAAGAAGCGGAATGTGTACAATGTAGGTAACGAATCGATACAAGGGGTTGACGAAATGGCTGTTTTAGTGGCTAGAAAAATAAGAAAAACCTACGGAAAGCGNACGTTGAAACAAGAAGTGATAAAAGGGATCGACCTGGAAGTGCATGAAGGGGAATTCGTAGGCATCATGGGGCCTTCCGGTTCGGGAAAAACGACTTTATTAAATGTTCTTTGCTCTATTGATTTTCCGACGGAAGGGATTGTTGAAATCAACGGGAAACCGTTGAAAAAAATGAAAGAACGGGATTTGGCGAAATTCCGACGGGAGCATTTGGGATTTATTTTCCAGGAATATAACCTATTGGATACATTAACGGTAAAAGAAAACATTCTGTTGCCATTATCGATCAGCAAAGTGCCAAAAAAGGTGGCGGAAAAACGCCTGGCAATGCTGGTTGAATACTTAGGCATCGCAGATATTTTAAATAAATATCCGAATGAAATATCCGGTGGACAAAAGCAAAGAACATCGGCGGCAAGGGCGTTGATTGCGGAACCTTCCATCGTTTTTGCCGATGAGCCGACCGGGGCCCTTGATTCCAAAGCGGCGACGGCTTTGTTGGCAAATTTGGAAAACATCAATAAGGAAAGAGGGGCAACCATTATGATGGTGACCCATGACCCGGTGGCCGCCAGCTTTTGCAGCCGAGTGTTGTTCTTGAAAGACGGCCAAATATATACGGAACTTTATAAAGGGGATAAAACGAGACAGGCATTTTTCCAAGACATTTTAAATACTCAAAAAGTGTTGGGCGGTGATGGTTATGACATTAACTAGCCTGGTGCTGAGAAGCATGAAGAAAAATGTTAAACATTACTATTTATATTTCTTCGCATTGATTTTTAGCGTAACCCTTTGCTTTTCGTTCGTCACCATCCAATACAATCCTTCCGTCATCGAGGCGCTGGAAGCAAGCGGCACCGCAACGGCGGGTTTTGAATCCATCACCTATGTTTTATATTTTATTCTGATCTTTTTCATCCTTTATGCGAATCAAATTTTTATGAAACGCCGCAGTAAAGAAATCGGGTTATATCAATTGATCGGAATGACCAAAGGTTTTGTCTTTCGGTTATTATTGATTGAAAATGTTGTGCTGTTTTCGTTGGCGGCCGGAATCGGGATGGTGTTGGGATTTGTGGCATCACGTTTTTTTGCCATGATCTTAATGAAGTTAATGAAAAATGATGCGATTGTCAGTTTATCGTTTTCCATGANGGCCTTTTCAAAATCGCTCATTATTTTTGCGCTTTTATTAGCGGTGGTCATGATTCAAATTTTCATCATGATTCGAAAAGCATCCCTGTTATCATTATTTAATGCGGAAAAAAAAGCCGATGAGCGGGTAAAAAAGTTCAGCCCCTTCCATATGATGATGGGAATCGTAGGAATTTGTTTGATTGCTTATGGGTATTACGATTCCACGAGACTTTTCAGCGTGGAGGGGGCCACCACAAACAACTTGTTGGTCAATATGCTGCTGATTTTGGGTTCAAGCATTTTGGGCACTTATTTATTTTTCCGATATTCCGTTGCGCTGATTATGAACTTGATCCGGAAAAGCAAAAAAGGGTATTTAAAAATAACGGATGTTTTAGGTGTTACAACAATTATGCACCGCATGAAGGGAAATGCCAGCTCCCTTACCTTGATTACCGTATTGACAGGATTGGCAGTCGGGATTATGACCCTGTCTTATATTTCCTACTATTCTTCGGAAGCAGATGCGAAACGGTTATCGCCATTTGACTACATTTTGTTTGATAATAAAGGGATTGAATTTTTGAATCAGCTTGAGGCAGAAGGAATTGAATATGAAAAAACAACCTTCCATCTTTCAATGGTAAATGTCAAAATGTCCGATTTATTTAATCTGGATGAAAAGGATGCCGGGTATATCAATATCAATCAGGATGCAATATCACCGGTCGTCCCTTTGTCGGATTATAAAGCAATCAATCCGGAAGCCCGATTGAATGACGGGGAAACCATTATTACAAGCTATGTAGATATATTATCCGAATTACTGCCGTTGGAAAGCGGAAAGAAGATTCGTATACATGCCGGTGAAAAGAATTACTCTTTATTCATTAAAGACGTAAGGGAAGATGAATTTTTCCTATCCGTGTTGGCAAGTGCCAGTTCACCAGTTTTGATTGTGACAGATGAATTATTTGATGAAATACAAAAAAATCAAAATCCTGAAATTTCAACTCAAATCGGTATCAATTTAGTAAATGAAAAAGACCGTGAAAAGGCCGAAACATTATATAAAAACTTGAGGGAAAGAAAAATCATCGAATATGATTATCAAAAAACTTACAAAGAATATTACGATGGAAATATAGCGCTGAACGGGATGACCATTTTTGTGACCGGGTTTTTGGGGATGGCCTTTTTATTGACAACGGGAAGCATTCTTTACTTTAAACAAATGGGTGAAGCGGAAGATGAAAGGGAGTCCTATACGATTTTGCGTAAAATCGGATTCTCCAATGGCGAGTTAATGCGCGGAATTTACGTAAAACAATTGTTCAATTTTGGGATGCCGCTTATGATCGGCCTTCTGCACAGTTACTTTGCAGTGAAATCCGGCTGGTGGCTGTTCGGTTCAGAAATGGTGACACCAATGATCATCATCATTTTATTCTATGTATCCATGTACATGGTATTTGGCATTTTATCCGTTTTCTATTATAAAAAAATAGTAAAAGAAGCATTATAAAATTGGAGGCTATTAATATAGGTAGAAACTGAATTTTCAGACTCCGTAAACAAGTGGTTGGCTCGTATCATTGGATGCCGCTGACCACTTTTTTGCATTCATTCTGATTGCCGTAACCTTTCGGCAGGTGAAAAATGTTCCTATTATAAATGAAAACTTGTCTAATTTTAATGAAAGAGCAGCATTCTATTTATGTGAAAATAGAGGGGAATTTTCAGAATTTTATTGGAGTTGATTTAAATAAAATCCTCCTATATACTATAAAACAGCTCAGGGAATAAAAAAGAAAAATCTATAATTAATCAGCAAATTTACGAAAACACTTGCTAAGTACTATGTAATTGTTTATAATGTTGAATGTTGGTCTTTGACTGCGATGAAGCGGAAGGTTGCCGACACACCCGGCCGCTTTGCCATGGCGAGTGTGCGGGAAATTTCCGTGGAGAATGTCTAGTAATTAGGCGAAAAGGAGGGAAAATAATGGCAAAACAAAAAATCCGTATCCGTTTAAAAGCGTATGATCACAGAGTTTTAGATCAATCAGCAGAAAAAATTGTCGAAACTGCTAAACGTTCAGGTGCTAGCGTATCAGGTCCGATTCCGTTGCCAACTGAAAAAACTGTGTACACAATCCTTCGGGCTGTTCACAAATACAAAGATTCCCGTGAACAATTCGAAATGCGTACACATAAACGTTTAATCGACATCATCAACCCAACTCCACAAACAGTTGATGCGCTAATGAAACTTGATTTACCGTCTGGTGTTGACATTGAAATCAAGCTTTAATTGAACAATAAAAATTTTTTATAACCACAGGAGGTGTGACAAATGACCAAAGGAATCTTAGGTAGAAAAATCGGCATGACGCAAGTTTTCGCCGAGAACGGTGATTTAATACCTGTAACAGTTGTTGAAGCGACTCCTAACGTAGTGCTTCAAAAGAAAACAATCGAAAACGATGGTTACGAAGCAATCCAATTAGGTTTTGAAGATAAACGCGAAAAACTTGCGAACAAACCTGAAAAAGGGCATGTTGCAAAAGCTAACACAGCACCTAAGCGCTTCATTCGTGAGATTCGCGGAGTTAATTTGGATGATTACGAAGTTGGTCAAGAAGTCAAAGTAGATATTTTCGCAGAAGGCGATTGGGTAGATGTAACAGGAACATCAAAAGGTAAAGGTTTCCAAGGTGTAATCAAACGCCACGGACAATCCCGCGGACCTATGGCTCACGGTTCCCGTTATCACCGTCGTCCTGGTTCAATGGGGGCCATCGCTCCAAACCGTGTATTCAAAACGAAAAACTTGCCTGGACGTACAGGCGGCGAACGAGTGACAATCCAAAACTTGCAAATTGTAAAAGTCATTCCGGAACGCAATTTGCTATTAATCAAAGGAAATGTTCCAGGTGCCCGCAAATCTTTGGTAATCGTAAAATCTGCTGTTAAAAAATCTAAATAATATACAGATGGAGAAAGGAGGAAACAGGAATGACAAAGGTAACTGTTCTTAGTCAAACTGGTGCTTCAGTTGGTGAAATCGAATTGAATGATGAAATTTTCGGTATCGAACCAAACGAAGCCGTATTATTCGACGCAGTAATCGCTCAACGCGCTTCTCTACGTCAAGGTACACACAAAGTAAAGAACCGCTCTGAAGTTTCTGGTGGTGGTAGAAAACCATGGCGCCAAAAAGGAACTGGACGCGCTCGCCAAGGTTCAATCCGAGCTCCTCAATGGCGTGGTGGTGGTGTAGTATTTGGTCCACAACCAAGAAGCTACAGCTATAAACTTCCGAAAAAAGTTCGTCGCTTAGCTCTTAAATCTGCTTTATCCGCAAAAGTGAACGAACAAAATTTCCTAGTTTTAGATGCGTTAAAGCTAGATGCGCCAAAAACAAAAGATTTCAAACAAATTTTAAACAACCTAAAAATCGATTCAAAAGCATTGTTCGTTACAGCTGATTTAGATGAAAACGTGACATTATCTGCACGTAACATCCCAGGCGTAACTGTGATTACAGCTAACGGAATCAACGTTCTTGACTTATTAGGTCATGACAAAGTTGTATTCACGAAAGCTGCAGTAGAAAAAGTTGAGGAGGTGCTTGGGTAATGGATGCGCGTGATGTCATCAAACGTCCGGTCATTACTGAGCGTTCCACTGAATTAATGGCTGACAAAAAATATACGTTCGAAGTGGATCTCCGTGCGAATAAAACGCAAGTAAAAGATGCAGTTGAAGAAATTTTCGGCGTGAAAGTTGCAAAAGTTAACATCATGAACTACAAAGGAAAAGCAAAACGCGTCGGTAAATTCCAAGGCGTAACAAACAGACGCCGCAAAGCGATCGTAACATTAACCCCTGACAGCAAAGAGATCGAAATTTTTGACATCTAATCGCAAAACGAAATGGTTCTGATACGAAAAGAAGGAGGGAAATAACATGGCGATTAAAAAATATAAACCAACCTCAAATGGTCGTCGTAACATGACATCATTTGACTTTTCGGAAATCACAACTGATACGCCGGAAAAATCATTATTAGTGCCATTGAAACGCAAAGCTGGCCGCAACAACCAAGGTAAAATCACTGTTCGTCACCATGGCGGTGGACACAAGCGTCAATATCGTATCATCGATTTCAAACGTGACAAAGATGGCATTCCAGGACGCGTTGCTACAATCGAATACGATCCAAACCGCTCAGCAAATATTGCGTTAATTAATTATGCAGATGGTGAAAAACGCTATATTATTGCTCCAAAAGGATTGCAAGTAGGTCAAGAAATCATGTCCGGTCCGGATGCGGATATCAAAGTGGGTAATGCATTACCGCTTGCAAACATTCCAATGGGTACAACAATCCATAACATCGAGTTGAAACCAGGAAAAGGCGGACAATTAGTTCGTGCTGCAGGTGCTTCTGCACAAGTATTAGGCCGTGAAGGCAAATATGTGATTGTACGTCTTCAATCTGGTGAAGTACGTTTAATTTTGGCGACTTGCCGCGCAACAATCGGTCAAGTTGGTAACGAATCCCATGAACTGGTAAACATCGGTAAAGCCGGTCGTTCCCGCTGGTTAGGCAAACGCCCTACTGTACGCGGTTCTGTAATGAACCCTGTGGATCACCCACACGGTGGTGGTGAAGGTAAAGCGCCAATCGGACGCAAATCTCCAATGACACCTTGGGGCAAACCTGCTCTTGGTTTCAAAACTCGCAAGAAACGCAACAAATCTGATAAATTCATTATTCGTGCACGTAAAAAATAATGTGGTAAAGCTACTTTCCAAGCGAAGAACAGTAGTGAAATCACGGAGGGAGGTTACTAAATGGGTCGCAGCTTGAAAAAAGGACCATTTTGTGATGAACATTTAATGAAAAAAGTGGAAGCACAACAAGGTCAAGAGAAAAAACAAGTAATCAAAACTTGGTCTCGCCGTTCAACAATCTTCCCTAACTTCGTCGGATTGACAATCGCGGTTTATGACGGACGCAAACATGTTCCTGTATATATTACGGAAGATATGGTAGGCCACAAACTTGGTGAGTTCGTACCGACTCGGACTTACAAAGGCCACGGTAATGATGACAAAAAAACAAGACGCTAATTTTGAGAGGAGGTAGATCCTGATGACAACAAAAGCCAAAGCTGTTGCTCGCACAGTCCGAATTGCACCTCGCAAAGTACGTTTAGTGGTTGATTTGATCAGAGGCAAGCAAGTAGGAGAAGCAGTTGCGATTTTACGTCATACTCCAAAAGCGGCGTCTCCAGTCGTTGAGAAAGTATTAAAATCTGCAGTTGCAAATGCTGAGCACAATTACGATTTAGATCCTAACAATTTATACATTTCCGAAATTTATGTTGATGAAGGTCCAACATTAAAACGTTATCGTCCACGTGCGCAAGGTCGTGCAAGCGCAATTAATAAACGCACAAGCCACATTACTGTAGTGGTATCTGAGAAGAAGGAGGGTTAATTTTGGGTCAAAAAGTACATCCAAACGGATTGCGCCTCGGCATCATTCGTGACTGGGAATCAAGATGGTACGCTGAAAAAGATTACGCCGAATTACTTCACGAAGATTTAAAAATCCGTAAATATATCGAAACAACATTAAAAGATGCAGCGGTTTCTAAAGTAGAAATTGAACGTGCAGCCAATCGAGTGAACATTACAATCCACACTGCGAAGCCTGGAATGGTAATCGGTAAAGGCGGTGCAGAAGTAGAAAGCTTGCGCAAATATTTAAGCGATCTAACTGGTAAACGTGTGCACATCAACATTGTTGAAATCAAAAAACCTGATCTTGATGCAAAATTAGTGGCAGAAAATATTGCGCGTCAACTTGAAAACCGCGTTTCATTCCGCCGCGCACAAAAACAAGCAATCCAACGTGCAATGCGCGCAGGAGCAAAAGGGATTAAAACACAAGTATCCGGTCGTCTAGGCGGTGCAGATATTGCCCGTGCAGAACATTACAGTGAAGGAACTGTACCACTTCATACTCTTCGCGCTGACATCGATTACGCTCATGCAGAAGCGGATACAACATACGGAAAATTGGGCGTGAAAGTATGGATTTATCGTGGTGAGGTCCTTCCTACGAAGAAAAACTCTGCGGAAGGAGGAAAATAATTATGTTAATGCCAAAACGCGTGAAATATCGTCGC
>JGI1652J44930_10000713_pt1 | contig 12841 bp, 11 predicted proteins | sample NewIslsDNAsample_FD_44930 | JGI IMG/M metagenome (IMG submission 44930)
GGGGTTGAAGCCTGTCCAATCCATAATCCGATCCGAAACGGTTCTATACCCCACATTTCTTCATCTTCTTGACGAATCACTTCAGCTGCACAAATCATCGCAGCTGCTCTCTGAAACTGCTGAGTTGTCAACAGTCGTAATGTATACCGCATAAATACAGTAACGCCAGCATACGTTTCTGGCTCCGATGCCAAACCTCTTAATCTTCGTAATCCGATCAAGTAAGCAGCAATACCTAAATAAGCTTCTGTTTTCCCTCCACCGGTAGGAAACCAAAGCAAATCTACCAAATCACGATCTTCATGTTCCGCATAACTTATACCATTAATGTTCATCAATAAAAATGCTAGCTGGAACAAACGCCATTTTCCGTTATAAACAGGCGCAATCCGCTCTTTTTTATTGCGAAAATGAAGGGCTGCTGCTGACTGACCCTGCTGCATGGCCATTACTCTGTTAGCAAACTGAAAAGCTTTGTATTCCAAAATCTTGCCTTTATCAGTAATTGTTTCAATTCCTTCAGTTATTCTTTCAATGATACGTTCAACTGCACGAATATTGTTCTTGGCCGTTTCGTGCAAATAGGAAGGAATAGTAGCGAGCTGTTCTTCCTGTTTTCTTAGCCATTTGCGGTACATTTCAGGAATAATTAGCAGGTTTTCTCTTAATTTGTCCTGATCCATTTTTGCCAAATCCATCATTTTTACATTAAGCTGTTCAAGTTTTCGATGTTCAACGGCTGGTAACTCATACATCGGCAGCCACGTTGTTTTTATCGTACATTTTCCATCAATAACTTGATAATCGACGCCAACTCCATGTCCAATTGCATATTCTTTGACATGACGGTATAACAGTTCGTCTTCATAATTCCATTTATCTGCTTTTGAAGAAATTTCGACAACCGCTTCTGCATCAAAAACTACTGACATTTCCGTCTGAAACATAACTTCACTTTGAAGAGGATACGAGTTATCTTTTCTTTCATAGCTATTCATTAAAAAAAGACTGACATGATAAAAACCGTTTGTCTCTCTAACTTTACACTTCAAAACCCCTGGTTCAGCCAATGCAAAATTTTTTGATTCTGGCACGAACGTTAATTCTTGTTTTACAGGAGTGCGTTTATGCTGTTCATCATCGTAATGCCCCCAAGATGCAGATACCGTAATCGGAACGAGCTTTCTCAATCGAAAACTGAATCCCATACTTGAAGGACGAAAAGGATTTCTGTTTGATATAACTTCATCTAGACTCTCCATATCCATCAATTCATTAGTTTTGATATCATTTTCATCTTCATTGATTACTTCAAAAGTAGAACCGTATGGTGCTAGTTTACCGGTAAGATAAAAGGACATCGGTGCATTTTTTTTACCCAAAATTTCATGTTCATCAAAAAAAGGGCCTACAAACAGTTTCTGTAAATGATCTACCAGTTCCGAACGACGCTTAACGTACGGACTCAAATCATCAGTCTTCAAATAATTTTCATCTGCAATTTCATTTTCAGAGTCTGATTCTTGAATTTTTAATAAATTGTCTTTTAAAACAAATAAATCAGAATGCTGTTTTACCCAACGTTCGATGTTTTCTTTTTTTATATACAGATGTGATAACTTCTCCACTATTTCATCAACCGTTGCAGTTTTATCATCTTTTGCTTGCAAATATTCCAAAACCGCTTTTGGTCCTGGTTTTAGCTTTTGCATATTTGACTCCCTTCTTTTATTTACAGCCAAAAATTCATTAATTAATTATTTCGACATAATATTATTTTTTCCTTTAAAATTTTCTAACGTTTTTACAGATTCATTAAAAAAGACAGTTCACCAACTGGAACTGTCTCTTTAATCAAGGCCTCAAAAGCAAGACCCTAACAAACAACATAGTTAAAATGCGCCACAACCAACACCAGAGTATTGTCCAATTCAACTAATATTCCAGCCCGGGAACTAAGTTTTTGATTTCAGATAANGCCACGGCAATTCATGATGTCATTACCCAAGCGCAAATATGGCGTGTATTAATCAACAAAATCGCAAAGGAAAGAAATNTTGACATGCTCATTGTAAGCCATAATCCACCATTGCATATAGACACATTGAATTTAGGAAATCAGGTTGATTTGGATGATTAAGTACGGAGTAAGACCCTTTTTTGAAAATTGATAATGATAATAAAGAAAGTCATCTTAATGCGGTGCCTGTCCCTACTCCACATAAATCATTTTTCTCGTCATGCCGCCGTCGACAATCAGGTTGGCGCCTGTGATAAAATCATTTTCTTTCGCTGTTAAAAAGAGGCATGCTCTCGCAATATCCTCCGGTCTTCCGACACGCTTTGAGAAATGCTGCTCATGGTCGATTGGCCGCAGTTTGGAATAGTCGCCGGTTTCAATCCAACCTGGGGAAATGGCGTTTACGGTAATCCGGTCTTTGCTAAAAGAAGCGGCAAGGGCATGGGTCAATGCGACGATTCCCCCCTTTGATGCGGCATAAGCTTCCGAATTTGGCTCGGACATCATGGCCCGGGTGGAGGCAATATTCACAATGGAGCCCCCTTCTTTGTTGCGCCGCATATATTTTGCCGCTTCCCGGGATGCCAAGAAGACGCTTCTTAAATTGGTGTTAATGATGTTATCCCATTCTTCGATGGCCATGTCGAAAGGAGATTTAAATACGGATATCCCTGCATTATTGATTAAAATATCAATACGGCCATATGTTTCATAGGCTGTTTTCATTAGCCGGACAATGTCTTCTTCCTCTCTTACATCGGTCCTTACAAAAAGAGCTTCCCCGCCTTGTTCCCTGATCTGCTTGGCAGTCTCTTCTCCGCCTTTTTCATCAACGTCCGCTATTACGACATTCGCCCTTTCTTTTGAAAAAAGCAGCGCCACCCTTTTTCCGATTCCATTTCCGGCACCTGTAACAATGACGGTTTTATTTGAAAATTTCATCATAATCACACAACCTTTTTTCTTTTTTACTGAAATATTATCATAGAGGATTTGATGGCGGAAATTCATCGCATGGTTAAAAATTGTTGACGTGCGGCTCAAAAGGCGGGAGTGCATCCGTTTTTCATTTTTTTATGATACGAAACTCTTCCGTTTCTTCTTCTGTGGATGCGACTTTTAACATTCCTGTTTCCCGTATGACCTATATCAATCCCTGCTTCTTTCAATTCCTACGCCAAAGCCGGCATGAGCGCCCTGCTCTGTAAGGCGAACCGAACGATCGGGATGAAGAGAAATTCCGATTGCGCCTCGAGCATGCCAGCGGCCGCACTCGATGCTTCACAAGCAATTGTTCTCTTTTCTCAGCCTTTCAGTGGATGTTCGGCATTAATTTTATTTTCGTAAAATTGCGCTTATCATAGCATCGAGTGTTTCAGCCGTCTTTCTTCCCATGTTTGCACCGTCCATCATGATTCGCTATGATTAAAACGCAGCAACTGACAATCAAATGGGAGTGAAATTGATGGCAAAAGTGATTTTGCAACGGAAGCGGAAAAGACGCCTCGAACAGGGGCATCCCTGGGTGTTCCAAAGCGAGGTCGACCATATCGAAGGAGAATTTTCTCCTGGGGATTTTGTTGACATCTATAACCATCAAGGATTTTGGCTGGCCAAAGGGTATATTAACCCCCTTTCGCAAATTATTGTTCGCGTGCTGACACAAAATCCCAATGAAGAAGTGAACGAACAGTTTTTCGTCAACCGCATCCGCCGGTCTTGGGAATACCGCAAACGGATGATTCCTGGCGTCCGTTCCTGCCGTGTCGTCTACGGGGAAGCGGATTTTTTGCCGGGACTGATTGTAGACAAATATGAAGACGTACTCGTTGTCCAAATATTGTCGCTCGGAATGGAAAAACATAAAGATTGGATTTTAAGCGGCCTTTTGGAAGTTTTCTCCCCGAGAGCCATTTATTTGCGCAACGACGTGAAAGTCCGGGAATTGGAAGGATTGGAGCAGGAAAAAGGATTTTGGTATGGAGAATCAGAGACAGAGATTGAAATCGAGGAAAATGGCGTCAAATATATTGTAGATATTGAAAATGGACAAAAAACAGGCTTTTTCTTCGACCAGCGTCAAAATCGGTCTGCCATCCGCCCGCTGATTGGTCCGGAAACAACGGTGCTTGACTGCTTCACGCATACCGGTTCATTCATGTTAAATGCCTGCCTGTATGGAGCAAAACATGTCACGGCCGTTGACATCTCCGAGCATGCCATTGAAACGGCGAAACGGAATGCGGCCTTAAACGGTTTTACCAATGTAGAATTTGTCGTTGCGAATGCTTTTGACTATTTGCGCGAATCTGTGCAAGCTGAAAAACAATGGGATGTTGTCATTCTCGACCCGCCGGCATTTGCCAAGTCGGCTAATGCGGTCCGAAAAGCGTTGCGCGGCTACAAAGATATCAACTTAAACGGGCTAAAGCTTGTCAAAGATGGCGGCTTTTTAGTAACTGCAAGCTGTTCTTCCCACGTCCGTCCTCATGTGTTCCGGGACATGATTGCCGATGCGGCGCTCGATGCTAAAAAGGTGTTGCGTGAAGTATATTGGAGCGGCGCCGGTTACGATCATCCAAAATTGCTTGCTGCCGAAGAAGGGGATTATTTAAAATTCGCCATTTATGAAGTGCATTCAAGACGTTAACACAACGCTTAAGAACGCCCTTGAAACAAGAAACACTTGAAAAAGTCCCAACGATATTGCAAGTTAGCAACTATGTGCAGCAGTGTGGCACATCTTGTATTGGACAGCTATTTTTTCGGAAAAATCCCATGATTTCTCATCCGTCATTCTGGCCGATATTTTTGGCATCACGGCTTCCCAGCTGTCATGGAGAGCGTTCAGTCCAAATTGAAGCGGGCTTAGAACATCAATGAATTTTAGGATGCCTTCCCTGTCAATTTATGATCATCAAAAAACAAAGGGATTTTGCCTTACCGAAAAGAGGCAAAATCCCTTTTTGAACACTTGATTGAAACATAAAGTCAAAAAATGAACCATACCATGAAATCAAAATACAAATAAACAACCGTCAATCAATGTCGTTCTTCCCGCAATTGGCCCTTCTTATTGATTAACCGATCATACAGCTCGTAAATTCCGCATTTCCAGCATAATAACATGCCTAAAATTGCGCCAAGGGCCGCCTGTATGATTTGGTATGGAAGTTTCATGATGGCGTATTCCAACGTGGCGTATACATAGATTTTTCCAAGCGTATAGCCGACGACCACGATGATTGCACCGATGGTTACCCCGATTCCTGAAGCAAGTACAGGTTTATTTTTCAGAATTTTATGAGAAAAAAAGGATATAACGAAAGCCTGAAGTCCATGGGTAACGAGTGAAACAAACATTGGAGGAGGATAAAAGAAAAAGTCTCCAAGAAAGGAACCAAACCCAGCCACGACAAAAGCTTCAATCGGGTTGAGCAAAATGGCTGCCAAACAGATGACAATATCAACAAAATACAGATGCCCGCCTGGAACAGGAATTCCAAAAGAACTAAGGGCAACGATCATGGCCATAAACATGGCGCATACGGTTATTCGGATGGCATTTATTTTCCCGGATTGGTTTTGCAACGCGATTGTCTCCCCTTTATTTTCCATTCCGTAAGTGATTATAGCATTGATTTGTCCACGTTAAAATAACCAGAATTGCAAAAAAATATTTGTCAAGAAAGGGAGTGAACTTTATTCAAGAAACGCCGGTATGCGGCGTTCATTTCCGATGCTGTTTGAACTTCATTGCTTGTCCCTGCTTGAAACTTTCCTGTACTGTAACGGAGATTGTGTCCTTCTTTCTACGGTTCTGGATTATTTGGTACACGTTAGAAAGGACGAAACGGAAAGCCGGAGAATCTTCATGAAAGAGATTAAAGCGGCTTAACCCCGTAAAAATGGCGGGAAAGCCGCTTTTTTATTTCGGGAGTACATTTTTACGGGAAAAATGAAAAAGTTTCTACTTTATATGTATAGACAGCATGCCATTCTTTGAAAATGGAAATGGGAGGCTGGCCGTTTATCCTTGGTACATGGAAATCAGGGACCGGGTTACTGCATAAAAAGTTTCCCTTTTTTTTATAAATTTTTCACTCTTTTTTCAGCCTTTTTTGATACGTTTATGAAAAACGACTGCTTCCAAGAAGGTGATGGACGAATGAACATTCTGTTCGCAGAAGATGATGAAAAATTGGGAAGAATGGTTTCCCATTTGATCCAAAAGGAGTACGGCCGGGTGGATTGGGTGAAGGACGGGCAGAGCGCTTATGATTATGCCAGCTTCACTAATTATGATGTGATTATTTTGGACTGGATGCTGCCGGAAATGAGCGGGATTGAAGTTTGCAAACGCCTCAGAGAAAACGGTTATAACGGCGGAATTTTGTTTTTGACGGCGAAGGATTCCGTAGAAGACGTGGTGGAAGGATTGGACTCGGGGGCCGATGATTATCTGATTAAGCCTTTCAAGTTTAAGGAACTGGTTGCAAGACTGCGGGCATTGTCGCGCAGGGTAGACAAGCCTTTTGAAAAAGTTCTCTCAGCCGGCGATTTGGAGCTCAATTTAAACACTCATGAGGTCAAAAGAAACGGAAAAGTCATTGAACTGTCAAAAAAAGAATATGAACTGTTGGAACTGCTGCTTCGCAATAAGCACCATGTACTTCCGAGGGAAGTGATTATCGAGCGGATTTGGGGGCTGGATGCGGACGTTACCGATAATGCACTGGATGCCCTTGTAAAACTTCTCCGGAAGAAAGTGGACGATCCGGGGAAACCGTCCATCATTAAAAATGTAAGGGGCGTCGGCTATAAATTGAGGGATGACCATGGAATTTAAAAAAGTGAAATTGAAGTTGACGCTGATTTATACAGGTTCTCTTCTGGCAGTATTGATCCTTTTTATTATGGTGCTGTATCTGTTGATTACAAATGCCATCCATAAACAGGAAGAAGAAGAATTGAATCGGTTTTATAGAGAGGAACACCATGAATTTATAGAAGAGTTATATAAAAATAAGTACGGTCACAATGAAACGGAATTCCATCTAGAAAACAGGCATAAAAAAAGAATCCCGGACGAAGAAGATGAAGACGATAATGAATATGAAGAAAGAAAAAATGTGAAATATCGACCGGAAAGAAATGTATTTTATTACGTATTTGACGAAAACTTTCGACTAATCAAAGGAGAAGAGACAGTCGAGAATTTTGAGGAATATTTTGAAAAGAACCGGTTTTTCTCCGAACCGTTGACGAAAGAAACAACATGGAAAGGAGTCCATGTGCTTTTCAGCTATTATCCAATCCAAAAGGATGGCCAGGTCATCGGCAGTGTGGTTGTTGGTAAAGATATTACGAATGAAAAGCACCTGATTCAAAAAATCATCTGGATTTTGCTGTGTCTGACATTGGTGTTCAGTCTGCTGTTTGCGCTGGTCGGGAACTTTTTTGCCGGGCAGGCAATGAAACCGATTTTGCGGGCATTTGAAAAACAAAGAAAATTTGTCTCTGATGCCTCCCATGAACTCCGGACGCCACTAAGCATTTTCTACAGTTCTATCGATATTTTATCAAAGGAAGAACAGGAGCATTTAAGCCCTTTCGGCAAACAGGTGCTGGAAGATGTTAAGCAGGAAGCGGAAATGATGAGCCAATTGCTCAATGATTTATTGTTCCTGGCAAGAAGCGACCAAGACCGCTTGGAATTGGAAATGGAAGAATTTGATCTTTCCTCCCTTCTCCATTCCCTGTTGAACCGGTTCCGAAAAGTCCTTCCATCTAATTTGACCCTTCAGGAAAATATCCTGGATGGAATCCGGATAAAAGGCGACAAAGTAAGAATCCAGCAGCTTGTATATATTTTGCTGGACAATGCGGTGCGCTATACAGAAAAAGGTACGATTACCTGCTCTTTATCTTCCCGGGGAGAAACCGTAGAACTGAGTGTCAAAGACACGGGGATCGGCATTTCCCCGGAGGATTTGGATCATATTTTCGACCGTTTTTACCGGGGAGATGAATCAAGGAAAAGAAATGGAACGGGGATCGGCCTTGCCATTGCCAAAACAATCGTGGAATCCCATGGCGGACGCATTGAAGTGAAAAGCGAAGTAGGAAAGGGAACCGAATTTTTGATTACATTTTATAAAAAATAAAAAAAGCATAAAAAAGATATCCGGAAGACAATCCAAGTTTTCCGGATATCCTTTTTTATACAGATTTACAAAAGACCGCATAAATGATATTTCCTGCAGTGAAGCTGAAAAAGCTTTTTTTCTGGTATGAAGGAGTCGGAGTTGACAGCCGCCGCAAGAGTGATCAACCGTGTTTTGAAGGATTTGCCGCTTTTTTGCTGCTGACGGCTTTCATTTTACCTTCGAAGTACCGGATGACAAGCAAAGTGCTGATAAGTATGATTCCTGCGCTATAGATAAGGATCGCCCATAATTGGCTGGAATCCGTCCCGATCAATATGCCGTGGAAACTCATGAAAACCCAGGCAGGAATCACGAGAAAGTGGATTATTTTCCACAGCTTAAAGCCGAGTTTTTTCACGAAGAAGTCGGATGCGGCCATCACGATGAAAAAGAAGTAGAAGGATATCGTTCCGAGGGCGGAATAAAGTGGTTCATTTTTCGCTGCAAACGGAATCATGATTTCCCAAATCTGATATGGCACATAATGTTCGACCAGCAGCAAGATTGCGTGGAACACGACGGTCAGCGTGCCGGCCCATCCGCTGAATTTATGCATTTCCATGAGAAGGGGTTTTTGATGCTGGAAAGAAGATAATTTTTGCATGACGCCGGCCATAATGGAAAGCGTCAGCAGAAAATAGGCAAGAAAGCCGGATGCGCGGATGAGATTCCAGTTAGAAAGTATTTCCAGGTTCATTTGTTTGATTTCCTCCCATTACGATTGTTTTATCTGTTCTGACAAGAAGATAGCTGAATTTTCTGCAGAATCCGGACAGGACCGAATCCATTGAAGCATCATTGGCCATAAAGCAGACTTTGGCAGCGACTTCGGCATCCAGGCAATGCTCCGTAACAACCGTGGCCTGGACAATATCTGGCGTAACAGGCATTCCGTTTCGGCCGTCCAGCAGATGATGTTTTCTTTCATTTCCCTGTACCCAGCTTCTATATACGATATTGGACGTGGCAATTCCGCCATTCCGGATGGAAAAAGAACCGATGGTTTTCTTTTCATCAAAGGGATCGATGATGCCGATTTTCCATGTTTTCTCCCCATTGGACCATACGGACATATCTCCGCCGCCGTCAACGATGCCGTATTTGCTGCAGGTACGGCGCTTAAGCCAATTGGCAGCCGCTTCCACTGCGTATCCTTTTGCAATTCCGCCCAAATCGATTTTTTGGTCCGTCTTTTTGACGATTTGATAATCTTCTTTAAAAATAAGGGGTTCTGTTTCATTTTTATATTGGATGTCCGTTTTTTTATTATCGGCCGTCAGAAAAGGAAAGGAGCGGTTGTACCCGTGTTTTTCCATGGGGATGAGCAGATAGGGGGAGAATCTTCCCCCAGTTTTTTTTCGGTATTCCTCGGCTTTTTTCAGCATGTCGTAAAGGATGGGAGAAACGCGCACAGTTTTATTTCGCGGAGCTTCATTCAATTGCCAAAGTTCATTATTTTTTCGGAATCTGGAAAATTCCTCATGGATATATCGGAGAAAGGAAATGACCGGTTCCTTCCATTCCACGCCGTTTGAATTTTCGATGCAGATATGAAAAGTTGTGTTCATCAAGTTTAATTGAACGGAGTCCATGTTTCCGGCATCAGGAGCGATGAGTATTGAAATCATATTGATCGGCCCCTTGATTCTGTTCCAGCGTGAAGTTGCTCCAATCCAGCTGTACCAGTTCTTTTTCACGTTCGCTCATGGAATCATTGACTTCCGTTACCATTGCGAAATTGGCATTGTTGACGGAATAGTCGACCGGCGTGTCATTTAATTGGCCGAGTACGAAAGCAGAAAATGCCGTTCCTGCAATCCCGATAATCCATTTTGCTTTTTTTCCCGGTTTCATATGCATCACCTCATTTATGAAATGGCTCTAAGATGAACATTTCATTATTTTCGTCCCAGTTCACGCTGTAGCCAAAGGCATTGGCAATGACGGAAACAGGAAGGTAGACAGTTTTTTCATAATAAATCGCTGTTGTTGGCATCGGCGTTTTTACCATGTTTTCATAAGCTGCATTGGTTCCTGAGCGGACGATGAGTTCTTCCTGATCATCGGAAAGTTCCAGAATACGGCTTTGATTATAGAATTTGCTTTTCACCCCGAGGAGGTCTGCCATTTTTTCTCCTGAAACGAGCAATTGGCCATTGGAAGGCAGGACAAAAAGGTTTTCTGTTTTACCGTTCAATTGAAAAGCGAATGTTTTCGCTTCTTGAACAGGAAGATTGCTGCTTGACGTAACATTTGAGTCCCTTGTCCAAATATTCCAATAAGAAGGTTGGACAACTGAATTTTGGAATTTTTTCTCTGTATAATCGTCATTCAAATAATCTTTGTCATCATCATGTTTTCGGTAGTGCTTGTAAAAGTCATCGTCAACCTCAAATTTCCGGAAGGTTTTGTAAAAGTCGTCGTCATCTTGTTTAAATTTTTCGTATTTGTAATGAAATCCGTTGCCTTCTAATTTTTGATGGTCCTCTGCGCTCACAATATTCATTGAAAAAATTGCAAGACAGAACACTGCAATGAAAGCGATCCATTTTTTTAATTTTGTTTTCATTTTCCTACTCCTCCATCTACCATCATTTTAGATTGGGTATTTGAAAATAAATGAAAGAACACCAGCTAATTGTTTCCGACAAGGAAGTAGTTTAAAAATTGGATGGACTTCCTTCTCCACTTTGCATTACCCATTTTAGACGCCAATTCTGAAAATAAAATGAAAGGTGAGTTCGTTTGAAAAAATTTTTTATGGAAAGAATGGAAGCAGGTTTGTGCGGATGAATCAGGGGGAAGATAAGTTTGACGTAAAAATATAGTTTCGGCAAGTTAAACCATCGAAAAAAATTAACGCAATGGTTAATTAAAATAGAGCTACCTAAAATGAGAAAAATCAGAGATTAAAAACATACTTGTCTAATAGGTTTAATTATAATTGTATTTTATACATGACAATTCAAAAAATTTAATATATAACTTTCGGATTCTCCAAGAAATTTTTTTGTTTTGCATATAATTAACAGTTAACAGCGAAAATTGCGTCTGTTTTTATCCGTTAACACATAAAAAAGCTTTCAACCCGATGATTCGGGAAGAAAGCTTTTATGTTTCCGTTGTGCTTTCTGTTTATCCTTCTTTCCGTTGTTTGTCTCTTCACGGAAAAGATTTTCTTCAAGGGCGATATGTGACTAAGCTCTGCAATTCTATACAAAACCTATGATTGGCATGTTTGAATTACTGAGTCAACTCGGCCAAACTCTTTCGCTTTGAAAAGGATATCTTCTTTTCCAGAAGTACAAAACATCGATTCGCATAAGCTTTGCCGCATGTATTTTTTTAATCACGTTGTTGGCCAACTTGCTGATTTCGGACAAGACATCTCTGTTTACGGTTTATTTTCGTACTCACGCACAACTGATAGAATCTCCACACGTGAACCGCACTCCATTCGAATCCGTTTTCGCGCTTCCGCAGGCGTTCTTGCTGCAACCGTCTTTTTTTGTTTTACACCATCGAGTTCATATTCAACGAAAAACCGCTTTTCGCCGCATCTCATCATGAACCATCTCCTTCAGCGCCGTCCGAAATACAAACTGCTGGATGTTTATTTCCGCTTATTAAGCTTCATTACTCGAAACCCAAGAAGTTTGCCATTATTTTATCAATCAAAAAAACGTGCCGCTTACAAAACCCATCTTCCCTGTAACGGAGCGCGAGAACATGCTTTCTTACACCTTATTCAAAAAATACAACGCCGAACGAACGCCATTGTTATAATTCTTTTTGAAAAATGATAAATTGGCACGGAATCGCAAGCTGAGGCGCCAGATCTGGAAACAATGACTCAACGGTTTCGGTATGAACCGGATCGTAGCCGATGCGCGTATACCACTTTTCCAATATCGTTTTAAAAGGATGCGAGCCTTCCTGTGGAACCAATAATTCTAACTGCATTTTCTGAAGATTTTCCGATTTGCATTTTTCTTCCGCAAACTGAATCAATGCTCGTCCAATTCCATTCCCCTGATGTTTTTCATCAACAGCCAACATGCCAAACTCGCCAGTATAATCATCCAACTTTTGAATGCGAACGCAGCCGACAATCTCTCCATTTATTCTGGCAACTGCCAGTTCACCACTGCTTGCAAACTGTTTGATTTCTTCCAGATCCGTACGGGCTGCACCTGGTTTCCACAAACCTTTTTCCGTTTCCCGATAGACGCGATTGACGAGCGCTGCAATTTTCTCCAACTCTGCACGGGGGATATCACAACTGTCATGCAACATCTTAATTTCGACTGACTGATTAATAAAAATCACTCCTAAAAATGTTTCAAATTCAAACAAAAAAAGCTTATTCCGCAAGCGGAACAAGCAAAATAAAAAGCTCCCAAGCGGATTCGAACCGCTGACAAAGCCTTACCATGGCTCCGTTTTACCAACTAAACTATGGGAGCATGACCAGTATAAATATTTTTCATTTCTTATCTATATTTATCATGACATAAAATAAAAAAACTGTCCAGCAACGACCTACTCTCGCAGGCAAGAAGCCCACTACCATCGGCGCTGAAGAGCTTAACTTCCGTGTTCGGCATGGGAA
>JGI1652J44930_10000714_pt1 | contig 12841 bp, 16 predicted proteins | sample NewIslsDNAsample_FD_44930 | JGI IMG/M metagenome (IMG submission 44930)
TCCTTTAGCGGAAGTGCCCTTTGTAATTATTGACATGGAAACGACGGGGTTTTCTCCGCAGCAGGGCGACGAAATTTTGGCGATGGCGGCGGCGAAAACGTTAAACGGAATCGTAAAAGAGAGATATTTTACGCTCGTTTGTCCGGAAAAAGCGATTCCGCCGCATATTTCCGCATTGACGGGAATTCAGGCGAAAGACGTCCTGCATGCCCCGCGCCTGCGGGAGGCGCTCCGTTCATTTTTATCGTTTATTCATGGCGGAGTAATGATCGGCTATCACATTGGCCATGATTTATCGTTTCTCCGCCACTTTCTCTGGAAGTATTATCGGACCAAATGGGCCGCGCGCTTTTTCGATATGCAGCCGATGGTGGAAATGATTTTGCGCTGTTCGTGCCCTACGTTCGATGAAGCGCTGCAATATTACGAAATTTTATGCCAAAAGCGGCATACGGCTGACGGCGATGTTGAGGCGATGGCAAAGCTATGGAAGGTGTTATTGGAGGAATTAAAGCAACGCAACATTGAAACGTTGCGTGATTTGTATGCGGCGTTAAGTATGCGGTAAAAAGGCTATCTCCGGCAAGAGGGAGATAGCCTTTCCATTATAATGATTTCGTTGGTGTCGGTTCCGCGTAGCCTTCTTTATATTTTTCATCAATCATTTGGCGAATTTCCTTGATGGATTTTCCATGTTCATAGGCGGCGATGGATTCAGCGGCAATATCGAGGCAGACGCCGCATTTGGTCGCATGGTCATCCCAAACAACGGAGCCGTTTTTTCGCGTCTCATAAACGAAACAATCGTAGTTATTTTTATGTCCGGCCGCTTCACCGCAGCCGCAGTAGCAAGGAATATGTTCGAGCAAGTCTTTATGCTTGGCGGCTTGCTGATACAGGACGGCCATATCTTCTTCAAAATTGCTTAGAAAGGTTGGAAGATGGTCGATCGATTTCGTCGTTTCGCGGATATCGCCGGAATTGGTTGTATATGTCATGGAATGGTCATGCTTCGCTTCGCTTGCTTTGTCATCGGAACAAGCGCCCATGATGATGCCAAATGAAAGCAGACATGCTGCCATGATGGCGGTTCGCTTCATGCCATCGTCATCCTTTCCATATAGGTTTGTACTTTGAATTTAACATAGTATCGTAGAAGCGACAACTTTTTTCCATCGACAGCGCTATCGATTGCAGGTGCCTGCATAAAAAAGCTGCCCTGCAGAAGAGGGCAGCTTTTTTCCGTTTACGGTTGTTGCACGAAATATTTTTCGATGTCATCAAGCATTAAATGGGCAGCGAGCACACCGCCTGCCGTGTTCCAAATCGTGTCGCTTACTTTGTATACTTTTCCTTGTTTTGCAACGTTTAAGCTTTTAAAGAGCGGGTCGTTAATCCATTCTTTTTCTAGTTTGTTTGCTTCTCCGTCTCCTGTTTCATAGGTGAAGTAGAAGAGGATATCGCCGTCCATCGCTGGGATGCGTTCTTTCGTTACACCCGTTTCCGCAAAGTCATTGACATTTTGCGATTCCGGACGGGCAAATCCTAGCTGGTCTAAAATGACGCCGGAGAACGAGTCTTTATGATAAATGCGGACATCTCCTGGCATAAAGCGAACGATGGATACTTTCATCTTCAATTTGTCGCCTAATTTTGCTTTTAATTCTTCAATACGCTTGTCATATTNGGCGATGACTTCTTTTCCTTTTTCTTCTTTATTTACTGCTTTGGCATAGAGCATAAAATTGTCTTTCCAGTTGCCACGGAGCGTTTCCGAAAAAACAGTAGGAGCGATTTTGGATAGCTGCTCGTAAATTTTTTCATGGCGCAGTTTATTGCCGATAATTAGATCCGGTTTTAATGCGGCGATCGCTTCTAGGCTTGGTTCTGCTTCCGTTCCCAGCTCCTTGACGCCCTTCATTTTATCTTTAATGTGATCGTACCAAGGGTCACCCGTCCATGATTTGACGGCGCCGACCGGTTTAACACCTAACGCTAATAGCGCTTCCGTTCCTTCATTCGTTAAAATGACGACGCGTTTTGGAGTTCCTTTTATTTCTGTGGTGTCCATGGCGTGTNNAACGGTATAGCTTATTTCTTTTTGTTTTTCATTTCCATTGTTTTTTGGCTCTGCCTCCTCGTTTTTACTGCAGCCAGCGAGAATGACAAGAAGAGAGAGAGCAGCGGCGAGGAGAAAAGAGAANTTAGATTTGAACATTATGTATCCCCCTTAATTTTGATAATGATTTTCATTTACAAGAGAAATGATAAATGAAGACGATAATCATTGTCAATANAAAATGAAAAAATGATGAGAAATGGTTGAAAATAAAATAAAAAACCATTGACATTGAGAGTCATTATCAAATAGACTTATCGATAGAGATAGATATATAAGGGAGATTTACGATGTTAGCTACAAACCGGAAGAGATCGATTGGTTTGTTTATCCTATGCTTGTTGTTCATGACAACCATTTGGATGAGCATCATTTACGGCTATACCGATACAAATTGGAAAAATGCGATAGAGGCGTTCACGAACAATAACGGTTCGAATGCCCATATCATTATTGAAACGGTCCGCCTGCCGCGGGCGTTGATTGCCGCAGCGGTGGGGGCAAGTTTAGCGATGGCGGGGGCGCTCATGCAGGCGTTGACGAAAAACCCGCTTGCNTCNCCNGGNATTTTTGGCATTAATGCGGGGGCTGGCTTTTTTATTGTTCTATTTGTGACCTTTTTCCAAGTACATTCGCTGCAAATATTTACATGGCTAGCTTTTAGCGGTGCTGCGCTGGCAGCGGCAATCGTGTTTATCATTAGCGCAGTCGGAAAAGACGGAGCAACCCCCTTGAAATTAACGCTTGCCGGCACGGCGGTCGCCGCCTTGTTTGCTTCGTTAACACAAGGAATGTTAGCCGCAAATGAAAAGGCGCTGGAAGAAGTGTTATTTTGGCTAGCCGGTTCGATAGCCGGACGGAAGCTGGAAATGTTAATAGCCGTTCTTCCATACTTTATCGTTGGCTGGATTGGATCACTGCTGCTCGCGCAAAAAGTGAACATTTTAATGATGGGTGATGATGTGGCGAAAGGTTTAGGGCAGCGCACGAATGCGGTGAAAGTAGGAGTAGCGCTTCTTGTCGTATTACTTGCCGGCAGTTCGGTCGCCGTTGCCGGACCGATTGGATTTATCGGCATCATCGTTCCACATATTGCGCGTGCGCTAGTTGGCGTGGACCATCGCTGGGTCTTGCCGTATTGTGCCTTGATCGGAGCGATTTTATTGATTGCGGCTGATATTGGGGCGCGCTATATTTTAATGCCGCGCGAAGTTCCGGTCGGAATTGTGACAGCGTTTCTTGGTGTTCCGTTTTTTATTTATATTGCCCGTAGGGGGATTTTAGCAAAATGAAGAAGTATGCATCGCTGCGAGTCGGGAAATCGATCTCGTTTTTGGTCGATAAAAAAGCGATAACCATTAGTTTGATTTTATTAGCTGTTAGCGTGGTCATATTTCTTGTCAGTGCGGGAAGCGGCGAAATGTATATTTCTCCGTTGGAAGTGGCGAAAACGCTGTTTGGAAATGGTTCGGCCATGAACGAAATCGTGATTTATACGTTTCGCTTGCCGCGCATTCTTGTCGCATTGTTAGCGGGGATGTCGCTTGCCGTAGCAGGGGCGATTTTGCAAGGAATGATCCGCAATCCGCTCGCCTCGCCGGACGTGCTCGGCATTACGGGCGGGTCCGCTGCAGCGGTCGTTACGTTTTTGACGTTGTTTAGCGACAAAAATAATTCCTTAACCATCAGCATCCATTGGCTGCCGCTCGGCGCGTTTGTCGGTGCGACGGTAACTGCCTTGCTCGTGTATATGCTGGCTTGGAAAAACGGCATGGCACCGCTGAGGCTTGTATTAATAGGGATTGCAATATCCGCACTGATGCAGGCGCTCACAACGTTATTAATGATTACCGGCCCGATTTACCGGGCGAGCCAGGCGAACGTTTGGATTACTGGAAGCGTCTACGGCGCTTCGTGGAAGCATGTCACACTGCTTGCGCCATGGGCTTTGATTTTGCTTGCGGCTAGCTGGCTATCAGCACGGAAGATGAACATTCAAGAATTAGGCGATGAATTGGCAATCGGAGCGGGAGTTTCCTTGCAAAAGCAACGTTTTTTCCTTCTTTTATTAAGCACTGCCTTAACCGGAGGAGCGGTCGCTTTTGCGGGAGGCATTGGCTTTGTCGGGTTGATGGCGCCGCATATGGCAAGAAGGCTTGTCGGTTCTTCGTTTGGCGCACTTCTTCCTGCATCCGCGTTATTAGGAGCTATTTTCGTGATGGCGGCTGACCTTGCCGGACGCATGCTGTTTGCCCCAATGGAAATTCCAGCCGGGGTATTTACAGCGGCAGTTGGGGCGCCGTATTTTATTTACCTATTATATAAAAGCCGATATGCATAAAAGGGGTGGAAGAATATGAACGCCTTACAAGCAAAAGAGCTAACATTATCATATGGAAATACGATTATTATTGATGAGNTGGATTTAATGATTCCAAAAGGAGAAATTACCGTATTTATCGGGGGGAACGGCTGCGGGAAATCGACGCTGCTTCGNGCTTTGGCGCGGCTTTTGAAGCCGAAAGGCGGTTTGGTTTTACTAGAAGGAAAAGAAATCGCAAAATTGCCGACAAAAGAGGTGGCGAAAAAACTGGCGATTTTACCGCAATCGCCGACGGCACCGGAAGGATTGACGGTACTGCAGCTTGTTAAACAGGGGCGGTATCCGTATCAGACATGGCTGAAGCAATGGAGTGACGAAGACGAGCAAGCGGTGCGGCGTGCGCTCGAGGCGACGAGAATGACAGAATTGGCGGAGCGTCCGGTCGATTCGCTCTCAGGAGGACAGCGGCAGCGCGCTTGGATCGCGATGACATTAGCGCAAGATACGGACATTATTTTATTGGACGAACCGACAACCTACTTGGATATGACGCACCAGATTGAAATTCTTGATTTATTGTTTGAACTAAANGAGAAAGAAAAGCGCACGATTGTCATGGTGCTTCATGACCTCAACTTGGCGTGCCGCTATGCNCATCATATTGTTGCGATTCGNGATAAAAAAATATATGCGCAAGGAAANCCNGAAGAAATCATTTCCTGCCAACTGGTGAAAGACGTATTTCAAATGGATTGTCAAGTGACATATGATCCATTATTTGGCACTCCGCTTTGCATTCCGTATGGAAAAGGAAGATGTATTTTGCAGAAAGAAGGCGTTTCATCATGATTCTTTCCACNGAGGAAATAAAGGTATTAGAAACGTATCGGCTTTCAGTGGTGCGGATANACTCGCCGCTATCGATTCGCATTGATCAGTTGCATAAGGAGAATGTTCTTGTCGATTATTTAGAAAAAGTTCGTCAAAAGCTAGGTGCCGCCAATAAAGTGGTGGCGGCATCCATGTTGATCAAACGCTATAGCTTTCTTGCAGCGATGTCGTTATATGCGATGTCCGTTTGGAATAAACGGCTTGTGCTGTCACCAGAGCGGATTTGGATGGAAACGGATGATAATGATGATATGTGGCTGCCGACTTTTCGCTTTGAAGAGCTCAAGGCAGAAATATGCACAGGCTGCCGCGACCAATGGCGAGAAGAGACGGTACGCCAGTTATTTGCTGGACATTTCTCTCCATTAATAGAAAAGCTACGAAGCATAACGAAAATATCTGTCCATATATTATGGGAAAATATTGCTATTTATATTTATTGGTTGTATGAGACGTTAGGCAAAGATGATTCGCTTGCCTACATTCGCGAACAACTTTACAACGACTTTCATTTCCTTGTTCACGACGCTGATGGAGCGTTATTCGGCACTTTTCGACAAAATCCGTTAAAACGGTTTTGGAAAGGAAATGCGGGNGTGAAGCAGCGGACCACATGCTGCCTTTACTANCAAACAGAAGNAGGAATGCACTGCCAGACATGCCCGTGCATCCTCCGCGAGCGTTATCCGAAAACGAGTTGAAACAGCACCTATTTTACGGTGCCGTTTCTTTTTTTTACCAAANTTTTTCGCGAAATTTGTTGATTTTTATCGATATTTTCNTGAAAATGAAAGTATAGAAGGCAGCTTTGCTGAAAAATGATTATGGCGAGGTAATTGTTGTATGACCAGTAAGTATGCTGCTTATTTCCACCATTTTGCCGAAGCAGTGGCCATTTTTAGCACTGAAGGGGATATGTTATATAGGAACCCTGTGTTTCAGGCGCTGTTTAGCGCCAATGAATATGATGATCAAGCACTGGCATTGATGGCGGAAATACCGTTGCTGCAAGCAGTCAAAAACGGNGAATCAATTGATCATATTGAATGGACGNTCAGAACCTCTGCTGACGATATAATCCTAGTTCGCGCTTCATTTTCGCCCATTGTCAACGANCAGGGGGAAGTCGATGCGTTTTTATGTGTATGCCGCGATGTGACGAAAGAAAAGAAACTCAAACAGATGTTGGAAGAAACGCAGCAACGCCTGCAACTAGTTGTGGAGCATTCTACCGATTATATTCTCATTTTTTCTAATCAGCGTGAGCTCATATACATACCTTCTTTATGGAAGAAAGAAGAAATGGCAAGTTATCCTTGTTCATATGAAGATATTTTTCNGTTTATCCATCCTGATGATTTGCCGATCATTAGGCAAAAGTTCGATGAGCTGTATCATACATATAAGGCGCAAATCGCCGAGTTTCGCAAGCGCGACCGGAGAGGAAATTGGATATGGATGGAAGCTCATGGGAAAGCGATTGTGAATGAACAAAATGAGCTTGATTATGTCATTGTAACGATCAAAAATATCGGCGAACGGAAGCGATACGAAGAAAAACTGCGCCAGCTCGCTTATTTTGATTCATTGACGGGAATTGCGAACCGCAGCCATTTTGAACGGTACATAAAACAGCTGGTCGAAAGCCAAACCGCATTTGCCTTGTGCTATTTGGATTTTGACAAGTTTAAATGGATCAATGATCATTTTTCCCACCAGGCGGGCGATTACTTTTTGCAAGAAGCGGTAAAGCGCGTGCAAAGCGTGCTCAGAGCCGAAGACTTTTTTGCCCGCATTGGCGGGGACGAATTTGTCTTGTTGCTTCCTAATGTGACAAAAGAGGAAATGGCCAAACTTGCTGATAAACTGGTGACCGCGTTTCATCAGCCATTTTACTACGAAAAACAGCTCATTCAGTCGACGCTGTCGATGGGAATCGCGTTTTTCCCAAAAGACAGCGATCGCATCGAACAAGTGATGAAATATGCGGACCAGGCGCTGTACAACGTCAAAGAGCAGGGAAGAAATGGTTATGCATTTTATCGCCCGACCGAAAATCGGAAGGCGGTGATTGAGCAAGATTTGCCGTTTGCGATTATGTGCGAGCAATTTTATTTATGTTACCAGCCGAAGATCAAGCTTGGCAGCGGCGCGGCAATGGGAGTGGAAACACTGCTGCGCTGGCGCCACCCGTCTCTTGGTGAGATTCCGCCGCTGGAGTTTATTCCGCTGGCGGAAGCGAGCGGGTTTATTTTTGAAATTACGTTATGGGTGCTAGAGCATGCCTGCCGGCAAGTAAAAGAATGGCAGATGAAATGTCCAGGATTGAAGCTGGCGGTCAACTTATCACCGTTTTTGTTAAATCGGCCGGAATTGATTCATCATGTGAAACATATTTTACATGCGACAAATTTTGCCNCGGAACATTTAATTTTGGAAGTAACCGAGAGCGGTTTAATGGAAAATATTGAAACAGGTAAGAATATTTTAACNGAATTAGAAAAGATAGGGATTCAAGTCGCTATCGATGATTTTGGNACCGGCTTTTCTTCACTAGCATATATTCGCAACCTGCCAGTGTCATTGNTAAAAATTGACCGCAGCTTTATTCAAGGAATCGCAGAAAACTCGAAAGACGCGACGATTGTCGATACGATTATCCATTTGGCCAAAAGCCTAGACATTCAGGTGTTGGCGGAAGGAGTGGAAACTTATCCGCAAGTAGCGTTGTTAGAGCAAATGCACTGCGATTTTGCGCAAGGGTTTTACTTTAGCAAGTCATTGGAGGCAGAAAAACTGCAACAATGGCTCGAAGAATACAACCGATCGGTGTGTGAACGTGATGATCCCTTCTAATGCCTACTATTAGAAGGGATTTCTTTTTATTTCCATTTGTTTTTTTCCGGAAATGCCACACACTAATAAGTAACCAATAGTGATGGGGGAATTTCATGTTTCAGGAGTCATTACCGCTTGACCAACCGATGAAGGAGCAAATTCTTCGCTCTTTATATGAGATCACGGCAGAGGTCGAGGCGATCCGCCACACGTTAGCAACGGAAGACTGTTGCATATTGTCGCGGTTAGAAGCGTTGCAAAAACGNATTTTAGATGTGCAAACGACGGCGGCTTCGTTTTATTTGAAATCATATCTATCTGCATATACACCGCATTATACTGACTTATCTCTTGCCGCGAAGCATTTAGCGGAACGCCGTCATGGCGCGCTTATTGTCATTGAGCGGAACGACCCGCTCGATGGTTTATTGCATCACGGCATTCCGGTCGGCGCGAAAGTGTCCCATATGCTGCTAGAAACGATTTTTTATCCAGGCAATCCGCTGCATGACGGAGGGACGCTCATCCGTTACGACGAAATTGTCTCCGCAGGCAATATTTTACCGCTTGCGGAGCGTGTGACGACGAAGAAAAAATTAGGCACCCGCCATCGCGCAGCGATTGGATTAACGGAGCGAAGTGATGCGCTGGTGATCGTCGTCTCCGAAGAAACCGGTACCATTTCGTTTGCCATTAACGGACAATTACACGTATTGCGTCCATGAAGAGGAGGGAGAAAAATGGAATTTGCGCCAAGAAGCGTGATTATCAATGAGTTTATTGACACGCTGCAGCCGTTGATGGATGTTTATCACTTGGACCAAGTCGGAATTTTCGAAGAAGAAGGCGAAGGGAACAAGTATTACATCGGCTATACAATCAATAAAGATGATGAAATGATTGTTCTTCATATGCCATTTGTCAAAAATGAACGCGGTGAGCTGGCNCTGGAAAAACAAGAATGGACGATTCGGAAAGATGGGCGGGAACAAAAAGGGTATCAATTTCTGCAAGAAGCGATGGACGAAATTACGAATAGACGATAAAGAAGACGGTTTATGCTTCCCGGCGAGATCGTCTTCTTTTNTTGTGAAGAAAAAAGGAAAACGAAACGATCATCGAGAAGTAAAAATGGATAGCGCATGATGAAACAGAAAGGAAAGAAACGCATGATTCAGGAGATAGACATAGCGGCAAGAGAATGGGCGGAAGCAGTGCTGCGCCTTCAATTGCGCTCTTACGCTGTCGAGGCGCGGCTGATNGGATTTGCGGACCTTCCGCCATTGCAAGATACAGCCGCAACGTTACAGCGGTGCGGGGAACGGTTTTTTGGATATATGAAGCAGGGACAACTGGCAGGAGCGATTTCCTATGAGCGGACAAAAGAGACCGTGCACATTTGCCGCTTGATGGTGGATCCCGACTTTTTTCGGCAAGGGATCGCAAGCGCCTTGATCGAATTTGTATGCGATAAAGAACAAGATGCGAACGAAATCATCGTGATGACAGGAAGTACGAATATGCCGGCGCTTCGCCTATATGAACGCCACGGTTTCCGCGAAATCGAACAAATAAGGATGCCAGAAGGGATTTGGATGATCAAGCTCGTAAAATGGCTGAGCTGATATGAGGAAAATCATCGTGCTTGGAGGTGGCGGATTTTCCATGAAGCCGGAAAATCCGCTGTTAGATTGGTATATTTTGAGACAAGAAAAAAGAAAGCCAAACAATGTAGCTGCCAGCTCTCGAACCAATGCGAAAGCGTACCGCTTGCGCAAAACGAACAAGGAGTGGAAGAAATCGAATGGGAACGATGTATTTAGGAGAAGGAGAACTAGTATGAGTGAGTATTTGATAGTGAAAAAACAAAAACTGGAGCCGGCGGTGGAACAATAGGAAACAACAGGAACGGGGGAATGAGAATGGTAACGTTATATTTAACAAGACACGGAGAAACCGAGTGGAACGTTGAAAAGCGGATGCAAGGGTGGCAAGACTCGCCGCTCACGGAAAAGGGGCGGCAAGACGCGATGTGGCTTGGAAAACGGCTAGAAGCGGTCGATTTGACCGCGATTTACACCAGCACGAGCGGACGCGCGCTCGAAACCGCCCAGCTGATTCGGGGCGGGCGGTTGATTCCGATTTATACAGAGAAACAGCTGCGGGAGATTCACCTCGGCGACTGGGAAGGAAAGACCCATGAGGAAATCAAAGAAATGGATCCTATTGCGTTTGACCACTTTTGGAATCATCCGCATTTATACGCACCGCGGCGCGGCGAACGGTTTATCGATGTCCAAAATCGGGCGTTTGCCGCTATCGAAAAGATCGTTGAGCGCCATCAGGAAGGAAACATTTTGATAGTCACGCACGGCGTCGTGTTAAAAACGCTTCTTGCTCGTTTCAAAAATGCTTCGCTGCGAGAGCTTTGGGATGGTCCATATATGCATGGAGCGAGCATCACAATCGTACGGGCGGACCGCGGAANGTTTGAAGTGGTTGCCGAAGGAGACGTGGCGCATTTGAAAGAAGTAATAAGGAGATAAATGGATGCAACCATTTCTTAAGAAGNCTCCGAATTCTAAATAGGGCNTAGGTGGAAAGATAATGCATAAGCGTCTATGATGATGGAACTTATGTGAAAATGTATAAATTGTTTACTTGTATAAATTCTAATATGATTATGGTGTCCTTTATCAAATGATCATAAGGAGGAAATTATGGAAGTTACAGGATGCCATGATCTCAGGGTAGTAATCCTTTCCATTGTCATTGCCGTTATTTCTTCTTATCTATTCCTTCCTGCATCGCTAGGGGCTATGCAAAACGAAAGAGAAAGAATAGGTTGGATATTAACAGGGGCAGTGACAATCGGTTTAAGGATTTGGCTTATGCATTAACGAAAGCATTAAGCTAATCGCGCCCTTAGCCAGCAAAAGAAAGATAAAAATAGAGAATCAGGTGCGTCTTGATGAACATGACTGTTTGTATACAGATCCGATGAGATTCAGACAAATTTTATTAAATCTGTTGGATAACGCTGTAAAGTACAATCGCGACAATGGAACCGTGATTATTATGGGAAGCAATGAGGGAGGAAAAATAAATATACATGTAAAAGACAGCGGGTTAGGCATTCCCGAAGAGGAGCGGGAAAAAATTTTTGAGCCGTTTTATCGAGTGGAAGGGACAGAAGTCGACGGTACCGGCATCGGGTTAGATTTGTCAAGCAGCTTGTTCATTTGATGGGAGGGACAATTGGAGTAGAAAGCAAATTAGGGGAAGGAAGCGATTTTTGGTTTAGTCTTCCAGCTATGAAAGGAGATCGTCATGTTGGCAGCCGGTCAAACAGCATTCATTTGAACCAAGAGGGCTTATCGAAAATAGGTCGAAAAAAATTTTGTACATTGAAGATAATACGGCCAATTTAAAGCTAATGAAAAAAATATTGCAACCATTCGGTACCCTCTCATTAATTTTTGCAAACTGTGGGAAGGAAGGGCTGCAGATTGCTTTTAATGAGAGAATTTGACCTTATTGTTGTTGATATAGATCTTCCGGATATAAATAAAGTATTGGAAAGTTTACAAAGTGATAAACGAACAAATAAGATTCCTGTTATAGCTCTCAGCGCTGACGCAATATTGGGAGAAATAGAGAAAGCCTTACAAAGAGGTTTTAAAGAATATTTTACGAAATCGCTGGAAGTTGAACTTTTTCTGAGAAAGCTGGAGCAAATATTTAAAGAGAATTGATTCCCTCATAATATAAGGGCAATTCTCTTTTTTTGTTATTTTTTTGTTATTTAAAGTCGAAAAAAGTCGTAAAAAGCCGAAAAATTATCTAATATGTCTTTTTGCTGTTCTAATCAGGCGGGATTTTTGTCTTATATGTGACTATAGTCATAGACATATTTGAGGAAAAAATATATTAAGTTGTGCCAAATGGGTAATATGGCATATTGCTTATATAGCTTCATGTAATGGCGCTGCCAGAATTGAATTGGGGGAGAATAATGAATGCTTGCAATATTTCTATTAAATAAAGAGTTAATAGAGAAACGGCAATTTGAACACGTTTATCAGCCGCTTTGGGATTTATCGAATTGGAAGATATTTGGCTATGAGCCGTTGACCCGTATAGTAAACGGCGGCAGCATACACAATATAGAACATTTGTTTCAAATTTCACAAAATAAAGTTGCAAGAGAATGATAACCTTTATTCGGTCAAGGAGGAAGGGGAGTTGGTCCAGCTAACAAGGAAATATCATTTTAGCAGTGCACATCGGCTGCACAGTCATCATTTAACAGACGAAGAAAATAAAAAGCTGTTTAGAAAATGCAATAATCTATACGGCCACGGCCATAATTACTGCTTAGAGGTTAGGTCATTAAAGAGGCCGGCTCTGAGGCGGGGGTTCCAACCCGCATTATCGTTCCATTCGATCAAACGATCAAACTCGAACTCGCTAGAGAGGGAACCATCATTCAAATTGGCAAGGTAACATATACTTTTCAAGAAGAACATCATTTTGTTGAAGCGGCATTAGATGAAAAAGAACAAATTTTTTTTATTAGAAATTGAGGGGATGCAATATGTTCTTATATGAACTGGCTCAAGATGGACAGAGCGTCATCGTTTACTTTAAAGGGGATTTGGATATTGAAG
>JGI1652J44930_10000716_pt1 | contig 12834 bp, 11 predicted proteins | sample NewIslsDNAsample_FD_44930 | JGI IMG/M metagenome (IMG submission 44930)
CGGGGGAATTCGCGCTTCGCCGTGCGAGCGGGTCATCCGCACCTGTCCGTTCGAACAGGTGCGAGCAGCTGACGTTCGCCGGGGGAGGTCTGCCCCCTGTCCGATCGAACAGGTCCGCTCCCCGCCGTTCGTTCTGATCGTGCTTCCGGAGGGCGAGTCTTGGGCTTCGCAGGGTTCTCGAGGCGTGACGTGGCGCACTACTTTCACGGCTCAACCGGGAGCGGTGGTGCTCACCTCCCGGGCGAGAGCCGTGGCCAGTGCAACGCTGCGTGTGGAAAGGACGGCGAGATGAAGGTCGAGGAGCTGCTCAGACCGTTCCCCATCAAGGAATTCCATCCCTTCCCCCGGGCTTTGATGGGGCCGGGAGCGCACGAGCTGATCGGTCCGGAGGCCAAGAAGCTGGGCTTCCGCAAGACGCTGGTGATGACTTCGGGGCTGCGCGGCACCGACATCGTGCACAAGATCGTGGAGTCCATGAAGTACCACGGGCTCGAGGTCGTGGTGTACGACAAGGTCGAGTCCAACCCCAAGGACTACAACGTCATGGACGCGGTTCAGCTCTACCAGGAGAACTCCTGCGATTCCTTNGTCTCCATCGGAGGGGGTTCCTCGCACGACGCCTGCAAGGGCGCGCGGATCTCGGTCGCCCACGACGGGCGCAACATCAACGAGTTCGAGGGGTTCAACAAGTCGGAGAACCCGAAGAACCCGCCGCACATCGCGGTGTCCACGACCGCGGGAACCGGTTCCGAGACCTCCTGGGCCTACGTCATCACCGACACCACCACCGATCCCGACAACCCGCACAAGTACGTCGCTTTCGACGACACGTGCGTGACGACCCTGGCGATCGACGACCCGGTGCTGTACTACGACTGCCCGATCGATTACACCGCGCAGTGCGGTTTCGACGTGCTGGCCCACGCTTCCGAGCCGTACGTGTCGCGCCTGAACTTCCAGCCCTCGCTCGGCAACGCGTTGCACGCGATCAAGCTGACCGCGCAGCACCTGCGCCAGGCGGTGTGGAACGGGCAGGACCTGCCTGGGCGGGAGGGCATGATGTACGCCCAGTACATCGCCGCGCAGGCGTTCAACTCCGGGGGCCTGGGGCTCATCCACTCGATCTCGCACGCGGTCAGCGCGTTCTACGACACCCACCACGGGTTGAACAACGCCATCGCGCTGCCCCGGGTGTGGGCGTTCAACATGCCGGTGGCCTACAAGCGCTTCGCCGACATCGCGGAGGCCATGGGCGTCGACACGCACGGCATGACCACGGTGCAGGCCGCGGACGCGGCGCTGGCCGCGGCGGTGCGGCTGCTGCGCGACGTCGGCATCCCGGAGCGGTTCGTCGACGTGCGTTCCGACACCTACTCGAAGAACCGCCTCGGGCAAGGGCCGACCAAGTTCTACGAGCGCGCGAAGGAGATCAGGGGCGACGCCGAAGACGTCGACCGCATCACCAAGCACGTGCTGGGTGACGCGTGCACTCCGGGGAACCCGAAGGAGAGCACGTTCGACACAGTGCGGCCGGTGGTCGAGCACTGCATGACCGGCGATCTCGACGACTTGATCAGCTGATTTCCGCGGAGGGGCGTGGTGCCGCGGCGGGATCCGGGCGCCACGGCCCCTCGTCGCTCGTTCCAAGCACCGGGAGGTACTCGTGCCCAATCCGTCCTCGGGATCGCAGGCCGCGACCAGTGCCGACGACGCGCCTTTCGAATCGGTGGAAGAGGTGACCACCAGGTTCGCCGAGTGCGGTTACATCGCGGACCGCCGCTTGGCGACCACCGTCTTCCTGCAGTCCAGGCTCGGCAAGCCGCTGCTGCTGGAAGGACCAGCCGGTGTCGGCAAGACCGAACTGGCGAAGAAGCTGGCCGAGGTGACCGGCCGGCGCTTGCTGCGGTTGCAGTGCTACGAGGGGCAGGACGAGAGCAAGGCCCTCTACGACTGGGACTACGGCAAGCAGCTGCTCTACACGCAGATGCTGCGGGACAAGATCAGCGAGATCATCGCGGACGCGCCGGACCTGGCCACGGCGGTGGAGCGCATCGGCGACCAGGACAGCGTGTTCTTCTCCGACCGCTTCCTCGCCCCCCGACCGCTGCTGGAGGCGATCCGCGGGGAACAGCCCGCCGTGCTGCTCATCGACGAGGTCGACCGGGCCGACGAGGCGCTGGAGGCGGTGCTGCTGGAGTGCTTGGCCGAGTTCCAGGTCTCCATCCCGGAGGTCGGCACCTACGCGGCCGCGACCCCGCCCTACGTGGTGTTGACGTCGAACAACACCCGCGACCTGTCCGCCGCGCTCAAGCGCAGGTGCCTGCACCTGTTCCTGGACTACCCGGATCACGAGCGGGAACTGGAGATCGTCCGCGCCAAGAGCACCGGGCTGCCGGAGGCGTTGGCCCGGCAGCTGGTGACGGTGGTTCGGGAGCTGCGGGAGCTCAAACTGCGCAAGGCCCCCAGCATTTCCGAAACCATCGATTGGGCGCGCACGCTGGCCGTGCTCGGGGCCGAGGAGCTCACTGCCGAGCTGCTGTCGGAGACGGTCAACGTGGTGGTGAAGTACGAGCGGGACCTGCGGCAAGTGCTCGACCTCATCCCACAGCTGGTGGACCCGNACCGGGAAGTGCCCGAACACCTGCACGGACACGGANATGGACACGGTCATGGTCATGGGCATGGTCACGGCCACGGGCATGCGCATTCCCACGACGAGGAGGAGGTCGACGGGCGCGAGGTGCGGGCCGCCAAGGACCTGCCGGGGCGTTTCGACGAGAACTACTACGGGGCGCCCGGAAGCGATGCGCGTTCCCGGTCGCAGCAGTCCGGAAGCCAGGGCCAGCGCGCGTTCACCGCGGCCATCCGGCGTCGCCGGTGACGCGGCCAGGGCGGTGCTGCGGGAACTTCGCGGACAACTGGCAGGAAGGCAACCATGGAATCCGCTCTGCACCGGTTCGTTCGGCTCCTCCGCCTGTTCGGGATGCGCATATCGGTGTCGGAAGCCACCGACGCGATGCGCTGCGCTTCCCAACCCGGCATGCTCACCAGCAAGGAAGTGCTGCGCGACGCGCTCAAGGTCGCGCTCGTGAAGGACCGCCGCGACGAGGAGATCTTCGACGAGGTGTTCGCGGCGTTCTTCGCGCTGACCTCGGTCGTCCCGGGCGCGGATGAGCACGAACACTCCCACGAGCACGACGACCTGTCCGACACCGGTGGTCTGCAGTCCTTCACGGCTTCCGAGGAGCCCTCGGAAACGCCGCAGCAGGGCCACACCCACGCCAAACCCGTCGACATCCGCGACTACTTCGACCAGAAGGACCTGGCGCAGCAGTACAACCTGCACCAGGAGAGCAACAAGATCGACCTCGCCTCGATGACCGACGAGATCGTGTTCTCCCAGGACAGCGCCACCGGGGGCGCCAGTTCCGTCCCGTCGGTCCAACTGGAGACCGAGCGGCTGCACAACGCCGGCGTCCCGGGGAAACTGGCCGACCACACCGGGCACCGGATCGACACCGAGCTCTCGGTGGCCGAAGAGCAAACCCTGCTCGACTGGCTGGCCGGCGGGGAGGAGACCGACGAGGAGGCCGGCTCCCCGCGGCAGCCGGTGGCGGGCATCCTGGAGAACCTGCCGGAACTGATCAAACGGCACCTGGCCAAACTCGCCGAACTCGAATCCAATGTGGAGTCGAGGGAGATCTCCACCGGACGGATCGACCGGGTGGACGAGCAGGAACGGCAAGAACTCGAAGAATCCCTGCGACGCATCGCCAACAGCCTGCACGGGGCGTTGACCAGCCGGCGCCGCAACACGCCGCGGGGACGGGTGCACCCGGCCCGCACGATGCGGCGGAACATGCGGTACGACGGGGTGCCGTTCCGACCGGTGACCATCACCCGCGCCGAGGACAAGCCGCGCCTGGTCGTGCTGGCCGACGTGTCGCTGTCGGTGCGGGCCACGGCCCGGTTCACCCTCCACCTGGTGCACGGCCTGCAGTCGCTGTTCAGCCAGGTCCGCAGCTTCGCCTTCGTCGACGAACCGGTCGAGATAACCGAGCTGTTCGCCGACCACCCGCTGGAACGCGCGCTGGGGCTCGTCTTCGACGGGCTTCCCCAAGGCGGTGTGCTCGACGTCGACGGCAACTCGAACTACGGCAGCACCTTCGGCCTCTTCCTGGACGAGCACGGCACCGCGCTCAACCGCCGCACCACGCTGCTGGTCCTTGGCGACGGGCGGGGCAACGGCAACGATCCGAACGTCGAGGCCTTCGAGGAGATCACCCGCCGCGTTCGGGAGACCATTTGGCTCACCCCCGAGCCGCGGTACTCGTGGTCGCTGGGCAAGTGCGACCTCCCGCTGTACGCCGAGCACTGCGACCGGGTGCGCGTCGTGCGGGACCTGTCGGGTTTGCAACGCGCTGCCGAAACCATGGCGATGGAGGTGACCGGGCGGTGAGCGCACCACATGCCGCACCGAGCGTCCAAGACTCCGACCCACCGCCGGGCCGGCCGGTGGAAGTGGTTCAGCGCAGCGGACCACCGCCCGACTGCGACCCCCAAGAGGTCCGCACCGAGCACTTCTGCCTGCGCCGCCGGTGGCACAGCATCGAAATCACCCACTGGCTGCAGCCCGAAGAGCTGGACAACAACCTGGCCGGTCTCCTCGCCGAGGAGCTGTTCGCCCCCGGGTGGCTCAGCGGGGCTGAGGTCTTCGAGCACGTCTTCACCAAGATCGTGCTCTCCGTGGCCGAAGCACCGGCCCGAGCCTGGGCCGCCTTCTACGACAACACCCTGGCCCGCATCAAGCAGTGCTGGGAGCAGCCCGAGGTCGACGCCGGCCACTCCTCGATCGCCGGGTTCGCCCCGGTCTACCGGAGGGCGCTGGACCTGGTGCCGCCCGGGTGCGTGCTGGACCTGGGGTCCTGCTTCGGTTTCCTGCCCATGCTGCTGGCCGAACGCGGCAGGAACGCCGTCATCGCCTCCGATCTCGTGCCGGGTAGCATGCAGCTCCTCGCCACGATGGCGGCAGCGCGGGGACTCGAACTGCGCACCCTGGTGTGCGATGCGGCGCAGGTACCTCTGCTGGACCAGGCGGTGCGCACGGTCACCGCGATCCACTTGCTGGAGCACCTCGACGTGGAGCACGGGGATGCGGTGCTGGCCGAGGCCCTGCGCTTGGCCCGCGAGCGCGTTGTCGTGGCCGTGCCCTTCGAAGACGAACCCACCGCCGCCTACGGGCACGTGCGCACCTTCACGCGGAACGACCTGGTCGAGATGGGCCGCGCCAGCGGGTTTCCCTTCGAAGTGGGCGAACACCACGGCGGCTGGCTGGTCGTCCACACCCGCGACCGCGAGACGAGCGAGCCACCGCGCGCTCGTCGCTCCGGCACGAGCGAACAGGTCCGGGCGCGCAGCTGAGCTGCGAACCCCGTGCAGTGCCGTCGGCTAGATGAGTCCGGCCTTGCTGGCTTCGTAGACGGCTTCGGCGCGGGTGACGGCACCGAGCTTGCGCATGATGTTGCGGACGTGGAACTTGACCGTGGTCTCGGAGATGAACAGCTTGCGGCCGATGTCGCGGTTGCTCCACCCGCGCGCCAGCTGTCGCAGCACGTTGAGCTCCCGCTCCGTCAAGGAAGGCTTGTTCGCGGGGGCGTTCATCGACTCCACCATCGCCGCAGCCGACCTGGAGTCGAACGAGCTCTCCCGACGCGCCACCGCCCGGATCGAGCGGACCAGCTCCGTGGTGTCCACGTCCTTGACGACGTGCCCGCGAGCGCCGCGGCGGATCGCTTCCACGACCAGGTCACCGTCCAGGAACGTGGTGAGGATGAGCACCCCGATGTCCGGGTACTGCTGGGTGAGCTGCCCGCACAGCTCCAGGCCCTCGGTGTTGTCCCCGGTGGACAGTTTGAGGTCGAGCAGCACGATGTCGGGCCGGGTGCGTTCGACCACGGTGAGGGCCTCGGTCACGGTGGCGGCCTCGCCCACGATCTGCAGGTCGTCTTCGCGCTCCAGGACCGCCCGCAACCCGTGGCGGACGATCGCGTGATCGTCCACCAGCACGATCCGCACCTGGGTGGGCTCGGCAGCCGTGCTGTCGCACTGCTCCAGGACTTCCTTCGCTTCCGCGGTCACAACGCCACCTCCACCGGTGAAGCCGTCGGCAGGGGAACCCGGATCTGCAGCAGAACACCGCCCATCCGGGACCGCCGGATCGCCAGGGTGCCGCCGAGCTCCCGGGCCCGGGTCGCCATGTTGACCAAGCCCCGGTGCTGCCCGGCGAGGTCCGTCGTCGAGGCCAAGCGCAAGGATCGCCTCAACTGCGCGGGATCACCGTCCCCGTTGTCGGAGATGGTCAACCGGAGGTGGTCGTCCCCGTAGGTCAGGTGCACCAGGGACCGGGACGCCCGAGCGTGGGTAACGGTGTTGAACAGGGCCTCGCCCGTCAGGCGCAGGAGGGAGCTCTCGGCCTCCGGTGGCAGCGGCACCGGCTTCCCCGTGATCCGCACCTGCACCTTCAAATCGCCGTGCAGATGCACGGTGGACAGGCTCTTCAGCAGATCCGGCAAGGAACCGGGCGGTTCCTCGGTGTTCTGGTGGAGCGCGTAGATCGCGGCCCGCAACCGCTCGACGGCCTGCTGGGTGAGGTCCTTCGCCGTCGCCAAGCGCTCCGCGACCTGGGCCGCTTCAGAACCCATGTCCGCCAGGTCCGATCGGCAGACCTCGATCGTCATCCCGGCGCTCAACACGTACTGGGTGACCGTGTCGTGGAGCTCCCGTGCGATGCGGTGCCGCTCGTCGTCCAGCGCTTGCCGCTGCATGGCCTCCACCAGCCGCCGCTGGGTTTCCTGCAGCTCGGCGTTGCGCACCGCCAGGTCCCGGGCTTGTCTGGCAGCGGCTTTCGAAAGCTGCTCGGTGCGGCCGCGCAGTTGCGCGGCCGCGTGGAAGAGGAAGGAGTTGTGCAAGCCGACCGCCGCTTGGTTGGCCAACACCCGCAGGATGGCCAGATCGGTGTCGGCCACCGACACCTCGTTGCCCGGGCAGCCCACGATGCCGCCGACCGGCTCGCCGTCCAGCGTCATCGGAGCTCGTATCCACCCGTCCCCGTCCGAGGCCCACTCCAGCTCCCACGGTCGGGAGCACACCGTTTCCAAGTGCTCGCGCACCTCCGGCGGGAGCGCGGCTTCGTCGTCGATCAGCTCCCCGTCGCGCAGCAGCAGGAACCTGGGGCGCGCGGCGCGCAACGCGCCATCGGCTATGGCCAGCAGCAGCCACTTGGCCTGCAAGTGCTCCGCGGCGGCCCGGACGACCGCTTCCACGAGGCAGCGCGGTCCTTCGACGGTTCGCACCAGTGCGCGGGAGATGCGGTCGAGAGCCCGCACCGTGTACTCCAGCCGCTCGGTCGAGCGGACGTATTCCGGGTAGAACGAGCGCTTCCCGGAGCGGAGCCCGGTGAGCACACCGAGATCCTGCTGCTCGACACCCTTCTCGAGGTCTTCGCGCGCTTCCACGGTCACCTCGCGAGGCAAGCCGGAACTCACAGCGCCGCCCGGAACAACCACTCGATCTCAGCTGCTCCCGCTTCGCGCGGGTTGGTGGTGAGGCAAGCGTCCTGGAGGGTGTTGCGCGCCAGGAGCTGGACGTCGGTTTCGGTCACGCCGAGCGCCCTCAGGTTCTTGGGGACCCCGACCATGTCGGCCAGTTCTTTGATCCGCGCCGCCAAGGCGTGGGCGACCTCGAGGGCCGGTGTCCCTTCGGTGTCGATGCCGGCGGCTTGTGCCAGCGGTACGTAGCGCTCGGCATGGGTCTCGGCGTTGAAGCGGATCACGTGCGGCAGCAGCACTCCGTTGATCACGCCGTGCGGGGCGTCGAGCAAACCGCCCACCTGGTGGCTCATCGCGTGGGTCGCGCCGAGGATCGCGTTGGTGAAGGCCATCCCCGCCTCCAGCGCTCCTTGCGCCATCGCGATCCGCGGCGCGGCCTCGGTCGGCCGGAACATGGTCCGGGCGAGATTGTTCATGATCAATCGCGTGGCGTGCAGCGAGTGCTGCTCGGTGAGCGAGTTGTGGGCGCGGGAGACGAACGACTCGATCGCGTGGGTGAGGGCGTCGAGACCGGTGGAGGCGTTCAACCAGTCCGGCATCGTGGTCAGCAGCCTCGGGTCCACCAGGGAGATGTCCGGCACCAGGGTCCGGCTCAGGATGGTGATCTTCTTGGCTGCGGCGGTGTCGGTGATGATCGCGAATTGGGAGACGTCCGCGCCGCTGCCCGAGGTGGAAGGCGCCATGACCAGCGGTGGAATGGGGTTGACCACCTTGTCCACGCCCTCGTAGTCGAGGATCCGGCCGCCGTTGCTGGCCAAGATCGCCACGCCCTTGGCGGCGTCGATCACCGAGCCGCCACCGACACCGATGATCACGTCGCTGTCGGTTTCGGCGTAGCGCGCGTAGGCCGCTTCGACTTCGTGGTCCTTCGGATTCGGTGTGACCGCGTTCCACACCACCGAGGACAGCCCGGCCTGTTCGAGGTGGTCGACCGCCTCGGCCGCCCACCGCGCTTCGGTGAGCCCCGCGTCGGTGACGAGGAATGGGCGTCGGGCACCTAGTCTGCGAGCGCAGTGGCCCAGTTCAGCCAGGGCACCCGGACCGAACACCACTTCCGGAACGTGGAACTTGGCCAGTTGGCCCGTGCTGCTCATGCTCTCCGCGGTGCGCGGGCCAGGAAGCTCAGCCGCGGGAGCGGTAGTGCTGACCGCAGTCTGGTGCAGGGGACGGGATACACGGCTTTGCACGGTCATGGCGGCATCCTCCAAGCGCCAGGCGGCCGACTTCCGCGTCATGGTTGCGCTTTTCAGCGGTTTTGCTTCCGTGCTGGCGGTCAGTCGATCCTATGCCACTGCAGTCCCGCGAGTGATGAAGATCATACTCTCAGGTTAGGGGGAGACCTGGTCCAGAGCTACCCCGAGAACGAGCTGTATCCGTTCAGCGCCACGGGTTTCGCGCTGCACCGGCGGTCCTTCTCACCTGCGAAGATCCATCTTCTACCTCCGAAGTGCTGGTGCTCGGTGGGTCACTCCCCCGGCGGAGTCCCGCGGCAGAGCGAGGTGTTTGCGGGCAGACGCGGAAAGGGGGCGCCGGAGACCGTCGGAGGGCGCTGTAGCGCTACCGGAGCATCCACACCTGTTTGGCGAGAGCCCTTGCCGCGACCGAGTTCGACCACGAATCCTCTCCTCTGCGAGCGCGGGGAGAACAGGACGTCAGAGTGCGGCACGCGACGTTGCAACGGCATTGCATCCAGGACTACTGGCCGGTATTCGCGCTGCGGGGTTCGCTGAGCACTCGCTCAATTCGCGGTGGAGCGCCAAGACCCACTTGCGTCCATTGCGGACAATTGGGATGAAGAGGTGGAGTTCGGGTGCGGTTCAACTGAGCGGAACTGCGGGCGTTTCCGCTGCACTGCTTTTGATCCTCGCTTGATCGCTTCGCGTGTCGGTCGCGGACGCGTGGAGCGGTTTCTCACGGCACGGATGTTTTCTTCTGGGGCTGACCAGATCGCTTGCCCCGATAGCATCACGAGCCGCCACCTTCCGAATACGCGTGGAAGGAATGCGGTGCAGGCGTCGCAGCGTCTGCAGGAGGTGATGCGGAAGTTCGATGAGCAAGCCGCGTGAGCAGGCAGCTCCAGGAGGAGATGCAGCAGGTCAGCGGGTAAGCGACAGCAAGGCCGTGTCCCAGGAGGGCGTCGAGCAGGGCGTCGAGTACGGATACGACAAGGCGGTGGACCCGTCGAGCGAGCAGGAGCGGCGCGCGGCGGAGGAACGCGGTTTCCAACTCCGAGGGGCGTGGATCGTGACGGTGTCGCAGGGACTCGGTGCGGCGTTGACCGCGCGGCGCTGTTGGTGCCAGCCGGGTGAGCCGATCTTGTGGGCGGTGTGGCAGGTTCGCAAGACCTACCGGGTGGATGGATGCACCGAGAACGGTTTCCGAAAGCAGACTGAGAAGCAGAGCGTCGGTAAGCGGTTTGCCCGGGCGGCCGACAAAGCTGCTGCCGAAGTCGGTGGCGCGGTGGCCGTGGGGATTCTGACCGCGGCCTTCGGCGGTGGCGATGACAGCGGAAAGACCTCCGGTGGCAGCACTCCCTCAGCTGATTTGACCGTTGTCGGTTCGCATCCGGATTGCGCTGCGATGCGGTGGCCAGGTCCAAGCGCCCAGAAGGCACTGTCGCGCTCGAGCAGTTGTGGGTGCTGACGCCGACCAGATTGGGGGGTGCTCGTCCCGGAGGTCGAAGTTCCGGAGGGCATGGAGGAGATCACCAAAGGCCCGGGGTTTCGCGAGACGGCGCGCGCTCTGGTCACCAGGGAGCCGGAGAGGTTCGGCGAGAACCAGCCCGGTGAGCCGATTCGGGGCGAAGAAGTCCACCCGTGGTTCGAGCTGGGATTGAACGACATCGCCCACTGCCAGTTGGCGGGTGACGCCAAGGATCCCAACGATCTGCGGCATTGCGCGCTGCTGCTGGAGGACGGCTCGGGCTTCGTGCTGAACGCGAAGAACCCGCCAGCGCACGCGCCATGGTCGAAGCGTTCAACAGCAGCAGGCGGTGAGGGATCGTGGCCGACCTGTCTTTGATCGACCAGAACTCGTTGTGGCGCAAGTGGAAACCGGTCCTCGAACAGCGGTGGCTGCGGGAACGCGAATCACTGCTGTGGATCGAACTCCCAGTCCAGGGTTACGTGGGATCGGTGGTGGACCAGCAGTTCCGCGTCCCGCACCCCGTGATGTCCGAAGTCCGCAGAACGCGGATCGAACCACCGAACTGGCCGCTGCCCAGCGAACAGCTCACCAACGGTGATTTCCTGAACGACGAGTGGGCCGACGACCCGTCGATCATGTGGGTGGGTGTTCGCGGACCAGCCCGGGCGCGATGCCGTGCTGTTCGGCGACCACATCGCGAACGTCCCCGGGGAAGCGTTCCTGGTCCTCACCACCCAGCGGCTGGCCGTCGTGGTCAAGGAAAAGCACCTGGAAGAAGAGCAGCAGGAGTCCTCCGGGGGAGGGTTCTTCGGCCGGGCCCGGGCGGTGGTGAGCCAGGTGCAGAACGCGGCCAAGAACTTGGCCTCGTCGGAGAACGTCCCGGCCACCTACTTCGAGGTGCCGTTGGAGCGGATCGCCGACATGCAGTTGGCCCTGCTGGGGCGCAGCATTCCGCGCCCGACGTTCCTGCGGACCGATTTCACCGACGGCTCGACCTTGTTCACCCGAACCCGGTTCGCCGAGGTGCGCGCGGACTCCTTCCGGACTCGCCGTCCGACGCGGGAGTGGGAGTCGAGCTGAACGTTCCGCGACCACCCGGAATTCACCGAGGCGGCGGTGTTGCCGAGCAGAAGACCGCTCGGCAGCGCTGTCCCCGGTCGTCCTCGGTGAATTCCGGTGCGAGGATGCGGCTACCTCTTCAGGAACTCCAGCAGATCAGCATTGATCGTTTTGGCGTGCGTGGTGGGCATGCCGTGCGGAAGGCCTTCGTAGGTCTTCAGCGTCCCGTTCGGCAGGAGCTCCGCTGACCGGGGGCCGGCGGCCTGGTAGGGCACTATCTGGTCGTCGACGCTGTGCATCACCAAGACCGGGAGGGTGACCTTCTTCAGGTCTTCGGTGAAGTCGGTTTGGGAGAAGGCGACGATGCCTTCGTAGTGCGCTTTCGCGTCGCCCGTCATGCCCTGGCGCCACCAGTTCAGGATGATGGCTTCCGAAGGTTTCGCGTCCGGGCGGTTGTANCCGTAGAAAGGCCCGGAAGCCACCGAGTAGTACATCTCCGAACGGTTGGCCGCCAGCTGNGCCTGGTATTCGTCGAACACTTCTTTGGGCGTGCCGTTCGGGTTGTTCCCAGTTTTGACCATCAGCGGTGGAACCGCGTTGATGAGCACGGCTTTGGCCGCTCGGCTCTGGCCGTGCCGGGCCAGGTAGCGGATCACTTCACCGCCGCCGGTCGAATGGCCCACGTGAATGGCGTTCTGGAGGTCCAGCTGCTCGGTCAACGCCGCGAGGTCGTCGGCGTAGTGGTCCATGTCGTGGCCCTCGGCGGGGTGGCTGGAACGCCCGTGCCCGCGCCGGTCGTGCGCGATGACCCGGTAACCCTGCTGCAGGAAGAACAGCATCTGGTTGTCCCAGTCGTCGGACGACAGCGGCCAGCCGTGGCTGAACACGATCGGTTGGCCAGATCCCCAGTCCTTGTAGTAGATCTCGGTTCCGTCAGGTGTGGTGATTGTGCCCATTTGATACCTGCTCTCGAATCCGCGGAGGAACTGTTGGGCGATCCCGCACGCGGCCAGGACCGTCGCAACACGACCCACCTTCCGGGTGATTGAATCGATCAACAGGGCAATTCGTCCCCGACGGGCAGTAGATCGCGAGCAGGGGCGCTGCGGTGGCAATCGATTCGTCAGGCCGGAACCGTTGTTGTTCTTCCGATGTTGCTGTGGACGAGTTGGTGTGACACGGCAGGTCTACCTCAATCTTCGCTCAGGAGAGGTAGGGTTGCATGGTTTTCGCTCAGGAGAAGTAGCGGCGCATGACCAAGCGGGGCATGCCGCTGGCCACGGCGTCGGTGGTGCCCACCACGCGGAAACCGGCCCTTTCGAACATGGATTTGGTGCCGACGAACGCCATGGTCAGGTCCATGCGCCCGGGAGGGTCCACGGGGTAGGCCTCCACGGCGGGCGCGCCGTGCTCGGCGGCGTAGGACACCGCGCCTTCCAGCATCGGCCCGGTCACGCCTTGTCGGCGGTGGCCCGGGCGGACGACGAGGCAGATGATGCTCCACACCGCCACGTCGTCGACG
>JGI1652J44930_10000721_pt1 | contig 12787 bp, 13 predicted proteins | sample NewIslsDNAsample_FD_44930 | JGI IMG/M metagenome (IMG submission 44930)
TCAATAGATTCTTTTCCAAGCGATTTTACAAGTTCTTGAGCTCGCTGGTATGTTTCTTCCGTAGTTTCTACACCGCGAATCAGTTCAACGAGTTTCATAACCGGTACCGGATTGAAGAAATGAAAGCCCATTACTCTTTCCGGATTTTTGATTGCACTTGCAATTTCTGTGATGCTTAAACCTGAAGTGTTGGATACAACGAGCGCATCTTCTTTTACAATTTCACCAAGTTTTGCAAATATTTCTTTTTTCAATTCCAAGTTTTCGCTGACCGCTTCGATAACGCAGTCTGCATCGGCGAGTTTTTGCCAATCTGTCGTCGTCGTTAATTTCGCTTCATAAGCGCTTTTTTGTTCTTCCGTCAATCTCCCTTTTTCAATGGAACGGTTCCAGTTTTTTTGGATGGACTTCAATCCTCTTTCAAAAAAGCGCTCTTCCTGTTCTACTGCAACCACTTCGTAGCCAGCTTCCAGGCAGACTTGAGCAATGCCTGATCCCATCGTTCCAAAACCGACAATACCAATTTTTTTCATCAAAAACTCCTCCTGTTTTATGTTTGTGTTTTATTTGCGAGAAAATTTTGGTTCACGTTTTTCAAAAAATGCTGCAACACCTTCATTTTTATCTTCAGTCTCGCATAGATCTCCAAATGCCAATGCTTCGATATGCAAACCTTCTTCCAGTGTCGTGTCCAAACCTTCATCAACCGCTTTTTTCGCTTTGCGGACGCCTAATGGCGCGCGTTTTGCAATCGTTTGAGCGATTTCTTTCGCTTTTTCCAAAGCAGGACCGTCCGTCACTTCTTCCACAAGTCCAATCGCTTTCGCTTCTTCCGCAGAAATGAATTCTCCAGTGAAAATCAACTGTTTCGCTTTTCCAGGTCCGATTAAACGAGGAAGACGCTGTGTGCCGCCATAACCTGGAAGGATTCCCAATTTCACTTCCGGCAAGCCAAGCTGTGATCGAGTGGAAGCAACGCGAATATCGCAGGCAAGCGCGAGCTCCAACCCGCCACCGAGTGCAAATCCATCAATCGCTGCAATTACTGGCTGATCCAGTTTTGCAATTTTATTAAAAATAGCTTGTCCTCGCTTTGCTAATTCAATCGCGGTATCTTTTTTCAAGCCAGGGAAATCCTTAATATCCGCTCCTGCTACGAATGCTTTTTCTCCAGCTCCTTGAACAATCACAACGTCCACTTCAAACGGGATGTTATCAACGATTTCCTCCAGCTCGTCCAACACTTGTTTTTCCAGTGCATTTACTGGCGGTGAATCAATCGTAATGATTCCGATATTTTCTTCTTGAGCAAACGTGACTTTAGGCATGAAAATCCTCCTTTATCTATTTAAAAACAAAGTTTTCGTATCGGGATTATCAATTATTATAACTTGTTTTTTTGTTTTTGCAAATAATTATTTTAATGTTTTTCAAAAATTTTTATAATGTATAAAAAAGCAGGTTGGTGAATATCATGCTGGTTTATGCTTTAGTCGGACCAAGCGGAACTGGAAAAAGCACAAGCGCTCTTCTCGTCGCTCACGAACATAACATTCCAGCCATTATTGATGATGGGCTGTTAATATATAAAGGGAAACGCGTCGCCGGTTCATCGGCGAAATTCGAAAAAAACTACATTACCGCCGTGAAGCGGGCAACGTTTCATATGCGTGATCACCGTGAAGAAGTGCTGAAAGCGATTAAACAGTACAAGATTAAAAAGCTGTTAATCATCGGCACTTCAAAACGGATGGTTGATAAAATCGCTGACACGCTCAAGCTCGGTCCGATCGCACGTTACATTGACGTGACAGAAGTTCGCACTCCAAGCGAAATTAAAATGGCGCTTTACGTAAGAAACACACAAGGAAAACATGTGATTCCAGTTCCCTATATGCAAATCGAGCAAAACTTTTTCAAAAAAATGATTACCAAAGGAAAACAACTGTTTTCCCACAAACGCGAATACATTGGTGAAACGACGATCGTTCATCCCGATTTTACGCAGGGTACGATTCATATTTCTGATAAAGTGTTTAAAGCGATCGTCGAACGAACAGTCAATCAATTTCAAAACCTTGTGTGCAATCACGTAGAAATCAATTTGTATCAGATTCCTTCCGTCCAAGTACACGTTGGTGTAAAGCAGCCTGTAAAACGTTCATTGAAAGAACTTGGATTTGAAATGCAAAAACGAATTATCGAAGAATATCAAAACATTTTTGAACTGGAACTCGATTCAGTCAACATCCGTTTTGAATAATCAATCGCGCAATCGCCTTTCAAAGCGAGGCGTGCGTTTTTCGACAAAGGCTGCGACTCCCTCTGGAAAATCGTATGGATCGACGAAAGGAATGTCTTCTTTCCACAGCTGCTGCGAGCTGTTAAGACAGTTCGCTACGGATTGTTTAATCGCTTTTAACGACGCAGGCGATTGCATCGATACGAGTTTTCCTAACTTAATCGCATAGCGATCCAGTTTTTCATTTTCTACCAATCTATTTAACAAGCCTAAACGGTAACTTTCTTCGGCATCCAATATTTTTCCGGTATATACAAGCTCTTTCGTGCGGCTTGGGCCAATTAAATTAACAAGCCGTTGGGCGAATTTCGTACTTAAACGAATGCCAAGCCTGCCAACTGGGATGCCCATTCTGGCATGTTCTGATCCAACGCGGATATCGCAGGCAAGCGCCAGCTCTAGTCCTGCACCCATCGCAGGCCCATTGATGACTCCAATCGTTGGCAATGGAAGATTTTCAAACGCCGATATCGCTTTTTCCATTAACATAAAGCTTGCTTCCGCTTCTTCTATCGACATTTGATAAAACTCTTTTATGTCTGAACCAGCCGTGAACTGCTGTCCGCTTCCGCGTAAAAGCACGACTTTATTTTTCGGATTGTCAAGTATTTGGCTTGCTATTTCTGAAAGTTCCATCCACATTTTCGCAGTTAGCGCATTTTTCAACTGCGGGCGATGGATGCTTATTATCGCCAAGCCTGCCGTTTCCTGATACGTAATTTTCGCATCTTCCAATTCCATTCGATGTATCTTTATCTTCATGACTTTCCCTCCTCCCCCTTCATCATATCCACTCGCCTTATAAAGATGCAAAATTCGTGCCAAAAAATTTATGAAGGAATGACAATAAAATGACAAATATTTTAACAAATATTTAAATGAAAGCGTTTCCAACAAGAAACAAAGGTGTTTCCTTAAGAAACAATTGTTTCTTAAGGAAACACCTTGAAAAAAACTTAATTTAAATTGTATTTTTTCAGTTTTGCATAAAAAGCTTTCCGGCTGATTCCTAACCGCTCAATCGCTTCCGAACGTGTTCGGCTTTCACGAAGCACCTTCATGATTACGTTTCGTTCCGTTTCCTCTAAAAGTGTCTGCAAATCTTTATATTCCGAAATATCCGGAGTTTGATATTGAATGAAATTGGATGAATCGATTTCTTCTTCCTCATTTTGATTTTGATTGCGATTGCGGATGCGAATCGGAATATCCTCAACTTTAAAATAAGCGTCGGTGCTGACAACAAGCATCTGTTCAATGACGTTCGATAATTCCCGAACATTGCCGGGCCAGTGATATTTCTTTAACACTTCCAAAACTTCATCATCGATCGCGACGTGCTTGTTGTATTTTAATGAAAGCGTTGCCAATATATTGTCAATTAAGTACGGAAGATCTTCAATCCGTTCCCTAAGTGGCGGAATTTCAATGGGAATCACGCTAATTCGATAATACAAATCTTCACGAAAATTCCCTTTTTTTATTTCCTCCTGCAAATCGCGGTTCGTCGCACAAATAATCCGGACATCAAGAGGGTAAGCCTTTGTACCGCCTACTTTTGTAAATTCTCTTTCCTGAATGACGCGGAGTAATTTGGCTTGCGTATTTAACGGCATTTCACCGATTTCATCTAAAAACAGCGTGCCNCCATTCGCAACTTCCAGCAATCCTTTTTTTCCGCCTTTTTTTGATCCAGTAAACGAACCTTCTTCGTAGCCAAACAGCTCGCTTTCAAACAGCGAGTTGGGAATCGATGCAATGTTAATCGGTACAAAGGGCTTATTGTGTCTCAAGCTCGCTTCGTGAATCGCACGGGCAAAAACTTCTTTTCCAACTCCGCTTTCTCCGGTTAATAAAATCGTTGCAGTCGATTCAGCTACTTTTTTCGCTAACGATACCGCACGCATCATTTTCGGTGATTTGCTTTTTAACAGTAAAAAATTGCGCTGATCCAGCTGTTTTTGCAGTTGTTTGCTATATTCAATATACTTTTCCAGCTCTGCCTGCAATTTTTTATATTCATTAATATCTTTCATGATTGTGACTGCACCGATAAACTCTCCATCTTCATAGATCGGCGTTATATTAGCGCCAACATGCATTTTTAACGAGTGAACGTAACTGTAATCGTTTAGCAAAGGCTTTTTCGTTTTCAACACTTCAAGTATCCGCGATGTTTTTTCGATTTCTTCCAATTTTCTTCCAATAATTTTTTCTTTTGGAACGTTAAACTGTTTCGTGTATGCTTCATTGACGTAAGCAATCGTTCCATCTTTTAAAACGACAATGACGGCATCGTGCAGCGATTCCAGGATCGAATATTCACGAATTGCCCGCATAGTCTAACCCCCTTGATTCATCGGATATAGAAACAACACCTTGCAAAGCAAGGTGTTGTTGTTTTTCAAATCTTTCATTAATCCACTAATTCCATCGTAATAAGATACGCCAATAAAATGAATCCGATCACGAAACCAACAACTTCGTACATGCCCATTGCCTCCTTAAGTATGTAATTCCTCTCTGCATAGGTTATAAATTTACGCTTATTGTATCACAGAAAAAATGTTTTCCAAAACGTATATCACGAAAAATATTGGCTATCCTGTAAAAAAAATCAGAAGGAAGTGAATCAAGTTGATAAAAAGACCATTCATATTAATCATTTTCATGTTCTTGGCTGCTTGTGCAATCGAAACGGATGAAGAAAGTGTCGAAACGTTCACTTCTAACAACAACGCTTTCTCAATTACAGCAAATTTGATAAACACGAACAATGAAATCATTGGAAAAGCCGTGTTAACGGAAACAAAAAAAGGCGTGCAGATAACACTCGACGCAAGCAAACTTCCGCCTGGCAGCCATGGATTCCACATTCATGAAAAAGGAGTGTGCGATCCGGAAAAGCAATTCGAATCAGCAGGTGCACACTTCAATCCTTTTGGAAAAAAACATGGCACACTCAATCCAGAAGGACCGCATGCTGGAGACTTGCCGAATATTATCGTAGCAAATGACGGAAGTGTAAATCAACAAATTGCTGCACCGTTGGTTACATTGAAAGAAAATGAACGCCATTCCCTGATCCAACCGGAAGGTACGGCGCTCATTATTCATGAAAAACCGGATGATTACAAAACGGACCCAGCGGGAAATGCGGGCAAAAGAATCGCATGTGCCGTCATTAAAAAACCGTAGTGCTACGCTTGTTTTTTATGTGCGCGGATGAGCTGCCTAACTAAATGAAGACTGGAAAATGCACCGAATGAAATCCGTTCCAGCTTCGCTTTTTTTGGAAACAGTTTTTTCGCGATCATTCTGGGGCTGTACCCGCGGTTGTACAGCTCCACCGCTTCGGCTTGAATCATCGTCAAATATTCCAGTTTTTCCTCCAATTTTTTACGACCGTTTAACACCACCCCCTGATGGGCGCAAAACAGTGTATCAAAATCAAGCGTGAGCACCGTTTTTAAAGAATCAATATATTTCGACAGCGATTCCGACCACAAGCTGACTTTCGGATGCGGTGTTACATACAAATCACCGCTGAACAGCCAGCCTTTGTCCGGTTCATACAAACACGTATGCCCGCGCGTATGTCCAGGCGTGTATACTGGAACAAGCGTATGGTTTTTTAGTTCGATTTTTTCAGGGTACTGCATGCATGAAAACGGAATTTTTTTGATCTTTTCTTTATTCATGTAAATCGGAATAGAGAAATTTTTCGAAATCCATTTCGCCATTCCGCAATGATCATTATGCTCATGCGTAATCGCAACTTTTTCGATATTGTTTGTATGTATGATTTCAGAAAGCCGCGCTTTTCTTTGTCTCGGTCCGGTATCGATTAAAAGTTCATCAACAATATAAACATAGACAAACATATTTGGCAGAAAAGGAGAAATCCGCAGCTTTATTTTTTGAACATCCTGAAATTTTTCTATATTCAATTTTCTTCCACTCCAACCATTCATTCTCTTTATAATCACAACCAATATTATATCTTGATTCGCAGTCCATGAAAACAGGAGATTTTCCTACGAACGGAGGATTTCTTCATTATGTTCCCCTAGCGATGGGGCTTTCGCATAGATTTTTGCCGGCGTATCCGACAGTTTAATCGGATTCGCCAGATAAGTGTGCCCTTCAAATTCAACAAACATTTCCCGGTCTTTGATTTGTTCAAGTTCAAGCATTTCTTCAACAGTCAAAACAGGGGACACGCACGCTTCCGTCTTTTCAAAAATCGCCTGCCATTCGGCTAACGGCTTTTTGTGAATTTCCGTTTGAATGATGTTGCGAATTTCTTTCTGTTTTTCTTGTGGTGCATTCAGCAAAGGAATTAAATCTGGACGGTTGATCCCTTCACAAAAAGCTTTCCAGAATTTCGGCTCCAAAGCGCCGACCGCCAAATACCGTCCGTCTGACGTTTCATACACGCCGTAGCATGCTCGTCCACCCGCCAGCGGAAGTTCGCTTTTTTTATATTGCCGTCCTGCGAAATAATCGGGAAGGATCGTTTGCATCCATGATACTGCGCCATCTAGCATCGATATGTCAACGAACTGCCCTTTGCCTGTTTTATTTCTTGCGATTAAAGCCATTAAAATGCCTGCAACGCCCATCAACGCTCCGCCGCCAATGTCAGCAATTTGCACAGCCGGAACCGTCGGCTTTCCGCCGTCGTTTGTGCTGTGATGAAGCAAGCCGGAGTAACTTAAATAATTGATATCATGGCCTGGCTTGTCTTTGAATGGACCCGTTTGTCCATATCCGGTAATTGCACAATAGATCAGTTTTGGATTGATTTTTTTTAATGCATCATATCCGATGCCTAGCCGATCCATAACACCGGGACGGAACGATTCAATTAACACATCGCTTGATTTAACGAGCATTAAAAATTTTTCCCGATCCGCTTCCGACTTCAAATTGAGCGTCACGCTTTTTTTATTCCGATTTAATGAAGCAAACAGCGCACTAAAGCCATTCACTTGCGGAGTTGTCCAGCGTGCATAATCTCCGATATGCGGTTCTTCAATTTTAATCACTTCCGCGCCAAAATCTGCAAAAAACTGACTGCAATACGGCCCGGGAAGCAGCCTTGTCAAATCGAGTACGCGAATATTTTCTAACGGCATTGTCACGGAAAATTCCTCCTTTGCATCTGCGACGGATCGTAATCTGTCCGCTCAATGTTATTTAAATCAATTTGATATTCTTATGAAAAATCCTTTCGTCCAAAAATCAAAAACCGGCAATGCCGGTTTTCAATTACTTGTCTTTTTTTCTGCTTTCCGTCATTTGTTTCCATACGGAACCAGCAGCTTCTTCTCCGCTTTCGATCCGTTTTCTCGCCATCATTGCCTGCAAACTAACTTCAAATTCCGGATCGGATTCCGCTTCTTTCAATGCAGGAATCGCTGTTTCATCACCGACTTCGTATAGAAACATCGCCGCTCGCCAGCGGACGAGTTTGCTTTCATCTTTCAACGCTTCAATCATTGCCGGAATCGCTTTTGGACTGCCGAGATCGGAGAGGCAATCCCCTGCGGTTCTGCGAACAGAAACCGACTTATCTTTTAATGCCTTGTATAAATAAGGAAGAACGCTTTCGTCTTCCAGCATGCCTAAATATACAGTCGCAAGCCGCCGGATCGACGATTTTTCATCATCGAGTGCTTCCACTAAAATCGGAATATCCTCTTTTGTCGGGTTCATTTTTTCCAAGGCGGCAAAACGGACTTTCCAGTCGCTGTTTTTCATCGCTTCACGCACTTCTTCAGACGTAATCGCCGGGCGCACGTATTCTTTTCCTTCGTTGGCATCAAACGCTGCTTTCACCAGCTCGCGCAGGCGTTCATCATCATAAGCGGCCGAAATTTCCTCGACAACCGTTTGCCCGATTTCATCCAAATCTCCGTAGCGCACCCCGTGTTCAACCCACTTTCGTTCTAGAACGACATTTTCTGATGCTTTCTGCGCCTGCATGATTGCTTCATGAAAACGTTCCGGAAGACCAATTCTTTTTTCTTCGTCCCCTGCAACCAGTTTAATTTGCATCGGAATATGACGGAAAAATTGCACAAACACTTGCACTTCTCCGTACGCATCGTTCAATCGTCCATTTTCATTTCCAATCTTTTCATCTGATTCGCCAAAAACTTCACGAACTTGCGGCAAAATATCTTCCCAAGGGACTTTCGGAAGACGGTCAAGCGCGATAAAATCAGCGACATGATACAATGCTTTTACACCATCGATCTCCAGTAATTTTTTCATTAACGGCGGAACATTTTCATCGCCGCGTTTATAATGAAAACTTTTACGGCCAGGAAGTGATTCATTGACGACAATTTTCATCGTATTCGGACTAGGCGTTGGTTCGATCGTAACTATTTTCATAACGTTGCCCCTTTCCGAAATGTTGCAGAAATCGTTGATACAATTTTATCACTGATATCAATACAAGGCGAATGTATGAGAGGGCAGCTGGATTTTAGTTAACGCATTAATGCCTGGTATTTCTTGGACAATCGATAAAATTTTTCTTTTTCTCCATTTTTTAATGCTTCATCTATGTCTATCTGCAATTTTTTCAATTCGCGTTTACAGAGAGCTTCATCGAGAACCAATTGCGCATAAAGCGACAGATAAAACGACTGTTCCTGTTTCGCTTTCGCTCTCGCTAATGCTCTTACACGTGCATCGGGTAAATATCTAGAATCCAAAGTGAACTCTCCTTTCAAGTCAAATTGGGAAGCTAAAAGCACTTCGATGCTTATTACATTGTATTCACAATCCGTTAACTTTTAACTAAAATTCGCAACGATAGACAAGAAATAGGCTAACGAACAAAACCACCTGCAAGAACAAACAGCAAAATAACCAGATGTTCAACTTGCTGTTCATATNTGACAGGTGGTTTTATTCGCCATTTGTCTATCGTTTTAAAATTTTAAAAGAACCGATCCCTTTTGCAATCAAATCGCCATTCTCATCGGTAATGACGCCTTCGCCTGTTGCAATCGATTTTCCCATTTGAACAATTTGCCCCTTCGCTGTTAATGTACTGCCCAGTTATGCTGGCGCCGAATAGTATATGCTTAAATGAATCGTGGCAACCGGGCATTCTGCCTGTTGGGCAATCGTTTGTCCAATAACCGTATCGAGCAAAGCGGCATGGACGCCTCCGTGCAGCGTGCCATTTAAATTTAACACATGTTCATCGACGGTTAATTTCAAAGCAAGATTCCCTTTCTCATCGTAAAATGGCTTGATATGCAAATAATTAACAAAATTGCTTTTGCGAAGCCTTTTTACAGGATCATGTTCAAATGTCACGTTTCTACTCCTTTTCACGAATGATGCCCGTTTTATTGCCAAGTATTTTATCATAATCAATGCTTGTTCATCACTTTCAAAACCGAACATGCGATTATGACAAATAAGCGAACTTTTTTCAGAAAACTTTTAGTACGGTTAAAAATATTTTATAATAGCCGTTAGCACTTACCACTTACATGGAAAGGTGGAAAGCAAACATGTCAGTGACAACGGTCGTCGTTATTTCTATCATTATAACTCTTCTCGTGCTATGGGCCAGCATCTGGGTGATCATAAAAGGATATGCATACAAACAAACAATCGATACTGACGATGCGATAAAAATCAATCAGGAAAATCACATAAATCACAACAATGACAAAAGCCAGGCTTGAGACTGTGCGAAAAACCGGCTCAAGCCTGTTTGTTTTTCATTGTCAACACGTGAATAACTTCCGGACGGATCAGTTCAGGCGGAGGGAACTTTCCGTTTTTCAGCATATTTTTTAATGCATCATCTGACAAAAAAATGCGATGTTTATGGCTGTGCGGACACGTTTTTTCGGAAGCAATCTGCTGACATGCCTTACAGTAAAAACTGCGTTTGAAATTCAAGATTTTCATTCCGATTTCATCTTCATACAAACTCGCCAGTTTATAAGCATCGTACGCGCTATCATCATGGCTGCAACCAGCATAGTCAGGTTCGATAACAAAATGGGTGCAGCCATAATTTTTGCGGACAATCGCATGAAAAACCGTTTCTTTCGGTCCTGCATATCTCGTGCTGGCAGGAAAAATGGCAAACCATACACGCTCGAGGGGATAAAATTTATTCAGCAACACCTCATAACTTTCAATTAAAACATCCGCTTGAAATTCACTTTCTCTCGCTCCTCCGATAAGCGGATGAAAAAACAAGCCGTCGACGATTTCAAGAACGACTTTTTGCAAATATTCATGAGTCCGGGTCAAGACACTGCTCAATTGAAAACCGGCGATCGTTTTCCAGCCAAGCTGCTGAAACTTCTTTCGTGTTTCGAACGGGTCAAAATGATATTCTGGAAATTCTTTTTTCAGGCGTTTCATGAGCATGATTTTTCCCGCTGCGTATATGTTGGGTCTTGCAAATAATTTTTTAACGCCAGGATGATTGCGATCGCTTGTTCCATACACGGAAACCGCTTCTTTTTCTTTATCAGGTTCATAAACTTCAGAAACTTCCATTACTCCGTACGTTTCATTGTTATAATTCAGTTTGACCATTCTCCCTTTAACAAGCATCCGGGCTGTTTTTTCATCGATGGGAAGTGTAATCGGTATGCTCCACAATATTCCGTTTTTGAGACGCATTCTGTCAACGACGGATTCATAGTCTTCTTTCGTCATGAACCCGTCTAACGGGCTGTATGCTCCATTCGCAATCAGTTCCAAATCACGAACTGCTATTTCATCGATCTCAATAGTTCCTGCAATGGTTTGGATATTCTTTTTTTGAGCGATGCGATTGACTAAAACGCCCCCATGCGGACGATTGAGTGACATGTAAATCCCCTCTCTAGCATTTTCCTCCTCAAGTTAAACATGAAGTCCACATTCGGTTTTATCGCAATGCAACCATCTGCCCGAACGATCATCACTTGGATCGGTCGCCGGGAAGGTGCACGGTTTGCATCCGATGCTCGGATAGCCGCGATCATGCAATTCGTTGTAATCCAGCTGGTGCAAATGAATGTACATCTGAATTTCTTTTTTGGTCCAATGAATAAGCGGACAGATTTTCACGCTTCGGAACTTATAATCCCGGTTTAGATAATTGAAACGTTTCCTCGTTTCTGACTGTTCTCTCCTGAGACCGGAAATCCAAGCCGGAACGTTTTGAAGCACTTCTTCGAGCGGTTTTATTTTTCTGAGGTAACAACATTGATCCGGATGTTTTCGCCATAGCTCGCCGCCAAATTTTTCCGCTTGTTCTGCGAGCGAAAGTTTCGGCTGAATCATTTCCAAACGCATATCAGGATAACGCTTGCGAACTTTTTCAATCAGCATGTATGTTTCCTGAAAATGCAAACCGGTATCCAAAAATACGACGCGGATATCTTTTTTCAGTTTACTGATTAAGTCAATTAACACGATTCCTTCCATTCCAAAACTGCATGCATAAATCAGTTCATCGCCGTAATGCTGAAACGCCCATTTTAAACAATCAAGACTATCATGAAAATTTTTTTCTATTTCTTTCGCTTTTTCTTCATCCCATGTTTCGTACGTTAAAAGTAAAGACATTGTTCATTCGAACTCCTTTACGCAAAAAACTATAGGCTGGAATATACTATTACCTGAATTTTGATTGTGTTCCGCAATAAAAAAAACCGGAACTTCGGCTGCAAAGTTCCGGTTTTTTTTAATTTATTATTGTTTTTGCAAATGATCTTTCAATTGTTCGCGCAGCTGCCGTTTTAAAAACTTGCCGACTGATGTTTTCGGAATTTGATCCATGAAAATGACGTCATCCGGAAGCCACCATTTCGCAAATTTCGGAGCAATAAAGTTGATGATATCGTCTTTCGTTACTTTTCCTTTATATGCATCTTTTAACACGACAACAGCGACCGGACGTTCTTGCCATTTCGGGTGCGGAACTGCAACAACCGCTGCTTCCAATACCCCTTCATGAGCCATAATTGCATTCTCCAAATCAACGGATGAAATCCATTCGCCTCCGCTTTTGACAAGGTCTTTCGTCCGATCAACGAGTTTAATGAAACCTTCTTCATCGATCGTTGCAATATCTCCGGTATAAAGCCAGCCGTCGCGAACCGCTTCTTCCGTTTTTTCAGGTTCTTTGTAGTATCCATCCGTAATCCACGGACCACGTAAAATCAATTCTCCCATTTCTTTTCCGTCCCAGGCGACTTCCCCTTTTTCGTTGACGATTTTCGCTTCGATACCTGGAACAATCAAACCTTGCTTCGAACGGTATTCCAGTTTTTCTTCATACGGCAGGTCTTGCTGATAGCTTTTTAGGCGAGATACCGTTACAATCGGACTCGTTTCTGTCATGCCGTAAGCATGAATGAACGGAATTTTATATTTTTCCTCATATTCACGAATTAAACTTTTCGGTGCTGCAGAACCTCCGCAAACGACTCTCGTTAA
>JGI1652J44930_10000722_pt1 | contig 12779 bp, 10 predicted proteins | sample NewIslsDNAsample_FD_44930 | JGI IMG/M metagenome (IMG submission 44930)
CGCCTTCGGGGTGACAAGCATCCCTGCAGGCGAAGAACATTTGCCCGTCGCGGTTAAGCTGCGAGCCTCCGCTTTTCTTGATTGACGCTTGCGTTTTGTTTAGTTTTCAAGGAACTTTAGGAACTTTCATCTCTTAAAGATGACAGCTATTAAATAATAACTCATAGACAATTAAAAGTCAACACTTTTTTACAAATTATTTATCAAAACACATTTGAATCAAGCGAAATTGATTCTATCATGTTTGTCTTTCATATTCAACAGTATTTTTTTAAGAAAAAATATTTATCCGCCAGCGTTATTAATGAATAATTTCCTCGATATATATATCTCGATGTTCACTTAGAGAAAGAAATTTCTCTTTGTTGGCTAGTTTAACAATTGGTCTTGTCGGTTCTTCCGGCTGTATAAAAATAATTTTGCCTATTTCGCCGTTTGATAATTTAACCACCGTCCCTGTTTGAAAGTTGGCTAATTGATCTAGCAGTACTTTTATTGCCTCCATGCTTAATTTGCCAAATTGCTCGATTTGCATTTTTTCCAGCGCTTTAAAGGGCGACTGTTTGCGTCGATAAAGGCGTTCGGAAGTCATCGCATGATACATGTCCGCTACCGCCACTATTTTGCTGTATGGATGAATTTGCTGGCCGCGAATGCCAAACGGATAGCCGCTTCCGTCAATGCGTTCATGGTGCTGCAATACTGCTAGCTTTGTCCCTTGTTTTAAAGCTGTTATTTTTTGCACCATTCGATAGCCAAATATGGTATGTTGCTGTACTTCTTTGTATTCGCTAGCAGTAAGTGCGGACCGCTTTGTTAAAAGCCTTTTATCGACCTTTGCCATTCCACAGTCGGACAATACACCCGCAAGCGCGATTTGATAACACCCCCCTCTGCTATAATCCATTTGTTTTGCTAAAAAACCTGCTAGCAACCCGACGCTAACCGCATGGTGATATAAATAATCTTCGTCTGTCGCATAACGGTATAATATTAACAACTCTCTCTTATTGTGTATAAATTTGTCTAACAATGGAATAATCATATTTCTTACTTCGGCGATGTCAATCGGGAAACCAGATTGCCATGACTGAAACGCTTTTTTATATTTTTGAACCGCTTTCAGGTAAAGAGATATCGAATGTTCGTTGCTTATAGAACCGTCATGGTGCGCTTCAGGCAATTCTGTCGGGCGGAACGGCTCGCCGTTCGCCAAAACTGGCTCGACACATACTTCCTCAATTAAAAATTTTTCTAATACGTTTAATAACGTTGATGTCACTACCGTATTTTTTAGCATAATTGGTTTTTTCGTTTTCCCCAGCACATCTTCAGCAAGAATACATCCTTCTTGCAACTGGCGAAGCTTTACCCGAATCATCGCTATACACTCCCATGTTTTATTCGTGTAATTTTATACTAACATTATTAGGAAATTAGTTGTAGTACTTTATGCGTATATAAAAAAGAAAGGTGTCACGAAAACAAAGCTTTCGGACACCTTTGTTATTTATAATGAATAACTCTCTTGCCTCTCTTGGCTCTCTTCCTCTTTTTCTTCTGTTGGAACTTTCGCTACCGTAGCAACATATTCATGTTCATTTTCTTCCGATAGACGAATTAACTTTACCCCTTGCGTATTTCTTCCTACTCGTGAAATATCGCTGACAGCAATGCGAATGAGGATACCGCTTGTCGTGATAAGCATTAAGTCTTCGTCCCCGTTGACCGTTTTCACCGCAACAACTGGACCGTTTTTCTCCGTCACATTACATGTTTTAATTCCTTTTCCGCCGCGGCTTTGCAGACGATATTCAGAGGCAGGGGTGCGCTTGCCATATCCGTTTTTCGTCACGACTAATACATCACAATCATCCTCTAAAATTTCCATGCCTACTACTTCATCATCCTCATCAAGCGTGATCGCCTTCACTCCCGTTGCACTCCGTCCCATTGTGCGGACATCGGTTTCCGGAAAACGGATAAGCATTCCGTTTTTCGTCCCGACAATAATATGTTTCGATCCATCCGTTAGCTTAACCGAAATAAGCTCGTCCCCTTCGCGCAGATGGATTGCGATTAAACCGTTGTTTCGAATATGGGCGAAGGCAGAAAGTGGACAACGCTTGGCAATGCCTTGTTTTGTGGTAAAGAACAAATATAAATTGTCGTCAAATTCGTCGTGAATAGGGATAATCGTATTAATCCACTCATCTTTATCCAGTTCTAAAAGATTAATAAGCGGAAGTCCTTTCGCGGTCCGACTGTATTCCGGAATTTCATATCCTTTNGCCCGGTATACTTTGCCTTTATTCGTAAAGAATAAAATGGTGTTATGAGTCGACGTAATCAAAAGATGTTCGACAAAATCGTCTTCGGTCGTATGCATGCCTTGGACGCCTCGTCCACCGCGTTTTTGGCTTCTGTACGTAGAAACAGGCAAACGCTTAATATACCCTTTATGTGTGAGGGTGATGACGACATGTTCGCGCGGAATTAAATCTTCATCGTCAAATTCTTCGGCTCCTCCAATGACGATTTCCGTTCTCCGCTCATCGTTAAACCGCTCTTTAATTTCCGTTAGCTCGTCGCGAATAATTTGCAACACTTTTTCCTCATCCGCTAAAATCGCTTTTAATTCAGCGATGAAACGGACAAGATCTTGATATTCTTGTTCAATTTTTTCTCGTTCTAATCCAGTTAACCGTTGCAAACGCATATCTAAAATTGCTTGCGCCTGTTTCTCGCTGAGCGAAAACTGCTTCATCAGCCCTTCNCTAGCGATTTCNGTCGTCTGTGAGCTACGGATTAGGCTAATCACCTCGTCAAGGTGATCAAGAGCAACGCGAAGCCCTTCTAAAATATGGGCGCGGGCTTCCGCCTTTTTCAGCTCGTAAGCTGTCCGGCGGCGGATCACTACTTTCTGATGTTCCAAATAATGCTCCAGACATTCTTTTAAATTTAACACTTTCGGCTGACCATCAACAAGCGCAAGCATGTTAATGCCAAAGCTTGTTTGCAATGCTGTATGTTTATATAGATTGTTTAAAATGACTTTAGCGTTGGCATCGCGGCGCACTTCGATGACGATCCGCATTCCGTTCCGGTCTGACTCGTCGCGTAAATCGGTAATGCCATCAATTTTCTTTTCGCGGACAAGCTCCGCGATGCGTTCAATTAATTTTGCCTTGTTGACTTGATAAGGAAGCTCACGGACGATGATCGTTTCTTTTCCGTTGGACTGCTGTTCGATCTCAACTTTCGCACGCAATGTGATCGAGCCGCGCCCTGTTTCGTATGCTTTACGGATTCCGCTGCGGCCGATAATTTGCCCCGCCGTCGGAAAATCTGGCCCTGGAATGTATTCCATTAAATCGGCCACCGTCATATCAGGATTTTTGCTTAATGCCAAAATGGCGTCGATCACTTCGCCGAGCTGATGCGGCGGAATATTTGTCGCCATCCCTACGGCGATTCCGGATGAGCCGTTTACCAATAAATTAGGAAAGCGCGACGGCAAAACGACTGGTTCTTTCTCCGAACCGTCGTAGTTATCCTGATAATCGATCGTGTCTTTGTTAATGTCGCGTAACAGTTCCATCGCGATTTTGGACATGCGCGCTTCTGTATAACGCATCGCGGCAGCTGCGTCGCCGTCAATCGATCCGAAGTTTCCGTGTCCATCGACAAGCATGTAGCGATAGTTAAAATCTTGCGCCATGCGGACCATCGTGTCGTATACGGCTGCATCGCCGTGCGGGTGATATTTCCCGATGACTTCGCCGACGATGCGGGCCGACTTTTTGTATGGTTTGTCCGCGGTCATGCCAAGATCATGCATGGCATATAAAATACGGCGATGCACAGGCTTTAGCCCGTCGCGCACATCAGGCAATGCCCGCGATACGATGACGCTCATCGCATAATCGAGAAACGAGGAACGCATTTCCTGGCTAATGTTGACTTCACGGATGCGCGGATGTTGATTTTCTGCCATTCAAGAAAACCTCCCTTATAAAAAATTTGGAGTGGGGAGGGTGATTGCTCAACACTCTCCAAACTAAATATCTAAATTTCTTACATACCTTGCGTTTTCTTCGATAAATTGTCTTCGTGGTTCTACTTTGTCTCCCATCAAAATTTCAAACGTTTCATCAGCTTCAATTGCATCTTGCAAACTAACTTGAAGCAGCGTTCTTGTTTCNGGATTCATCGTTGTTTCCCANAACTGCTCTGGGTTCATCTCGCCAAGACCTTTATAACGCTGAATCNTCGGCTTTGGGTTTTCTGGCAATTCCGCAAGAATTTTCTCGAGCTGCCGGTCGTTATAGGCGTACCTTACTTGTTTGCCTTGCTCAATTTTATAAAGCGGCGGTTGGGCGATGTATACATATCCCCGCTCGATAAATTCGCGCATATAACGGTAAAAGAACGTAAGCAGCAATGTGCGAATATGGGCGCCATCGACGTCCGCATCGGTCATAATAATGATTTTATGGTAGCGCGCTTTTGTAATATCGAAGTCTTCACCAATTCCCGTGCCCANTGCGGTAATAATGGCACGAACTTCATTGTTCGACAAAATTTTATCTAGGCGTGCTTTCTCAACGTTAATAATTTTCCCGCGCANCGGTAAAATCGCTTGGAAATGACGATCCCGTCCTTGTTTGGCCGAACCGCCGGCAGAGTCTCCTTCGACCACATACAATTCACTGATGGAAGGGTCTTTTGAGGAACAATCCGCTAGTTTTCCAGGCAAGTTAGAAATTTCAAGCGCGCTTTTTCGCCGCGTCAGCTCGCGTGCTTTTTTTGCCGCTACGCGCGCTCGGGCCGCCATCATTCCTTTCTCCACAATTTTCCTTGCTATCGTTGGATTTTCCAATAAAAATGTTTCAAACTGTTCCGAGAAAANCGCATCAGTAACCGTCCGGGCGTCGCTGTTTCCAAGCTTTGTTTTCGTTTGTCCCTCAAACTGCGGAGCCGGATGTTTAATCGAAACGATTGCTGTTAACCCCTCGCGGACATCTTCNCCAGTTAAATTTGGATCATTATCTTTAAAAATTTGCTGTTTGCGTGCGTAATCGTTAATAATGCGCGTCAGTGCCATTTTAAAACCGGATTCATGCGTTCCGCCTTCGTNCGTATGAATGTTATTCACAAATGAATAAATATTGCTGCTATAACTATCATTGTATTGAAGCGCAATTTCGACATGAATGCCGTCGCGCTCGCCGGCGATATAAATCGGCTCTTCATGAAGCACTTCACGCGTCCGATTTAAATGTTGAACGTAAGATTGAATACCGCCTTCGTAACAATATTCATTTTTTCGGTTTTCTACCCGCTTATCTTCAAGCGTAATTTTGAGACCGCGATTTAAAAAAGCTAACTCACGGAGACGAGTTGCCAACGTTTCATAATCGAATTCGGTCGTTTCTGTAAAAATTTCTGGATCAGGTTTAAAATGAACGGTAGTGCCTGTCCGATCTGTATCGCCAATCACTTGCAAATCNGTGCAAGGAACGCCGCGCTGATATTTTTGATAATGTATTTTTCCGTCTCTGTATACATATACTTCCAATTNCTCTGATAAAGCATTGACAACAGAAGCGCCAACTCCATGCAGTCCACCCGATACTTTATAACCGCCGCCACCGAATTTGCCCCCGGCGTGCAGAACGGTCATAATCACTTCAACAGCCGGACGTCCCATTTTCTCTTGAATGTCAACAGGGATGCCGCGACCGTTATCTGTAACCGTAATGCTATTATCTTTTTCGACCGTCACGTTTATTTCCGTACAATAACCGGCTAACGCCTCATCGATACTGTTGTCGACAATCTCCCATACGAGATGATGCAGCCCTTTTGGGCCAGTGGAACCAATATACATCCCCGGTCGTTTTCGGACTGCTTCCAGCCCTTCTAATACTTGAATTTGGCTCGCATCATACGTATGTTCGACTTTTTGTTCCATTGTCATGTCCAATCACCTACGCTTTCTTTCCAAACGTTCAAAGCATTAATGACAGGAAGGGGCGGTTATGGAGCCGGAATGGACTTTATAAATGGCTGCTTCCTTAATGATGTCATGTTTAATCCCGTCAATGCTTGTCGTCGTCACAAATGTTTGTACTTTTCGCCGGATCGTATCAAGGAGGTGGGTTTGCCGATAGTCATCCAGTTCCGATAGCACATCATCAAGTAAAAGAATGGGGTAATCGCCAAGTTCAGAAAAGATTAATTCAATTTCCGCTAATTTGATGGATAATGCTGTTGTGCGTTGTTGCCCTTGAGAGCCAAAGGTTTGCACATTTTTCCCATTTACAATAAATGAAATATCGTCACGATGCGGGCCAGCAAGCGTCATTCCCCGCTGGATTTCCCTTTCTTTTATTGTAGCAAACTTTTCGCTATATGCTTCTATTATTCTCGACAATTCTACCTTTTCTGATACATCTATAGACGATTCATATTGAATTTGCAGCTGTTCTAATCCGCGGCTGATTTCATGGTGAATGGGCGCTGCCCATTTTTCGAGCAAAAACAAAAATTCATGGCGCTTCAGCGTAATTTTCGCCGCCAGCGGAATCAGCTGCTCTGTTAAAATATCTAATATCGTTTCATCTTGCCGCTCGCGCGTCTGCAGCATTTTTAAATAGTGATTGCGCTGCTGCAGAAGCTTTTGATATTGACTTAAATCATGTATATAAACGGGGGAAACTTGCCCGATTTCCATGTCAATAAAACGGCGTCTTACTTGCGGGCTTCCTTTCACTAAATTTAAGTCTTCCGGGGCGAACATCACAACGTTTAAATGACCGACATACTGGCTTAGCCGCTGCTGTTCAATATGATTGCATTTCGCCTTTTTCCCTTTCTTGGAAATGATTAACTCAAGCGATAACGCTCCGTGTTTTTTTACTGCTTTTCCTTCTATTTTAGCATAGTCTTCATTCCAGCGAATAAGCTCTTTGTCGTTTGTCGTGCGATGCGACTTCGCCATCGCCAATACATAGATAGCTTCCATCATATTTGTTTTTCCTTGAGCATTTTCCCCCAAAATAATATTTACATTGTTCATAAATTCCAACGTTTGGCTTTCATAATTACGATAATTTTTTAATGATAAGTGCGTTAAAAACAACGGCTCTTCACCTACTCTGCTTTCGTTACAATAAACGTGCCCAATCCTTCCACTTCGACTTTATCGCCATTTTTTAGCTTTCGGCCGCGCCGGTCTTCCCTTTCTCCGTTGACCAACACTTCATTTGTTTGCAGGAACCATTTCACTGCACCGCCTGTACTGACGGCTTGAATAAGTTTGAGCAATTGTCCAAGTGTAATCGTTTCCGTTGTGATTGCTACTTTCTTCTCCATCTGTTCATCGCTCACTTTCTTAAAACTGCCCATTTTTTTATTTTAACGAAAAAATGACATACTAGCAAAGAAAGCTGCTATTACGGTAGCAGCTTTCTTTATTAATACGTTCTTACCGGCAAGATAAGCTGAAGCATCGAATCGTTATGCAAAGGGCGAAGCAAAAACGGCCGCATTGCGCCAGTAAAGCTGATTTTAATGTCGGTGCCATCGAGCGCTTTAAGCGCATCCATCATATATTTTGCGCTAAAGGAAATTTTTAATTCCTCTCCCTCAACGGATTCACTTTGAATTTCTTCCGTTACTTTCCCGATTTCCGGAGAAACGGAAGAAATTTCGATAATGCCGTCATTGAGTGTGGTTAGTTTTACCACGTTGTTTCTTCCCTCTCTCGCTAATAGAGAGGCGCGGTCGATCGCCTGCAGAAATTCTTTTGCGTTCACGATAATATCGGTTTTGCTATCCGTTGGAATAAGGCGGGCAGTTTCCGGATAATTTCCATCAAGCAGGCGGGAAAAGAATAGCAAATGTTTTGTTTTAAATAAAATTTGATTAGCCGTAACGACAATATCAACCGGATCATTGCTGTCATCTAAAATTTTACTTAATTCGTTTAGACTTTTTCCCGGAATAACAACATTATGCGACTGCGGATTCTCCGTTTCTATTTTTGCCTTTCTTAACGCCAGACGATGGCTGTCTGTCGCCGTGCAAGTAAGTTCTCCGTTTTCAAACTTCCAGTTGACACCTGTCAAGATCGGCCGCGTTTCCGATGTTGAAACGGCAAATACCGTTTGGCGAATGATCGTTTTTAATAGATCCGTTGGGATTTTAAATATATTTTCTTCTTCAATTTGCGGCAATCTTGGATATTCATCGGGATCAAGACCGTTTAAGTTGAATTCCGCTTTGCCGGAACGAATGACCGTTAAAAAGTTTGGTCCTACTTCTATCTCCACTGTCTGTTGCGGCAATTTTTTAACGATCTCGGCAAAAAAGCGCGCTTGCAATACGACGCTGCCAGTCTCTTTTACCTCAACAAGCAGTTTACCTTCTTCTTCCACAGGAATGAACGATTCGATAGAAATATCGGAATCGCTTCCCGTCAATGTTACTCCTTGTGAGGTCGCAGTAATTTTAATTCCTGTCAAAATTGGAATGGTTGTGCGTGGCGATACGGCTTTCATCACATCTTGAACGCTTTTGGCTAGCGATTCTCGATCAATGGCAATTTTCATCTTGCAATGCCTCCTAAAATGATTAGGGAAATAAATTATTTTTTTATAGTAAAACATAAAAAACAAAATCGTAATACTAGTAATAATGCTTGTTGAAATGTGGATAAGTAAATGAAGTAAAGGAAGCACAGCCTGTCCACATGTGGATAGGCTGTGCATAAATCTGCGCCTATTATTCACAATTGTTTCAATTTCTCTTGAATTTCTTTTATATGCTTTTGCAGCTGCACATCCGATTGCAACAGTTTTGAAATCTTTTCATGCGCATGAATGACGGTCGTATGGTCACGTCCTCCAAATTCATCTCCGATTTTTGGCAATGAACAGTCTGTGAGCTCGCGGGAAAGATACATGGCAATCTGGCGTGGAAAAGCGACAGATTTCGTTCTTTTTTTCGCTTTAAAGTCTTCTAGTTTGATATTAAAGTGCTGGCCGACGACGCGCTGAATATCTTGGATCGTGATGACCTTCGGCTTTGTGCTTGGGATAATGTCTTTCAAGGCTTCTGCAGCCAAGTCAGCGGTAATTTCCTTATTGATCAGCGACGAATAGGCGACAACGCGTATAAGGGCACCCTCTAGCTCACGGATGTTGGAATCAATTTGATTGGCAATGTACAGCATCACTTCATTCGGAATATCAAATCCTTCCGCTTTTGCTTTCTTTCTGAGGATAGCGATCCTCGTTTCCAAATCTGGAGGAGTGATATCGGTAATAAGCCCCCATTCAAACCGTGAGCGAAGACGGTCTTCTAGCGTTGGAATTTCTTTCGGCGGCCGGTCGCTGGAAATAACGATTTGTTTGCTTTCCTCGTGCAATGTATTAAATGTATGGAAAAATTCCTCTTGCGTTTGTTCTTTTCCAGCCAAAAATTGAATATCATCAATTAATAGAACATCGACATTTCGATACTTGTTGCGAAAATCGTCAGGACGGTTGTCACGAATCGCGTTAATAAACTCATTTGTAAATTTCTCCGAAGATAAATAAACAACTTTAGCCGACGGATTGTGTTCGATAACATAGTGACCGATCGCGTGCATTAAGTGAGTCTTCCCTAAGCCGACTCCACCGTAAATAAAAAGCGGATTATACGCTTTTGCCGGGGCTTCCGCCACTGCGAGAGAAGCCGCATGGGCAAAACGATTGCCAGAACCGATGACAAACGTGTCAAACGTATATTTTGGATTCAGCATNCTTTGCGGAAAATCTGATGCATCTTCATATGGTTTCCGCTGTTTTTTCGAGGNNCGCTGAAACTCAAAATCATCTTCTGATTGATTAGGAGGAATAATAAACTTAATTGACAGTTCTTCACCAGTAATATCGTAGATCGTTTCCGCAATTAAATGAGAGTAGCGGGAATCCAGCCAGTCTCTTGCAAATTCGTTTGGGGCTACGACGACAAGCGTGTCACCTCGTAAAGAGTGGGCTTTTGTTGATTTTAGCCAAGTTTCAAAGCTTGGCTTGCTAATTTTTCTTTCGATTTCCCCGAGCACGCGATTCCATAAATCATGGATATTCTCCAACCGTTGCCCCTCCCTTACTCAGAGGATAATAATCTGTTTAAAAAATAAATTTGTGGAAATANCATATAATAAGGAAAAAAGCGGCTTTTCGACAAAATTCACCACTTGTGGATAACATTATAAACAGGCTGTGAAAAAATATATCCACAACATATCCACAAAATGTGGATATTTTTCTTTATCCACACCATTATCCATAGTGAAAACACAATAATAATAGCAAATAAAATGGCATGTTGCAACGGATTTTTTAAATTATCCACAAAACAAAAGTGTTGTGAAAAACTTAATTATCCACATAGTGAAAAGTGTGAAAAAAATGTCGATAAATAATGTGGATATTCAGATTATGTCTAAAAAAATTATCCACAATTTTTATAAAGTGAGAGAAACGTTCCAAGCGGTTGACATTTTATGAGATTGTTCAATATAATGAGAAAGACTGCCCGTAACAGTTATTCCCTAGGGAGGTGTCATAGATGAAACGAACATATCAACCAAATAACCGGAAGCGCAGCAAAGTCCATGGATTCCGCGCACGCATGAGCACAAGAAATGGTAGAAAAGTGCTCGCGCGCCGTCGTCGTAAAGGAAGAAAAGTATTATCTGCATAGGCCACTGAAATTTCAGTGGTCTTTTTTCGCAAGGATAGAGTGAATAGATACTGAAAAAGATGGAGTGTTTCCGGGACATGAAGAAAAAGTACCGCATAAAGAAAAACGAAGAGTTTCAAGAGGTATTTCAGCGCGGCACGTCGATGGCGAATCGGCAGTTTGTCATTTATATACTGGACAGGCCGGAACAACCGTACTTTCGGATCGGGTTATCGGTGAGTAAAAAGCTTGGAAAAGCGGTGGTAAGAAATCGAATCAAGCGCTACATCCGCCAATGTTTCCTGGAAATGAAAGAGGAGATTATGCCCGGCAAAGATTACGTCGTTATTGCTAGGCTGCCGGTTGCGGAAATGGATTTTTTTGAGGTAAAGAAAAGCTTGATTCATGTATTGCGAAAGGCAGGAGTCTTGAAAAAAAGGGAAAAATAAAACGGTTAAATTAGGTTGTTTTTTCCTGGCATGCAAATATTTTCGTAAAAAAGTACACCCATTATGTTTAGAATGATGTTAAAATACATATTTAGGATAGTACGAATTCGTAAATATAGGAGGAAAAAGAAGGTGAAAAGGCGAATTTGGTTCATCGTTGGGTTCGTTGCATTGATTGCAGTCCTATCAGGATGCTCGCAAATCAATGAACCAATCACTCCGGAAAGCAAGGGGTTTTGGAATGAGTATATCGTTTATCCGCTTTCTTGGCTAATTAAATATGTTGCCCACGTTTTAGGCGGAAGTTTTGGACTGTCGATTATTGTCGTAACTATCTTTATTCGTTTATTGATCCTGCCGTTAATGATCCAGCAAACGAGAAATGCGAAAGCGATGCAAGCGCTTCAACCGGAAATACAAAAACTTCGAGAAAAATATAGTTCCAAAGATATGCAAACCCAGCAAAAGCTCCAGCAGGAAATGATGCTGCTGTTTCAAAAACACGGTGTCAACCCGATGGCAGGCTGTTTCCCAATCCTTATCCAAATGCCGATTTTGATCGGATTTTATCATGCCATTATGCGTACAAGAGAAATTGCCGAACACGACTTTTTATGGTTCGATCTTGGTGGAAAAGATCCATATTACATTTTGCCGATTATAGCAGGGGTTACAACGTTTATCCAACAAAAAATAATGATGGTCAACGCCGGACAGCAAAATCCGCAAATGGCCATGATGCTTTGGATGATGCCGATTATGATCGTCATTTTTGCCATTAATTTTCCTGCTGCTTTGTCTCTCTACTGGGTTGTAGGGAATATTTTCTCGATTGTACAAACGTATTTGATTAAGGGGCCGACGATGGACGCCACCCATTCAGGAGGAACGAAAAAGTGAAAGAAGTAACTGTGACCGCCGCGACCGTAGATGAAGCTGTGCAGTCGGCGCTGCAACAGCTTGGTGTTTCGAAAAATCGTGTGGAAATTGTTGTGCTCGATGAAGGGAAAAAAGGGCTGTTTGGCATTTTCGGACACAAGCCGGCAGTGGTGAAAGCGATTTTGAAGAAAGATCCAATCGAAGAAGCGGAGCTGTTTTTAAAAAAAGTGATACAACAAATGGGAGTAAATGCGGCAACGATAGAGAAGCAGCAGCATGGCAAGCAAGTGACATTTATGATCACAGGCGAACAAGTAGGTTTATTGATTGGAAAACATGGACAAACGTTAAGTTCTTTGCAACTGCTNACGCAGCTTGTCGCTAACCGTTATGCAGAGGAGTACGTTTCTATTGTCGTTGATGCGGAAAACTACCGGGAACGAAGAGAAAAAACACTGATACAGCTGGCGCAAAAATTGGCGGAAAAAGCAGTAAAAACGGGAAAAGAAGTCAAACTGGAGCCGCTTCCGGCACATGAGCGGAAAATTATTCATAGCGCATTAGCGAACCATAAAAAAGTCGTTACTTATTCAGTTGGTGTAGAGCCGCATCGCTATATCGTCGTATCTCCTTCTGCACAATAAATTAATATTGGTGAAAAGGGGCTATCTCTAAAGGAAACGGAGACGGCCTCTTTTTTCTCTTTTTTTT
>JGI1652J44930_10000724_pt1 | contig 12774 bp, 12 predicted proteins | sample NewIslsDNAsample_FD_44930 | JGI IMG/M metagenome (IMG submission 44930)
GTGACAAATAACACTAAAAGTGCTAAAAACCAAATAAGAAAACGAGCGGTACGAAATGTTTGTTCATTAATTTGTCTTGCTTTTTGGAAATAGCTAATAGTGGCAAAAACAACCGTACACACTCCCGTTACGACAGACAACGTTCCAATCATTTGCACTGCCATGTTGGATAAAGAATGATGGGACGATTTGATATGCAAGTTAATGATAAGAAATCCAATTCCTGTTATAGCGATAGCCGTTCGAATCCACGCTAAAAACGTACGCTCATTGGCGAGATGCTGTTGAATATATTTGGAGTCCTCCGTTGGTGCTTGCGCTTTCTCCTTCATTTCCCACACACCTTTCTTCCATAAACATTGTTGACAAATAAAAACCCCCTATAGTATACTAGCCTTTCCGTCAAGCTGTCTACTATAAGAGGATGGGAGTCAATGATAATCGACATTCGTTGAGGCAAGCTATTAGCCTTTTTTCGATATCTTCGGCTAAACTTTTTAATGATTTATCATTTGCCATGTTCATGAACAAGGTAGGTTTTGGCATGCCAATTTTTGGTGTCCCATTCTCTTTATAAACGACTATTTTACATGGCAAAAAGTATCCAACTAATCTATTTTCTGAAAGAACACGTGCGGCTTCTTTTGGATTACATACTTCCAAAATAACGAATGGATGAGAAAAATCGAATCCTTTTTTTGTAATTTTTCCGTTTGCTAAATTTCCATAACACGCCAAATCCCTCTTTGCCTAAACTTTCCTCCATGCTTTGATCGCTTCATCCGTTCCGATTCGCAGTTTGATTGTCTAATGGAACCATTTCCTTTTTTCCGTTCCTAGCCACTGTTACTGTTTTTTATGGTATACAAGCGAACGCAACTGTAAACAAATAAAAAAAGCTGCCTTCAGAGCAGCTNTATGTCACACGGATNATATATATTTCCGATGCACCATTTTCCCGTCATACGTAAACAAAATCGGCTTCTCTTCCACCACCGTTTCCATATGAACAGGACGCCCCCATAGCTGATAAATATACGGAAGCACTTTTTCTAAATATTTAATGTCTAATTCAATTCCTTCATACCAATGCTTTAAATATAGTTCGCCATTGCGCATGTAATCCCCGTCATTGACCGTAATGTACGGAAACCCGCCATTGACCCGCATGCTCACGAGCTGATCGCGAACGTGCTCCCAGCTTTTATCAACAATTTTATACTCTTTTCCTTGCTTTTGGAATAAATACATATCTTCGCGCATTACTAACTCTTTCGTTAAATAATTGCGCAAAAACGAAATATCGGATTCCAATTCGCGCACTTCGAAAATTTTTTCGCGGCCCGATCCCGGCTTCACCCCACGTTTTTTCATTTCCTCCGTNGGGTTGTTCCAACGCTCTTCAATGTCTTCAAAAATTTTCAATCCTAAATAGTACGGATTAATTCCTGTGCGCGACGGNTGTACAACATTCGCGTTTAATTTCGCAAATTCAATCGCCTCGTCGCTTGTTAAGTCCATTTCCCGCAAAATGCGCTGATGCCAATACGTNGCCCAGCCTTCATTCATGATTTTCGTCTCAAGNTGCGGCCAGAAATAGAGCATNTCTTCGCGCATCATCGTTAAAATATCNCGCTGCCAGTCTTCCANTTCACGGCTATACTCCTCAATAAACAACAATACGTCTTTTTCCGGCTGCGGCGGAAACTTCCTGCGCTTTTTGCGCGGAGGCGGAGCTGGGCGATCTTTTTCATCAAGACTCCATAAATCGTCATATGGCGTCGCTCTTTTTGGCGGTTCTTCCTCTTCATATACTTCCGTATCTTCCCACGTCCACGATAGTTTTGGACGAAGCAGTGACGGGTCGATATGNTCTTGAATCGCCAATACCGCATCTAAAAACTTTTCTACTTCCAATTTTCCATATTGNTGTTCGTAATGTTTGATTCTCTCGGCGGTNGCTGCCATGCTTTCGACCATATCGCGCTTTGTATTGCTAAAGCGCACNTTATTTTTAAAAAAGTCGCTATGCGCCAGCACATGAGCGACAATTAGTTTGTTTTGGATTAACGTATTCGTATCTAACAAAAACGCATAACACGGGTCAGAATTAATCACCAACTCATAAATTTTGCTTAACCCCAAATCGTAATGCAGCTTCATTTTATAAAACTGCTTGCCAAAGCTCCAGTGGGAAAACCTTGTGGGCATGCCATACGCACCAAACGTATAAATAATATCCGCTGGGCAAATTTCATAACGCATCGGATAAAAGTCCAACCCAAATCCTTCGGCAATTTCCGTAATCTCAGCAATCGCCCGTTCCAACTCCTTTAACTCATCTTGTCGCATGCACATCTCCTCCCCTTTTCCTCTTATCACAATGTATGAGAAAACAGGAGTTTTGATACGTATAAGTCCGTTTCATATTTCTATATCTTGCCTCATGGGAAATCCATATTGCCGGTAAATCTGATTTAGATGGAACATACTCCTGGAGACTATGACGAGGTAGTAAAAGGAAAACAATACAGGGTATATTGCGGTATTTTAGCTGCAGCACGCAAAATGAAAGAGCTAGGCATTATTATTGATACTCGAACAAAACATATATCATTCATTTTCCTTGGATGGTCAAAAATGCAATTTCCCTTCAACACATGCATTGTTTTATAATGAACATTAGCGAATAATGAAGCCCTTTCATTTTCTGCTTATTCGCTTTGCTCGCGACTAAATTCATTAAAGCGTGGTGGTACAGTGGAGCATTATTTGCATTATTTTATCAACCATTTTGGCTATATTGGCATCATGATTGTACTTATGTTAGGTATTGTCGGCATGCCCATTCCCGACGAACTTCTGCTCACCTATGTCGGTTACCGCATTTCTGTCGGTTCTCTGTCCTATCCTATTGCTTTTATTTGCAGCTTTTTTGGCGCTACTATCGGTATTTCCATTAGCTACTGCTTAGGAGTCTTATTAGGTTTGCCATTCTTGCGGAAATTTGGCCCAAAAATACATATTACGGAAAAACGAATGGAGCAAACAAAAACATTATTTGCCAAACTAGGACCTTCCGTGCTGTTTATTTGCTACTTTATCCCTGGCATCCGCCATGTTGCCGCCTTTTTAGCTGGCGCGAACGCATATGACTGGAAAAAATTTATGGTGTATGCTTATAGCGGAGCATTTGTATGGATTTTTACCTTTCTTGCCATTGGCAATTATTTGGGGGAAAACTGGATCAAAATTAAACAATATATGGATTCGTACCGCTCTTTTTTCGCCCTTTTCTTTATTTTTCTCGTTGTCCTGCTGACGTTNTACTGGTACTACCAGCANAAAAAGAAATAAAACACCGGCGTTTAGCAGCCGGTGTTTTTACATACTTTTTTTCGTATTTCTATATGTTTCCGTTAAAATCCCCATAAACGTTCCAAAGCCGAACATAAACATCGAAGCGCCAATAATTCCTAAACTTACAATAGTAAGGAAAAAGTCTTTGTTGTAACCGNTTGCAACAAAACTTAACAAAAACAAGGAAAATCCGACAATCAATCCNACAGCAGCGATCATTTTACACATTTGCGTAATCTCTTTCCCCTCNTGCCGTTCTTTCATTTTCACCATCCCCTTACTTTGAGGATACTGTTTTTGTCATAAAATTGCAACATTTATTTTTACTTTTCCCCGCTTATTTCAGTTATAATTTANTTTTTACCTACCTGCGTAACATTGACAGTGTAAAAAAAGTTCGAGCATCATACACTAACAATAACTCCTTCGCTAAAGGAGGCATGCTTATTGAACACGATTGATTATGATAAAGCGTTGTATTACACGCACCGTTCCGAATGGGATAACTTGCTTATTTTAATGGTGCGCACGCAAGATGACTTGCTTTCGAAAAAAATCGAGAAGTTTCTTCACGCTTACAACTTCGAACATGATTACTCCGTGATTCAGGAGCGATTGACGTCTTTGCTCCGCTACATCGACCATGCTCTTGAAGTAAGCGAACCAAAAACAGAAGCAGAGCAGTACGCATGCTTCTATTCGTAAATAAAAAACGGGGAATTGGTCCGGTCCAATTCCCCATTACATATCATATCGGCCTCCCGCCAATGTATAAAAAATCCCTTTTATCCCATGGATGTCAGATGAACTTGCTCTTTTTTCACTGATTCCCCTGTCCTTAGCACCAATACCCCGGAAATGATAAGCAATCCGCTTAATACAGCATATGGAATCAGGACATGCTGTAATGACACAAGACCAGTAAATACGCTTAACAAAGCGGAACGAATAAGAAAACCGAGCGCTCGAAATAAACCATCCACCCTTCCGATTTTCTCATTAGGAATTCGTTCCATCATTAGTGAATTACGAGCCACCCTTGTACCCGCATTACCAAACGCCGTAAGGCTTACAAGCACATAAAATATCCACATGTTTTTTACAAATAGAAACATGGTCATCGCCATCGCATACATAAAGACGGTGATGGTGATGCTTACTTNGGTTCCGACTTTCCTTAGCCACAACGGCACTACCGCCCCTGCGAGTGCGGCCCCGATTCCGTATACCATGCTTTGGATTCCGTATACCGAACTATCTTCCTTTAAGACATNGACAATATAAATCGGGTGAAGNTAATTGGTCATCATCACACCAATGAAGGGCATGAGCGAAGCGANCAAAAACCAAAATAGCAGCGGCNGAGCTTTCATATAATGGTATCCTTCGGTCATTTTCNNCCAAAATGAATATGTTTTTCCATTTCTGAAAGAACGTTGATATGGGATAAAGAAAAAGCAAATAATCGCTACTGCATACGTGCACGCATCTAGCCATAAAATCCAGTAAAGCGGCACTTTCGTAAGAAGCAGGCTTGCCGCTCCGCCGGAAATGACGGTGGCNAATTGCCCTTGAATCTCCATAATCCCATTCAACATTTTNTATTGATCAGGGTGAAATACTTCCTGGCTAAATGCAAATAGCGTCGGATAAAAGAGAAAATAATATAGAGAGCCGCTGGCAAATAAAAACACTAAATGCCATACATGATACTTCATTTCTGCCATTCCGTACAGGGCAAACATAGCGGCGATCACCAATCCTATCGCCTCNCCNAACANCAACATGACTTTGCGGGAAATTTGATCAATCCACATTCCGACATACGGTGTCAATAAAAACATAATGATCGTCATCGCTGTGGACATGTAGCCAAACCACATTGCTCCATCAGGTTTTTACACGAGCATCCAAGGAACCGCCGTCATCGTGATTCCTGTTCCAACGGAAGAGAACAGATTAGCAACGAGCAACAAATATAACCGGCGGTCGCGATACAGGCTGCTCATAGCTTCTCCCTCCACCACTTGGCTGCGTTGATATAACGCTGCAGTTCGGAAAAGATAGCATCCACCTGTAAAGCNGCCGACTTCGTTAAATGATCACCAGCAAAACCAGGAGGATCTAAAACCAGCTGCTTAGGAATGGCATTCGCATGCAGGCTGCGCATCACCGTCCGCATATTGTTTAAGGCATTGATACCACCNTTTCCTCCCCCTGCTACCGCAATAAGAGCAACTGGCTTGTGTTCAAATTGGTCGCTGNTTAAAAAATCAAGAGCGTTTTTTAACGCTCCACTCATGGCNCCGTGATACTCAGGNGAGCAAAGTATAATGCCAGCTGCTTTTTGCATTTGCTGACGCAGATGAAGGACNCTGGGCAATTCTTCTTGGCTTGCCTCCCCGTTATATAGCGGGATCACTNCTTTGCTCAAATCAATAAGCTGAGCCCTGTATTGCCTTGCAATATGTCTGGCGACGATTCCCGTTCTCCCNGATTTGCGTGGNCTCCCGTTTACGACCACGATATGCATATCATTTCTCTCCTTTGCTCCTTTGTGTTTCTAATTATAATGTAATCAAAGAAAAGGTTTCTTTCGTCGGCAAATCGGGGGAGCGTTGCGTCCGAAAATAGTAGAAGCCGCGATACAACTAAAGTCTGAGATGTTTTACGGCATAGAGTGCCGCTTGGGTACGATCCGCAAGATTTAACTTCGCAAGTATATTGGATACATGCGTTTTGACCGTTTTTTCCGTAATCATCAATGCTGCGGCAATCTCTTTATTGCTTTTTCCTTTCGCTATTTCAGCAAGTACTTCTTTTTCCCGCTTCGTCAACGTTTCAATAAGTTGCTTCTCACGATCTCCACCTTTTGATAAGTGAGTCATTAAATGAGCAGTGATTTTTGGATGAAGCTGATTTTCACCTCGGTACACAGATATAATCGCTTGTACTAACTGATCTGGTTCCACATCCTTCAATTGATACCCCGACGCGCCGGCACGAATGGCGGGAATAACATGGTCAACATCGGAAAAGCTAGTTAAAATGAGAATTTTCACGTGCGGAAATATTTCCTTTATTTTTTTCGTGGCTTCCACCCCATCCATAACCGGCATGACCAAATCCATTANCACGACATCTGGCTGCAGCTCTTTTACCTGTTNCACCGCTTCTTCGCCATTGGCTGCTTCACCGACTACATTGATTTCCTTTTGCGTGTTGAGGAAAAAAACTAATCCTCGCCGAACAACATGATGGTCATCCACAATAAGCACTTTGATCCCCATTATCCTCTCCCCTTTTTCAACGGAATGATGANATCAATCGTCGTTCCTTCTCCNACAGAACTTTCGATATGAATTTCGCCATTTAATGATGCGACCCTTTCTTTCATGCTATTTAAGCCGAGAGAAAAAGGCTGGCCATCAGCCTTGGAAAATCCGCATCCCTCATCATGGACCTTCATATGGATATGGTGCTTTTGGACGTGGATGGCAATATCCACCTCGGACACTCCCGCATGTTTTTTGCAGTTATTCAATGCTTCTTGCCCCACGCGCCATAAACACTCTTCGACTTCGTTAGGTAAATCCATTAGTCCGTTAATCTCCACGTTTACTTTTAATCCGAGCATATCTCCGTAATGCTGAAAAGCATTGGCTAGTCCATGTTCCAAACCGTACGGACGAAGCTGCCAAATAAGCGCCCGCATTTCCTGAAGGGCTTCCTGCGCTAATTGTTGAATGTATGCGAACATATCTTTTATCGTTTCATCTTCCGTCATTTCCTTTGCGCCGCGTGCCGTCAACTGCAGCGAAAATAATAATTGGCTCACTGAATCGTGCAAATCTCTCGCCAAGCGGTTACGTTCTGCAATTAACGCGAGTTTTTGTTCATTTTCAGCAAGCTTGATTCGCTTTATTGCTGTCCCGATTTGATAAGCAACCGCTTCTAATAATGCCAGTTCCTTATTGGAAAAGCTCGTTTTATGCGGAGCAGCTACATTGAGCACCCCAAATTTTTCGTCCCCTGCACGAAGGGGAATGCTCGCATGGTGGGTGACGCCATTGGTATCTCCCCATTTCTCTTCGATTGCCTTTCCAAGCCGTTTGCATTCAATAACGTTCGCAGCCCGCTGCAGCCGCCCATCTCTGTACCGTTCCAAACACCAACAATCCCCTTCGCACATCAGCTTTTTGTTCTCTCTTGCCAGGGCTGAAGGCAATTGATAGTCGGCAACAAGAGAGTATCCTTCTTTAGAATCAACGAAAAAAATCCAGCCGCATTGCAATTCCATCACTTGTATTAATTCCTTTAATACGGTCTGCAGCATTTCCTTTACATCATTGCACTGATTCAACGTTTCCGCAATAGATTTTAGCGTCAGCAATTCTTGAATATCCTGCTTCTCTCTGTCCATCGAATTTCCTCCTCGCCCAAATTGTATAGAAAAAGACAACGCCGACATCGGCATTGTCTTTTTTTCGTCTTATGCAATAGGATATTGTTGAATTAGCGGATGAAGGATAATCTCATCAATAAGCATATGTTTTGGAGCGCTTGCCATATACACGATTGCTTGAGCGACATCTTCGGCTTTTAGCCAATCGCGTTTTTCTGGAACGCCTTGGATGGAATTAGCAAAGTACGTATCAACCATTCCTGGGTTAATCGTACCAACGCGAATGCCGTACTTTCTTACTTCCTGCGCAAGCGAACCGGAAAATCCTTGAACAGCGTATTTGGTCGCGGTGTATGCCGCACCGTTCGGAATCGTGTAACGGCCGACATCGGAAGAAACGGTAATAATCGTTCCTGATTTTCTTTCTTTCATATGCGGAAGCACGGCTTTTACCCCGATAAACACGCCTTGAACATTGATGGCAAAGATGCGCTCCCATTCTTCCACGGTCGTCTCTTCCACTTCCTTAAAAAATCCGATTCCTGCGTTGTTNACGAGAATATCGATTTGCCCAAATGCTTCTAATACTTCTNTAACCATCTTTTGCATTTGTTGTTCATTGGNAACGTCCACTTGGAACGCCTTCACATAAGAAAATCCTTTCTCTTTTAGCTCTTTTTCCGTTTCATAAACCCCTTCAGAACTTCCCGCCAGCGCCAATTTTGCTCCTTGCTCCGCTAATTGAAACGCAACGGCTTTTCCGATTCCGCGAGAAGCTCCTGTGACAATCGCTACTTGGTTTGTTAACATATAGAATTATCCTTTCTGTATGTGTCTGTTCGTTTATGATTAAGATAGCGAAGCAGTGCGAAGAAGGTCATGAACTCGTTTCATCACTGCGTTAGAAAGGCGATTTAATTTTTCTTCACTATCAGCTAATGACTTTCCTTTCACGCCAAAATACACTTTAATTTTTGGCTCCGTTCCCGAAGGACGCAAGCAAAACCATGAATTGTCCTCCAATACATACTTTAATACGTTGGAAGTTGGAAGCGTAATCACTGTTTTTTCGCCCATCAATGTATGGATCCGTTCTTTCGTTTTATAATCCTCGATCACGGTTACCCTTTTTCCGTCTACTTCTGTCGGAGGTTCATTGCGGAATGATGTTAAAATCGCTTGAATGGTTTCTGCTCCTTTTTTTCCTTTTAACGTTAATGACTGCTGTCCTTCACGATAATAGCCGTATCGGTCAAACAAGTGTATTAATCCTTCATATAAAGACATGCCCTGTTTTTTATAAAATGCGCATACTTCCGCGGCCAATACGGCTGCTTGCACCGCATCTTTGTCGCGGACAAAATCGCCGATTAAATAGCCGTAGCTTTCCTCATAACCAAATTGGAACGTATATTGCCCCGTTTGCTCATATTCTTTGATTTTTTCGCCGATAAATTTAAATCCGGTTAATGTATCCACCGTCTCTAGGCCAAACGATTGCGCAATCGCGCGTCCGAATTCCGAGGTGACAATCGTTTTTAGCACCACGCCGTTTTCCGGCAATATTTCTTTTTCTTTTCTTTGCGATAGTAAATAGTGCAACAGCAAAGCGCCCGTTTGGTTTCCGGTAAGCACTACATATTCGCCTTGATCATTTTTGACGGCAACTCCCAACCGGTCGGCGTCAGGATCTGTCGCAATTAACAAGTCAGCATTAACTTTTTTGCCGAGCTCTATTGCTAAGGCAAATGCTGCGTGTTCTTCCGGATTTGGCGAGGCTACGGTAGAGAAATTCGGATCAGGCTGTTCTTGCTCTTTGACGACAAACACATTACGGTATCCAAGTTCCTTTAAGGCACGACGGACCGGTTTGTTGGATGTGCCGTGAAGCGGTGTAAAAACAATGTTAATATCGACTTCTTCCGCCAGCTTCGGTTGAAGAGAGATTGTTTTTACAGCGTCAATATAAGCATTGTCCACTTCTTCGCCGATGATTTGAATGAGCCCTTTTTCTTTTAAAATCGCTTCGTCCTCAACGTGGATATCAAGTTCATTTGCCACTTCATTGACGTATCGAATTACCGCATCTGCCGTATCCGGAGGAAGTTGTCCCCCGTCTTCGCCGTACACTTTATATCCATTATATTCCGGTGGATTATGGCTGGCGGTAATGACAATGCCGGAAAATGCGTGCAAATAGCGAACAGCAAACGAAAGCTCCGGCGTCGGCCGCAGTTCATCAAATACATACGTTTGAATGCCATGAGTGGCCAACGTTTTCGCCGCTTCCATTGCAAAATCCCGAGACTTATGCCGCGAATCATAAGCAATGACCACACCGCGTTTTTTCGCTTCTTCGCCAAAGGACTCTATGTATCGCGCCAACCCTTCCGATGCTTTCCTTACGGTATATTTGTTCATCCGATTTGTTCCGGGACCGATTTCTCCGCGCATGCCACCGGTGCCAAATTCTAAATTTTTATAAAAACCATCCTCAAGCCACTTTAGATCGTCTTGGCGGTCTTGTAATAAGCGCTTTAATTCTCCGTCTAGCTGCTCGTATGCCATCCATTGCTCATATTTGCTTTTCCAATCCACCCGACATCCCTCCGATATTAATACGTTCATTTTTATGTATTCGTTATCATCATACAATATACTTCCAAAAAGAAAAAGGATGTCTCGAAAAAAGAGACATCCTTCCTTTTCTTTATCCTTGTGGCTGCGATGGCTCTGAAATGTTTGTCAATGCCTGCTCCGCCGCATCATTAGCAGCACTGTTCGTCGCAATGTCACCTAAAGCGACAATACCTTGAAGCTGATTGTTTTCCACAATCGGCAAACGGCGGACCTGATGCTGCGCCATCACGTTTGCTGCCTCTTGCACGCTCATATCCGGTGTCCCGGTAATCACGCGATTGGTCATTACTTCCGATACAGGAGTGGAAGCTGGGTCTTTTCCTTGCGCCGACGTACGCAACGTAATGTCACGGTCGGTAATCATCCCTTTTACTTGCCCGTTTTCCACTACTGGAAGCGCACCAATATTTTTTTGGCTCATGATTTGCGCAGCTTCTTGCACCGTTTGGTTTGGAGAAACAGTTGCCACGTTTTTCGTCATAATGTGTTGAACTTTGTTTCCGCTATTATTGTTGTTCAATGTGATCCTCCCCTTTCACCGATTATTGTGGCCGACTTTTGGGAGGATATAGGTAGAAAATAATGTTTGCATCGCTTTGTATTGGCATCGAAAAAAAGAAATGTTTTTATGACAAACGGAGTTTATACACGCGCGCTTCCCATGGGCGCAAATGAATTTTTTTCAGCCCTTCTGTTTCGTCTACATCGTAATTGCTGATGAGCAGTTCTTTTGTTTTGTAGGTAATATCATCCGGAAGCCGGAAAACAGGATTTTTCCCAGAAAAATTCGTAATCACAATCAGTTTTTCATTTCCCAGTGTACGTGTATATGCGTAAATATACGGGTCATCTTCTAAAATTAAGTCATATGTTCCATAGACAATAATGTCATGTTGCTTGCGAAGTTGAATTAACTTTTTATAATAGTGAAATACTGAGTTTGGATCAGCAAGGGCCGCCTTCACATTAATTTCCTTATAATTTGGATTCACGCGAATCCATGGCGTTCCCGTCGTAAATCCTGCATGTCCGCTGTCATCCCACTGCATCGGCGTGCGCGCGTTATCGCGTCCTTTATAATAAATTTTTTCCATTACTTTTTGCGGATCTTCGCCGTATTCTTCCACATGCTCTTTATACATGTTTAACGTTTCAATATCCCGATAGTCTTTAATCGACGGGAAGCGCACATTTGTCATTCCGATCTCTTCTCCTTGGTAAATATACGGGGTTCCTTGCATCATATGGAGAAACGTAGCCAGCATTTTTGCGGATTCCACCCGATATTTGCCGTCATCGCCAAAACGCGAAACAGCGCGCGGCTGATCGTGATTGTTTAAGTAAAGGCTGTTCCATCCTCTTCCTTCTAGTTCTTTTTGCCATTTTGTCATCGTTTTTTTCAAATCGGCCAACGACCATGGACGAATATCCCATTTTCCCCCAGGTCCTGAATCTAAACCAACATGCTCGAATTGAAACACCATGTTTAATTCATGGCGGGATGGATCNGTATATAAAATGCCTTCTTTCGGGGTCACCCCTGGCGTTTCTCCNACCGTCATAATATCGTACTTTGACAACACTTCCCGATTCATCTCCTGCAAAAATTCATGAACGCGCGGACCGTTCATATAATATCGGCTTCCCGAAGCGTATTTTTTCCCTTTTTGCGGTTCGCCGTCCGGTAATCCTGGCACTTTGGAAATCATGTTAATGACATCCATTCGGAAGCCATCGACGCCTTTGTCGAGCCAAAACTTCATCATCTCATACACTTCGCGGCGCACTTTCGGATTTTCCCAGTTTAAATCAGGCTGTTTTTTGGAAAAAAGGTGCAAATAATATTCTCCTGTCGTGTCATCATACTCCCAGGCGGAACCGCCAAAACACGACTCCCAATTATTCGGTTCCTTTCCATTTTTCCCAGGCCGCCAAATATAATAATCGCGATACGGATTGTCTTTTGACTTTCTTGCTTCGATAAACCACGGGTGCTCATCTGAGGTATGATTGACGACTAAATCCATCACTAGCTTAATCCCTCGTTTGTGCATTTCCTCAAGCATTTCTTCCCAATCTTCCATCATGCCAAATTCGTCCATAATGTCCCGATAATCGCTTATATCGTAACCGTTATCATCATTTGGCGATTTATATACCGGAGATAGCCATACCACATCCACACCAAGTTCTTTTAAATAATCAAGTTTATCGATAATGCCACGGATATCGCCAATGCCATCCCCGTTGGAATCGTAAAAACTGCGCGGATAGATTTGATATACGACCGCTTCTTTCCACCATGCACGTTCCAATTCTCTCACTCCTATATCAGTTTGCGAAAACGATTGCACATTCATATTGTACTA
>JGI1652J44930_10000725_pt1 | contig 12773 bp, 9 predicted proteins | sample NewIslsDNAsample_FD_44930 | JGI IMG/M metagenome (IMG submission 44930)
TAGAAAGATATAATAAAAAATTCCCTGATTTAACATTTAAAAGGTGGCATCCATACGTGTTAAATATTTTAAAGGACGATGTATCAAAATCTCTAGCTGTAATGAAGACTTTACAATTTTTCGGTATAGATAGATCGGAAGCTATAGCATTTGGGGATGGTGAAAATGATATTGACATGTTAGAGCTGGTGGGTCTTGGTATAGCAATGGGAAATGGCAGTGAAAAACTAAAAAATGTTGCTGATTTTGTTACTAAAAAATCTAGCCAGGACGGAATATATTATGCACTAAAAAGATTTGGAATTATTTAAATTTTATAATTAGTGAGAATCATAGTGACAGAATGAGGAGGAAATTAGAATGAAGAATTATTATTTTATTGGTATTAAAGGGGCTGGAGTGAGTGCTTTAGCACTGTTGCTGCATGAGAAAGGATACAGTGTTCAAGGTTCAGATACCAATGAATACATCTTTACCCAAGAAAAGTTACTACAAAATAACATTAACATATTTAATTTTGGTGAGATAGAAAAAGCAATTGATTCTTATACAGAGATCATTGTAGGAAACTCTTTCAATCCTGATAACAATATAGATTACAGAATAGCTAGTAGGTTAGGCCATAAAATTATAAAGTACACAGATTTCTTATCAACCCTTAGTGAAGAATATTTAAGTATTGCCATATCCGGAACACACGGAAAAACATCCACAACGAACATTCTATCTCAATTAGATTGGCCTGCATTTACTGATATAAGTTACATAATAGGTGATGGGACTGGTGGAAATAAAAGAGTAGGCAACTTGACTGAAAAACCTGAGAGTTTATTTCTATTTGAAGCATGTGAATATAAAAACAATTTCTTGAATTACTCTCCTAAGATAACCATTATTACAAATATAGACTTTGACCATCCAGATGTTTTTAGGGATATAGAAGATACCAAATCTGTTTTTAGAGACTTTCTAAAAAACACGAAGGAGGTGGCCATTATAAATGGAGATGATGAAAATGTTTTACAGTGTATTGAAGATTTAGATATAAATTTAGTCAAGTTTGGATTTAGTGAAGATAACGATGCAGTTATTTCAAATGTTTGTGAGAATAATACTGAGATGTATACTATGTTTGATTTAGAGTACAAAAAACAACGATTCAATATTTATACTCCCTTCTTCGGAAAACATAATATTATGAATGTCGCAGCTGCATTGGTAACAAATTTATATTTAAATGGAGTACACAAATTACCAGGTAGTAATGTAATAGACTTAAAATATTTAAATGGAGCAAGACGTCGATTCCAAGAAACTCCTTGTAATAAGGCTATTATCATTGATGATTATGGTCACCACCCTACTGAGATCCGGGTAACACTAGAAGCATGCAGAAAAAAATACCCACAGAAAAAAATTATAGCAATCTTCCAACCACATACCATAAATAGATTTGAAACATTCTTAAATGATTTTAAAAGTGAGTTATCAAAAGCTGACCATCATTTTATTACTGATATATATAGTCCAGAAAACAGAGAAAATAAGATAGATAATACCAATGTAGTTAATCCAACGTATTCTTCAATGAGCATAAGAAACATTGAACAATATAAGGATGCAGTTTATTTATTCTTAAGTGCTGGCAACATAGAAAAATACAAAAGCGAACTCGTTAGCATTTTATCTTAAATTAAAAACCATAAAAGCATAGGCAGCTTTTATGGTTTTTTATATTATGAAGCTATTGTTTTTTTATTATTAAACATAGTTTTTAATGATGTATGTGTCAGAATTATAATCAATAATAGAAGTGAACAAAGAATCCCGATCATAAAAAAGATAGTTGAAACTTTAAAGTATTCATTGGTCGCTCCAGTAAGAACAGTACTTAAAGCGAATGAAAGTGTTGTAAAAGCATTAGCATTAGAATACACCCGACCTCTTAATTCTGAAGGGATCGCAAGGCCAAAATCAACACTAGCCAATATATTAAAAGTACCATATAAAAATCCTAATACAGTGATGAATAATACAAGGGGGAAAAAGCTTAAATCAAAGATAAGCGCACAATATAGTAAGGTAAAAGATAAAGGTAATATATTAATTAATCGATCTTTTATCCATTTCCGTTTTTTAATTATCTTAGGTCCAAGTACTGTTCCTGTAAATATGCCTACAGTTAGCCAAGTCATTAACAGACCGTAAAAAGATTTATTCATACTTACTTCTTGTAGGTATAACAACAAAAGAACTTGTAGACCACCAAAAGCAAATTCTAGGATTATCCAATAAAAATTTAACTTTCGAAGAAGCTTATTTCTATAAAGGAATTGGAACCCCTCTTTGATATGTTTTCCAAGAGAATCCTTTTTATCAAGTTTTCTTTGAGGGATCTTGATAAATAAGGTTAGAATGGCTGCGATTAAATAGGTTATTAAGTCAATAAGAATAACCACATAAGTACTGGTAAAGGCAATTAAAATCCCGGCAAGCGAAGGTCCGATAATATTAGAAATTTGTTGTGTGGCACCATTTAATGAAACTGCATTAGGGAAATGTGCTCTTGGTACGATATCGGGTGCAACAGCTAATCTAATTGGCGCATAAAAAGATTTTAGAACACCAATAAGAGCCAACATTGTAAAAATCAAATAAAGATTAGAACTGAGTAAGATACCTAGAATAAGAAGTGCTCGTAATAAATCAACTACAATAAGTGATTTTTTTCTGTTAAATTTATCGGTTAATGCACCAAGAAATGGGCCCAATAAAGTTGCTGGAAGGACTTCTATGGCAAAAGCAAGACCCATTAATAATCCAGATCCGGTCTTTTCCAAAATCAGAATAGGGAGGGCTATTCTTGTTAGGCCGGTCCCAAAAAATGAAATTGCCCCTCCCAAAAAGAAAAATCCATAATTTTTACTAAACAGTAATTTGGCAAACTCACCTTTTAAAAGTTTCATTAAGTCCCCACCTGATGTAATAATTCATTAATTTCAATAAGTAAATCGCTAAATTCCTCCTCGTTGGGGGAGATTTTTAAAGCTATTTCTATCTCACTTTTTGCCTCATTATATTCTTCTAATGCTTTATGAATATATGCTTTATTAAAATAAATCCATGGGTTATTTGTTTCAAACATTACTGCTTTAATAAGCATATTTTTTGCTTCAAGTAAATTACCCTCTTCATTATAGACAATAGCTAAATTTACATAAGCCTCCGCTTGGTTTGGCTTTAATTCTATAGCCTTTTTCAAATCCGCTCTTGACTCGGCAAGCATACCGATTTTTTGATATAGCGAAGCCCTATTTACATAGAGTTCTATTGTACTTGTATTTTGCTCCTCAATAATACGGTAATCATTTAAGGCATTATTAAAGTGTCCAACTGCTTCATATGCAAGGGCTCTATTTAGTAAGGCAGGTATATATTTAGGATTGATCTTTAGTGATTGTTCAAAGTCCTTAATTGCTTTAAAATAATCTCCGGTTAAGTAGTATAAATACCCGCGCGAATTCCAGGTAGTAATATTCTCTGGGTTAATAAATAAAGAATAATTATAGTCATCCAAAGCTTCATCCCATATATTTAGAGATGCTTTTGCATTACCACAATTTAAGTAGACTTCATCTTTAGGTAAACCTTCTTCCTTTACCCTATCATAGTAGTGAACTGCTTCTTCATATCGACCCATAGCTTGCAGGATATTTGCTTTGTTGTTATATAGATCCAGGTGGGAAGGTACCAAGTCTATTGCTTTATTTATATAAGATAGTGCTTCGTCATAATTTCCTCTGTCTTGTAATGCATATGCTGTATTGTAATTTAAAATAGCATGAGTCATAAGATGTTCACTTGAATCAAAAGTAAGGTTAAACTCTTTAATATTATCCTTTTCAATCTGTATGGCACGATCATATTCCCTGTTTTTGAAATAATAAAGCGCTCGTGAATTGTTTAACCAAAGTCTTTCCGTTACTGCTTGTTTATCTTTAAGTCCTTCAATATGGGAAAATCCTTTATCAAGCCACTCTTGGCCAAGCTGCTCATCTATATGCTTCGTTATAAAGGAACCGATAATATAGCAGACCTTGGCTTTAAAATACCTATCGTTAGATAGGTTTATACTTTCTTCTAAACATTTCATAGCAATATCGTTTTGTTTTAAGAGAACGTGCGATACACCTTTTAAACGAAGTAATTTGGCCTTGCGGTTGTCATCAAAGAAACCCCAGTATTTATCCATTAATATATCCACATAATAAATAGCTTCTTCATAACAAGCATTTCTCTTTGAAAAGAAAGCTGCTTCTTTAAATGACTCAGCCATTTCCTTACTGTCTTCTTGCAAAGAGAGAAGATTAGCATATTTCGTAGACAAATCCTTTTCATGATAGCTATGCCGCTGAATAGAGTCCCGCTCTGGATATTTTACTTCTAAATTTAGCCGCCTTTCACATTGTGATTGTATATCTTCACAACTAATAGCTTTTAATTTAGAAAGCGTTGAGTATTTTTCCGGGAGAAATTCCTCTGAGTAGGAACCAACCAAATAAAAATTCGCTTGATTCGCACGCTTTGAAAGTTGCTCAATAAAGCGTATGCTTGAGAAATCTGTTTTATCGATATTAGAAAAAATAAAAACAACTTTATCATTTTTACTTTGTAATCTTGCTGATTCAAGTAAAAAATTAATGATCCCATTTATTACTTGATAGACAAAGCTTAGAGTAAACGAGGTTGGATTTTGTTCTTGTGGGATTTCTAACCCTAATGAAACGTCTTTAAATAAATCATTTTCATCTTTTAACCATGGCATCAAATAAAAAAGGGGTTTTTTATACTTAACCAAAAGGTTAGAATGTTGAGGTTCAAGTTTATCTAGCTGTTGATACACTAATTGTTTTGCCGTATAAAAGGATTCAGTAGGCAAACAAGCACTGGAGGTATTGTATACATAACACTTCTCTAATAATAAGGATTCGTTTAATTGATTTAGTAGTTGATCAGTTTGTGCGATATTGCCGTTTAATAAAAATACATTAGATTCATTGGAAAGGAATACAGAATCTAACAAACGTGTTTTTAAGTTTTCCATTGTAAAAAACCCCTATATTATTTTTTTAAAAATTAAGGCTCTTTTCACGTATGGAAAAGAGCCTTAATTGCGCTATTTATTCTACAAAGCCCTAGGTGCTATGTAATTCCAGATAGCATTAAATGTAAATGTGAATGTATTAAGCCCAGCCGCCTTCATCAATGTAACCTAAGCTATGAGTTTTAACGTGCTCAAATTTAGCCATTTTAACAGATTTCATGTTCAACAACTCCTTTCGTTTGATTTTGTAAAATTTTACAAGGTAAATATATTAAATATTTTTAAGTTGGTCAATCGAATATGCATAATTGCATAAAAATTCTGATGATTTGGTCATATGGATTTCTCTATAAGATTTGTCGGGCTCCTCAGGCTTTAACCTCCTCAATTAGCAATTAAAATGTTCACCCCATAGAATACAAGAGCCGCTTAATAAGGAGATCGGCGCCTTAATTTCTATAAATTTTGATTATTTAAAAATATGCAAACTTTCATATTTTACAATCATTTATTGATTTAGAATATTCGTTGAGACAGGTTGGTAGTAAGTGGAAAAAGGCATGTAACCTTTCAATAAGCTAAGGAAAGAGGTCGAATATTTGAAAACTATAAGCAGAAGAATTCAATTAAGTGGCGGAAATAAATGTTTTGTCAGATGCCCCGGCTGCTATAACTTCTTTAGTAATAAAGATTATGTTACTGAAGATCTCTTGGATTTTCTAACTCAATTAAAAGATAAAGTGCTGGTTCCAAAAGTAACGATGTCTGGTGGTGAGCCATTAGCGAGAGAAGATATGCCATATATACTCAGTGCTCTAAAGGAACTGGGTTATCGGATTAATCTTGATACGGTGGGGCTTTCATTAATCAGAGATGTAATAGTTGGACAAAACACATTAGTAAAAAAAATCTCTTCTGAAGATATTATCAGCTCGATTGATGTAATCGGCATTCCGTTTGATGGTTCCTCGGACGACTTAATGAATATGTTCCGGCGGGGGTTAAAAGTAGATGAGATATTGGGAATCTTAGATGACTTAAGTTCAAAGGGAGCAAATATTTGCATTAATACTGTAGTCCATAAAAACAACTATGATGACATTCAAAACATTTATGAGTTAATCAAGCCTTACCAATCGATTACAAAATGGCAATTGTTTCAGTTCATGCCAATAGGGCCGGGTGGGTATAAAAATCGATTAAAGTATGAGTTAGCCGACCAACAGTTTGAGAATCTAAGGGAGGCTCTAGACTTTGATACTGTTATAGATATCCAATTGAAATCCAGGCTAAACAGGAAAAACAAATACCTATTGATTGATGGAGAAGGGGTAGTGTGGATTCCTAGACAAAATGAACATGATCATTGGCTAACAGAAGATGAAAATAACGAGAGGATTCTTATAGGCAATATTAGTGATGAAAATGCAGTTGATAAAGTATTAGATCAATTGGAAAAATACGATAAAGTTTTAGCTGTAAATTAAGCAAGTGCGATAGAAGGATACTAATATATTAGCAATCTAGAAAGGAGGAAGTAAATATTGAGAGGTTTTATTCTCTTAAAGCCTGAAGCAGTCCAAAGGAACTTAATTGGGAAGATTATTTGTTTCATTGAAGACAAGGGTTTAAAAATCACGGGATTGAAGATGCTTACGCCTACAAGGGATCAGATTCAGAGTATGTATCATGACCGTAAAGATTCTCCCCATTATGAAAACCTCATCGATTTATGTCTGGATGGTCCTGTGGTGGCCATCGTAATGGAATCCCCATTAGGCATTGATTCAGCAGAAATATTAAAGGACTTACAGGGGAAGCATGATATTCCTGGAACCATTAGATATTATTTTTCTTCCCATCCCACAAGGGGAGTTCTGCATTGCTCGTCCCCGGGAGAAGTATATAGAGAATCGTCAATTTTCTTCTCTGAAAATGAATTAAATGTCTATAGGAAGGTTTTGGATGACTGGATTATTAGCTTACAAAAGTCAAAGGTTTAAATAAACTTTCAAAAAATATTAATAAAATTAGGAGATATTAAAGATGGCTAGTTCAACTATACTGAATGGTAGTTTATTTGAAGAAATGTTTAAAAACGCTAACATGTATGATCAAAATGAAAGCTTTCCTCATGATAATTTCAAAGGAATTGCTGATGAGGAGCTGCATTTGGTAACTTTGCCCGTTGAACTGGGAGGAAAAGGTTATACACCAGAACAGACTAGCAAATTAATAACTGAAATTAGTTCTTATTGCTCATCTACTGGTTTGTGTATAGCCATGCATTACTATACTTTGGCCGGTTTAGAGTCCCATATTGATAACCCTTATGTAAGAAACATGTTTCAGGAAATTGCAACAAAAGGTAAGTTTATTACTTCCTTTAATCAACCGAATGTCATGTTAACTGCTGCTATATCGTCTAAGGAGAAACAAGCTTATACAAGTATCCAAATTAATAAGGTAGCAGGTGGATATATCGTCAACGGAATTAAACCGTATGTTTCAGGGATTGAGTGCGCAAGTTATATTCCTATCTTTGGAGATCAAATTGGATTTGAAGAAGACGGTTTTGATTTGGGTATTACGGCTTTAATTTTAGAAAAAAGAGATAAGGGTGTAATCATAGAAGAAGAATCCTGGAACCTCTCAGGAATGAGGGCTTCTAAAAGCAATAATGTAATACTCGAAAACGTATTCGTTCCCGAAGAGAGGGTAATTGGAAGACCATTTTATGGTATTGAAGATACAAGTGAATTGGTTTACTGGTCCAGGCTAGCCATTTCATCTGTATATCATGGGATCTCAATTGCTTCATTTAACCATACCAAGGATTTAGTAAAACAAAGAACAGATAGAATATCAAAGAAAGCACTGTCTTTTTTGCCAGGCGTCCAATTTAAGGTTGCCGATATGAAAATAAAATTGGATACCTCTTTTAGCCAGCTATTAAATTACTCAAACCAACTTGAAGAGGCATTAAAACTTAATAGATTTCCCAATGACCTAAACATAACTTCCATGGTAACCAAAGCATATTTATCAAATGCAGCGAATGACATCGTTTGGGATGCCATGCAAATTGAAGGTATGGGTAGTTTAAATAAAGGAAATCTCTTAGAGAGGCTATATAGAGATGTAAGAGCAGCAACCTTCCATCAACCAACTGAAGATCTATTAAAAGAGTTGTTAGCGAAGAAAACACTAGGTGTCATTACTCGTAAAAATAGATGGGCTTAGGGGAAAAAGTAAATTGAAAAACTATTTTACATTAAATTCAAATTTGACGAAAAGTTATTTCTGGATCATATCATTTTTAGGGAAATACAAAGGCGGATTCATTGTCCTGTTAATGACAAGTTTAGTCATATCGGCCATTGAGCTTTCAATTCCGAAATTCATTCAGTATTTTATTGATGAAGTAATTCCAACCAATAATGAGAAACTTTTTATACAGCTTTTGTTGATGCTTTTTTTATTAATCGTAGTCATGCTGGGTTCTATGGCCATGAAGGAGTACTTACAAAAAACTGTTCAGGAGAAAGCAGCAAGAGATTTACAACTAACATTATTTAAAAGCCTAAGATTACTTGGCTTTTCCTACCATGAAAAGACACCCGTCGGCGAGACACTATCTCTTTTTAATACTGAAGTAACTGCGGTGAAGAAGATTTATGAATTTTACTTCCCTCAAATACTAGAAAAGACATTTATTCTAATTATCACTTCTGTTTTTATGCTTACCATGAACTATAAAATCTTCTTTTTAATTATTCCTTGTTTTTTATCTTACTACACAATAGGGCCTTACTTTGAAAGAAAAGCAATGAAATGGTTAAAAGTTGCTAGAGAAAACAGAATTACTAGTAATAAAAAGATTTATGATAGCATTACTTCAATTTTAGAAACACGTATTTTAAATGGCCAAAAGTGGGCAATGAATAGCTTACTAAGTAGTTTAAGGAAGTTCCATGATTCTCACTTAAGTGCGAATCTTTATGCTTTTCTTAGAGGAACTGTACGGAGATTAACAATTTACTTAGGAGCTTTAATTTTTTTTATATTAAGTGCAAAATCCATACAAAACGGTACGTTGACCATTGGAGAGTTTGTAGCATTAACTTTTTATTACTATCGATTAATGACCGACTTAACTCATTTGGTTACCTCCTTAACAGAACAACGAATTATCATGTTACAAGCTGAAAGGCTTTATAACTTTGCTCATTTAGAGCCAAAAGTTAAAGAACCTATTGCTCCTCAAAAAATTGAAAAGATCCAGGGAGCCATTGAGCTACATAATGTAAGCTTTGGATACTTGAAAGAACGTCCATTACTCAAAGATATAAATATCAATATTAAACCAGGTGAAAAAGTGGCTATTGTTGGTTCAAGCGGAAATGGAAAATCTACTTTATTAAAGCTAATAACAAGATTTTATGATCCGGATCAGGGACATATTTCATTGGATGGAGTAAATCTCAAAGAGTTAAGCTTTTCAACAATTAGAGGCTCCATAGGATACGTCTTTCAAGAAACATATTTGTTTGGGTTTTCTGTTAGAGAGAATATTCGCTTCGGTTATCCCGAAGCCTCCAATGAGGATATCGTTAAGGCAGCAAAGGCTGCAAACGCTCATGATTTCATAATGAATCTTCCTAATGGTTACGATACTTTGTTAGGAGAGAGAGGAGTAAAGTTGTCAGGCGGTCAAAGACAAAGAATAGCAATAGCAAGGATGTTCATTAAAAACCCATCCATTTTACTGCTGGATGAAGCCACCTCCGCCCTCGATAACGAAAATGAAAAAGATGTTGTTAACGCTCTCGACTCTTTATTAAAGAATCGCACAACTATTGCAATCGCTCACCGATTATCTTCAGTAAAGAATTACGACAGGATTATCTTAATCGATAACCAAACAAATTTAGAAGAAGGAAGTTATGATGATCTAATCAGCAAGAAGGGAGCATTTTATAAACTAGCTGTTGGAGGTCAGTAAACAATATATTGGAGAGAAAAACTTGGAAAATACAAAGTGGATACTTAAATTCGTAAAGATAATTAAATGGTCATTTGCTTTGGGTTTACTTTTTACTATTATCAAAACTGTTTCAAACTTATCGTTAATAGCTATTCAAAAATTTATTATTGATGATGTTTTTATTGAATCAAAATATCACCTGTTAGTATACCTACTGTCGTTCTTTTGTTTAGCTATTTTCACTTTCAACTTATTTCATATTTTGGCTGCACGTATTCTTGACAAGAACGCGTTTAGGTTAAATCGAATATTATCAAAAAGCCTATTGGCAAAACTTCAGAAACTGCCTACAGAAGTAATTCAAAATGAACGTACTGCTAAATTTGTGAACAATTTTACAGGTGACATTGAAGCGGTAGCTAGAATGATATCTATCAATATACCAGAACTCGTTCAGCACTTTTTCACAGCAGTAATCTTAACTATATTTATTGGAGTTGCCAGCCCAGTAATTCTCATACTCGTAGTAGTTTTAAGTATTTGCTATATATTTATAGTCAAATACTACACCAATAGGATTAAGGCGCATTCAGCTGCTGTTCTTGAAAAAAGAACAGAGCTTTTGGTGAACATTGAGGAAAGTGTCTCTGCCACAAGAGAAGTTTTAGCCTATAACCGAGAAAAGTGGGAAGAAGAAAGATATAAGAAAAACTTTTCTCAGTACTTTAGTGAGGTTAAAAAAGAGAGCGGGATTATAAATAAGCAAATAATTTCAAGTCAATCTTTAAAATGGGCAGCATTATTCATCATCCTAGCATATGGTGGGTACCTGGTGATGACTGATCAGCTATCTTTAGGTATGTTTGTGGTTATATATCAATTTTCTACTCAGCTTATGGATTCATTTCAAACTCTATACGATTTTGTTATGAAGATCCCAATAAATATGGCATCTGTGGATCGCCTTAAAAGTGTTATGGATAAAGAACAACTTAATGATGGGAATATTATAATTTCACAACCTATAGAGTCAATAAAATTTAAAGACGTTTCTTTCAAGTATTCTGACCTAAAAGAGAATGTATTAGATGAAATGTCTATAGATATCCCTATTAATAAGAAAATTGGAATTGTTGGTTCTAGCGGTTCAGGTAAATCGACGATTGCGCAGCTTTTATTAATGAATTACAAAGCAAATAAAGGTGAAATTTTAATTAATGGTACTGAAATTAACGATTTAAATAGAAACGGATGGACTAACAAAATAACGATTGTCTTCCAAGATCCTTATTTTTATCCAGACACCATTTTAAATAATATATTGATGGGGTCCGAACAACATAGTATTGAAGAAATTATTAAGGTTTGCAGGATAGCCCATATACATGAATTTATTTCGTCTTTAGACAAGGGATACGAGACGCAGGTTGGTGAGAGGGGTATTCTACTTTCTGGTGGACAAAGACAAAGAATAGCTCTAGCTAGAGCATTATTAAGAAATCCAGAAATCCTTATTATTGATGAAGGAACATCGGCTCTAGATTTGGAAACAGAACGGAAGGTATTAAGGGATTTGGATGAGTTTCGAAAGGATAGGACAACCATTATTATAGCTCACAGGTTATCTACAATTCAGAATTCAGATTTAATACTAGTAGTAGATAAAGGGAGAATTGTAGGGAAAGGTAGTCACAATACTTTACTTAATAATAATAGCTCCTATAGCCGGTTAACTAATATTGTTTAATGAGAGAAGGGAATTTATGAATACATCAAAGGAAAATTTATATTCAGCTATCAAAGAAATTCTTAATGAAACTCTTGGAAGTGATAAAGAAATTGGAATTGAAGAAGACTTAATATCTGTAGGTTTAGATTCACTAAACACTGTGAGTTTAATATTAGATTTAGAAGAACACTTCGATATCGGCTTCGATGATAATGAGCTCTTAACAGAAAACTTTTCTAGTATCGAGAAGATTGCAACAAAGATTATAGAGAAAACCGGGAACAAATATGTTGCTGCAAACTGAGAATAAACAAGGGTTTGTTTGGTTTTATAATATTAATCAGGAACAAGCCTGGAATCAAGTTAAAGCATTCCCAAGTATATCTGATAATCAACAAGATAACCTCATGATTCAACAAGAACAACAACTTCTTCTGATTGCTAACCCGCGTGATACCGTCTTAATAAGACAAGATATTAATGCAGAGTTTTTATCATATCTAAGAACAAATGGAATCCAATTACCAACAATAGTGAAAATAGAGGATTCACACAGTATACCACGTGATATTTTGCAAAGTGACACAATGTTTGTACCTTATATTGTTACCAATGAATTATATCAATTGTCATTGGCAAGAAACTTTCCCTTATTTGGATGCAAAAGTGAGTTGGTTAAAAGAGTCAATGATAAATTTTATTGTAGGCAGATGATTAAAAGTTTGGGCCTCCAGACTACTGCAGGTTATTTTTGTAACAACTTAGATGAACTGTTTTCAGCTTTTGAAATGCTATTAAAGCAAGGGTTTAATAAAGTAGTTATAAAAGTTCCGTATGGTTCGTCTGGCAAAGGATTGAAAACTTTTGAAGACCAAAGAAAGTTCAATAGTTATATCAATTTCTTAAAAAGAAGAGGTCATAGTAATTTTTCATTATTAATTGAAGGATGGCAT
>JGI1652J44930_10000726_pt1 | contig 12747 bp, 13 predicted proteins | sample NewIslsDNAsample_FD_44930 | JGI IMG/M metagenome (IMG submission 44930)
ATCATATGTGTATTGGTTTGGTAAATCTTTATCGTCTGCTGCAATCCAGTGAGCAGTTGGAACTGGACGGTTAACAGGGTTACCTAAACCACTGAAGAATGCATCAACCCAACCCTGACGGTCGATAGCATAAAGCATTGCTTGGCGTAATTTTTTATTAGCATATTTGTCTTTATCCATTACGCTCTTACCATCTTTAAACGTACCAAGTTTAAATCCGATGTAGTAGTAAGAAAGACCTGGAACTTCTTCGACTTTTACATTTTGTAATTTTTTAATTTCAGGTAGTAATGATGGATGGAATGCACTCATGTCAACTCCACCATTTTGTAATTCACCGACGATTAAAGAACCGTCAATTACTTTTACTACGATTTTATCAAGGTATGGTTTACCTTTCCAGTAGTCGTCAAAACGAACTAATTCTACAGATTCACCAGGAATAACTTTTGAAATTTTGAATGGACCAGTACCAATTGGGTTTANACGTACTTGGTCAGATCCTAACCAGTCATCGATGTTAGTATTTCCAGCTAAATCTTTGAAATGGTTTCTGTTCATTGGATAAGTCCAAAGGTTTTCTAAGTTGTTTACACGAGCTTTGTCGAAAGTGATTTCGATTTCATAATCGTTGATTTTTTTCAAACCGGAAATAGAATCTGCTTTACCTTCGTTAAATTCTTTCGCACCTTCGATAGTGTTAACGTTGGACCAACGTTGATGATCTGGACCAATTTTTGCAATTGTTTCAATTGCGAAAATCCAGTCGTCAACAACTAGCTCATCGCCATTGTGCCATTTAACACCTTTTTCAAAAGTAAATTTGTAAACTTTGTTATCAGTAGTTTCCCATTTTGCAATGTTTGGTTGTGGAGATAAGTTCTCATCAAATGTAATTAATCCTTCAGTGTTGAAAGTTAAAATTTCAGCATCTGAAGAACTATCATAGAAGTTGATATCTAACAAACCTTTAAATTCAGCTTCCATTGCATAAGTTAAAGTTCCACCAGCTTGTGGTCCAGAATCTTTGTTGTTGTCGCCGCCGTCACTGTTAGATGTTTCTTTCTTACCGCTACATGCAGCTAATACTAAAGAAAGAACAAGCATTAGTGACGTTAGCCATAAAAATGACTTTTTCATTTTTTTCCCCCCGAAAATGTTTTTGTTTTAATGTTATTAATTGTAAAGGATACAAGCTACTTGATGTCCTGGCTTCACCTCCTTTAAGGTAGGCTTAATTTTCGAACACTCTTCTTTAGCCATCGGACATCTAGTATGGAATGGGCATCCGGATGGCGGATTAACCGGACTTGGAACGTCACCTTTTAATATGATTCGTTCCTTTTTCTTTCTTGGATCCGGCTCAGGAATTGCTGAGATTAACGCTTGCGTATAAGGATGTAATGGCTCATCGTAAATGGAGTTACGATCGGCAATTTCTACTAAATTTCCTAAGTACATAACTCCTATTCGGTTGCTCATATGTTTAACGACACTTAAGTCGTGCGCAATAAACAAATACGTTAAGCCGAATTCTTTTTGTAAATCCTTCAACAAGTTTAACACTTGTGATTGCACGGAAACGTCCAATGCAGAAACTGGTTCGTCTGCAACAATCAATTTTGGTTTTAATGCTAATGCCCTTGCAATACCGATCCTTTGGCGCTGACCTCCAGAAAATTCATGCGCATATTTGTAATAAGCGTCNTCTGGTAAACCAACACGGTTAAGCAGTTGCATAACTTCTTCTTTTAACTGTTTTTTATCGTGTTTTCCGAAGTTCTTTAAAGGTTCGGCTACTATATCTCCGACCATTTGCATTGGATTTAAGGAAGCATATGGGTCTTGGAATACCATTTGAAAATCTTTACGTGCTTCCCGCAATGCTCTTCCTTGTAGTTTTGTAATATCTTTTCCTTCAAAAAGTATTTGCCCATCTGTAGGATTGAGCAAACGTAAAATGGTTCTTCCTGTTGTTGATTTTCCGCAACCGGACTCCCCAACTAATCCTAAGGTTTCCCCACGTTTTATTTGGAAGGAAACATCATCGACCGCTTTTACGTTAGCAATTGTTCTTCTAAAAAATCCACCTTTTACCGGATAATAAGTTTTTAAATTTTTTACCTCTAATAAAACTTCTGAATCTTTTGCGTTTTCACTCGCTAACGGTTGTATTTTTTCTACGCTGCTCATTGTACGTTCATCCCTTCCTTAGGTTTACTTGTTTCATACAATAAACAAGCAACCTCGTGACCTTTTTCCGTTTCAGCCAATTGTGGTGTAATTAATGAGCACTCTGGCATCGCATTTGGACAGCGAGCAGCAAATTTACATCCAACTTTTGGCATATTTTTTAACGAAGGTACAATCCCTTTAATCGAGTCTAGTACTTCTTTATCCTCATCCATTTTTGGTATCGCACCCATTAACAATTTTGTATATGGATGCTTTGGATCATAGAACAATGTATCGACATCGGTCTTTTCTACTATTTTCCCAGCATACATGACAATAACATCGTCGCACATTTCAGCTACGACACCTAAATCGTGTGTAATTAAAATGATGGACATATCATTAGTACTTTGGATTTCTTTTAACAAATCAAGAATTTGTGCTTGAACTGTTACGTCAAGTGCAGTTGTAGGTTCATCTGCAATAAGAAGTTTTGGTTGGCAAGCAATTGCCATTGCTATCATAACACGTTGCCTCATACCACCAGACAATTGATGTGGATATTCGTCAACAATTTTATCTGGACGAGAAATTCCAACGCTTTTTAATAATGCAATTGCTCTTTGTCTTGCTTCCTGTTTGGTAATTTTCATATGGTTAAATAATGCTTCTTGTAATTGATAACCAATCGTAAAAACAGGATTCAAGGAAGTCATTGGTTCTTGGAAAATCATTGCAATGTCTTTTCCTCGAATCTTATTAATCTCTTTATCTGACATTTTTGATAAATCTTTTCCGTCAAATAAAATTTCTCCGCTACGAATCTCTCCGATCCCTTTTGGGAGAAGCTTCATAATCGATAACGACATCACACTTTTCCCGCATCCGGATTCGCCAACAATTCCTAATACTTGTCGAGAATTAACTTTAAATGAAACGTTGTCAACAGCATTATAATATTCACCATCGATTTTGAAGGCAGTTTCTAGGTTCTTTATTTCTAACAATGGTGTTTCTTTAGGTGAGTGTGTTAGTTTGCTCATGATACACCTCTAACTTTTTGAATTATTCAGTCAATTATTATGCTTGTATAAAATAGTATTACAATTTCATTACATTTGCAATACTTTTTTTCACACTATTTTAACTCTTTTAATATTTAAAATAACAACTTTTATTGTACAAACCTTGTAATTAATAGATTTAATCGATTAAAAAACGTTCAGGTGGGGAATCTAAAAATGTTTTTGTAGAAAAATGATTTTTCTTTTTGAACTCATTAATTAAATAAAAACCGCATGCATACCCAACCATTGTTGGAAATTGTTTCATCCCATATAATAAAACATCGTGCATCGGATTATCTAATTTAATATTCAGATTTTTTGATAAATAAAAATCCCAAAAATTCTTAATCATTTTATTTGAATAATATTCACACCATTTGGCCAAGTATTCACTTCCACAATATTCCAGTACTGCATGTTCGGCTAAGCCTTCCATAATGATTGAATCTAATAATGTATACTCATCCAACGGCTTTATTAATTGATTCATTCTTGAGGCATGATGATATTCGTGAACAAATAATGCTTCATATTCCTTATCATCTTCCAGTGGGGATAAAAATAAAATCATTTTATCTTTGAACGAAATGCCTGTTTTTTGAAAATTCATATTAATCGATTTTCTTATAGGAAAAATATAAATGGGAATATCTGGTCCATTCCACTTTTTCTTATATTTATGGAAAAATCGATCGATTTTTTCCCACACTCTTATTTTTTTTAACTTATGGTAATCTATTTTAGAGAATTTTGACGGTTTGTACAATCCTTTTTTATATAAAAATTGAAAAATTTCTTTTTCATCTGCATCTTCGAAAGATTTTTTCATTCTTTTACAAATTGATAATACATTTTCAAAATCTTGTTCTAGCCATTCATCTGTTCGTATTACACCCATGTTGATAATCTCCTTCAATGTTTTTTTATATCTTATGAGTGTGGATGTTACATTTTACACATATCTAATAATCTTATTTGACGTTCTATACAAATTGACATAAAAAAACCTATAAAGGACTTTCCTTTATAGGTTAAATAAGTTTATTCATATTTTTTAAATACTAATGTTGCATTATGACCACCAAATCCTAGCGAGTTACTAATAGCAACTTTAATATCTCTCTTTCTTGCTTCATTCGGAACATAATCTAAATCACAGTCTGGATCAGGAGTTTGTAAGTTAATGGTTGGTGGCATAATTCCTTCTTTAATCGCTAATGCAGTGAAAATAGCTTCTATACCACCAGCTGCACCTAGTAGATGTCCAGTCATTGATTTTGTTGAACTTACCGCTAGTTTATAAGCGTGATCTCCAAACACCTTTTTAATGGCTGCTGTTTCAAATTTATCATTGTATTCGGTGCTTGTACCATGAGCATTTATATAATCTACTTCTTCTACGCTTACTTCACCGTCTCTTAGCGCTAATGCCATCGCACGTGCCCCACCTTCTCCTTCAGGTGCTGGAGCTGTAATATGGTAAGCATCACCTGTAAATGCGTATCCAACTACTTCCGCATAAATTTTTGCTCCTCTTTTAAGAGCATGTTCTAACTCTTCTAAGACAACAATTCCTGCTCCTTCTCCAATAACGAATCCATCACGATTTTTATCAAAAGGTCTTGATGCTGTTTTTGGGTCAGGATTTGTAGAAAGAGCAGTGTTAGCACAGAATCCTGCTAACGACATATTGGTGATTGGAGCCTCTGTTCCACCGGAAATAACGACATCTGCATCGCCTCGTTGAATAACTTTAAATGCATCACCTATTGAATTAGTTCCTGTAGCACATGCTGTAACAGTACATGAGTTAATTCCTTTAGCTCCTAATAAAATGGATACTTGTCCAGCAGCCATATCAGGAATCATCATTGGAACAAAGAACGGACTTACTCTTCGGTAACCTCTTTTATTAAAAATTTCGTATTGTTGTTCGAATGTTTCCATACCACCGATCCCAGAACCAATCCAAACACCGACACGCTCAGCATTGCTTTCATCAATAGTTAAATTGGCATCTTTTACAGCCATTAAAGAAGCAGCAACAGCAAAATGAGTGAAACGATCCATTTTTCTTGCGTCTTTGCGGTCTAAAAATTTCTCAATATCAAAATCTTTTACTTCTGCTGCAACTTTTGCTGGAAAAAGATCAGCATTCACTCTTGTTAAAGGACCGATACCTGATTGACCGTTAATGATATTTTTCCAAGCTTCTTCTGCACTATTACCTACAGGGGTTACGGCTCCTACTCCCGTAATTACAACTCTTCTTTTTTTCACGCTTTCCATCTCCTTTCAAAACCATGACAGTTGATCATTTTCCCCATCTTAATAATATAGCACCCCATGTTAATCCTCCGCCGAAACCAACCATGACAATGAGGTCATCATCTTTAATTTTCCCTGCTTCCAACTCTTCAACAATAGAAATTGGAATAGATGCTGCAGATGTATTCCCGTATTTGTGTATCGTTTTTGACATTTTCTCTTCTGGAAGCTCAAGTCTTTCTCTTGCAGATTCCATAATTCGAATATTTGCTTGGTGTGGAATTAGAAAATCAACATCGTCTTTTGTAAAACCTGCTTTCGTTAACACATTTACACTAGACTCACCCATTTGTCTAACAGCAAATTTAAACACTTCTCTACCGTTCATATGAACATACTTATCTTGATACAAATGTTTGCCTCCAGATCCATCCGCACCAAGTTCATAAGATAAAATACCTCTTCCTTCTGATACCGGTCCCATTAAAACCGCTCCTGCACCGTCACCAAATAACACACAAGTATTACGGTCCTCCCAATTTAATATTTTAGATAGTTTCTCAGCTCCGACAACTAAAATATACTTATGAGAGCCTGATTCGATAAAATGTTTTGCCGTTACCATGCCGTACATGAATCCTGCACACGCAGCACTAACATCCATTGCTCCCGCATGTTTTGCCCCTAGTTTTTCTTGAAGCATACATGAAACGGAAGGAAACGGTTGATCCGGTGTAACGGTTGAAGTAATGATAAAATCAATTTCTTCTGGACTTATACCTGCATGTTCTATTGCTTTTTTTGCCGCTTCATATGCCATATCAGATGTATCTATATCGTCAGATGCTATTCGACGTTCTTGAATACCCGTTCTTGTTCGAATCCATTCATCAGATGTATCGACCATTTTTTCTAAATCTTTATTTGTTAACACACGTTCAGGTAATGCTCTTCCAACTCCTAATATACCAGCGTTCATTTTTCAAACTCCTTTACATGAAGTAATTACTTATAATAAATTTTATTATCAATTATTAGTACTTGGTACTAATTTTATCTAATTTTAATGATTTTATCAATGTCTATTTTTGTAGACAATCACCTATACCTTTGGTTGGTGGCATCATAATTTGTAATTGAAAAATATAAATGACAAGCGGGGTGAATGGTTGTGAATGACAATAAAAAGAAAAATCGCTATATGGAGATAGATGAAAAATTCACGTCTTTCTTCTTACCAACTCGGAAGAAGGAAAAGATTGAAAAAAAAAGAGATCAAAGTAATGATCCGATATCATCTTTTCTTAACGATATACCTATTGAAAAATTTATCGATCAAATCGAGCAAATCATGCAAACATATAACCAATTAAAACCATATATCAAATCAATACCAAACATAATCAACAAATTGAAAAAATAAAAGCGGAGGTGAGCGTTTAGTGGCGTACGAACGGGAAACCCTCCCGCTCTGAGATATAGGAAACACGACAAGGAACGAGTCGATGTTGACTTATCGGAANGAAGGGAGGTTATCACTCACTAGGTGTGCGTACCCAATGCCTAGATGCGAACGAACAGAAGAGCCACTCGAACTATGAGAGAAAGGAAACACTACCCATAATTCCCTAATAATATAAATATGGGGACTGCTAAAAGTGATTCATCCACACTTTTTAGCAGTCCCCTTTATTCGATGCATAAAAACAAAAAATGCCTCATTTCGTTTGAAAGTGTGGCCAACGTATATTATGAAAATATAAAAAATATGATTGCCAGTTACAAAAATGTATAGAATGTTTTGCTACTTTCAATTTTCATTTGGTAACTTTCCGGTTTTTTTATACCTATTGACTAATTGATTGATTTTCTTTTGAAATGGTTTGTCTACTTGTGAACTAAATTTTCCTAAAGAGATTACATCATCTTGAAAATCAACATAAATGTTGCCAGATGACAATGTACCTTCGTTAAACTTTTTCGCAGCTAATTCATATAACTTGTCAACATGTTGGACTGTACTTGTTAGTACCGTTTGTTCTCCTAAATAACTTTGGTCGGAAACATAACCAATGGCATACAATCCAAATTCTTTTACTTTCTCAATTATTGGGACATTATATAAATCACCAGCAGGATAAAAGACATCAATATCCTCTATTAACAATTCATTAAAAAAGGTTAAAGCTAAATCAACATCATCCCAATGATGAACAAATTTGATTTGGACATCCGCTTGTGGATTTTCGTAGCGTACTCCATCAGCAAACCCCATGACTTCTGGTTGCCAATCAAATGCAGCAATAATTCCCACTTTGTTTGTTTTCGTCATATGTCCTGCTACCATTCCACCAAAAAAGCCCATGGCATAACTTTTAAAAGAGAAATTTGTTACATTTTCTTTCTTTGCATTTCCGTTAAAACTAACAAAATGAATAGAAGGATATTTATCGGCCACTTCGTTAAAAAAATAAGAATAAGAATCTCCATGNCCAAAAATTAAATTTACANCTTTTTTTTCAAACTCCTCAATCGCATGCTCCACTTGTGATTCCGTTTGCACAGATTCTTTATAATATACTTTAACATTAAACTTAGATTGGAGATCTAACATCCCTTTATACCCTACTGTCCCCCATACTTGATCGTTGACCGTCTTCGGCACGAGCAAACCGACACCTTTAATTTGTTGCTCGTTTTTTTCCTGATTACAACCTAATAACAAAAAAATACTAATGATGATAATACAAGTGAAGCTTAATCGTCTTATCATCCATTCATCCCCTTTAGACATGTCGCTCATGTTCTATTTGATATATAACACTTTTCGACAAAAAAAATCAATCGTTTTCCGAATTTATTAATGTTTGATAGATAGTTCGGTAATCTTCTAAAATTTCTTTTAACTGGTGTGTAGGATGAACGGTTAATACATTTTTAATACTTAAATCTATGCTGTTTTCATCTTTAAGAAATTTTTCAACCATCTCATTACTAAAAAATTGTTGAGCTATTTCCTTCCAGTAATTTTTCTTTGCATTTTGAATGATATATTCTCCAGAATTACCTTTTTCAAGTTGCTGGTAAACTACAGACATTAAATCTTTTATATAAATAGCATCCGAAACATCGTCAATGTGATTTTGTAATTTATCATTATCTCTATATTTAGATTGAGCAAACAAATAAAGATGAGGTTGATATTTTCCAAAGAGAGTCGGAACAAAAAATACATATTGTTCATTAGAAGCATCAGCTATTTTCTGTATGGACTTTTGATCTTCCTTCCAGTAATCATATTTCTTTTTTGGGATGATCATGACGATTTTATCCGGTGGATGATTTAAAAAATGCTCAATCAGCCATTGATAAGAGGTAATCGATTGATTTCTTATATAAAGGTCATGAAGAGGGAGAAACAATAGATATGGTTTATCTAGTTCGAAGAAAGCTTGTTCCGTTCTTTCGGAATCAATAGCATGAAAGTTCCCGTTCCTTCCTACAAATAATCGTTTTTCTTCTGCCCATTTCATTTCGTGCGGTAACAACTGACTTTCCAAACTATAAACGTTCCATCCCTCTTCCAATAAAAAATTACAAATTTCAAAGCCAACAAAATCATTACCAAAACATACGAACGCTTGACTCACGTTTATCCCTCTTTTATAAAACTTTTTCATACTGTTTGAAAAATACTATTGCTTGTGTAGCAATTTCTCCTCTTCTTTCCGGAACAAGCATGCGAATGATGAGCGGTTTTTCTTCTTTATCTCTATGATGAACAATTTGTTTATATTGCTTGGACATTTTTAAATCTTTTTGTCCATTTTCTAACACATGAATAATTTTAAATGGGACGGAGCTTTCATTCATTGAATATTCATGTCTATTCATGATAAATAATTCACATTCTTCTTCATTAATTTGATGAGCAGTCGATACTTCATAAATAAATCTTTTATAAAAAAATTTATGTTCTTTTTCTTCTAATAGTTTTGTTTTTAAGGAAAAACACGGGTTTATAAAAAAAACCGATCTTATTTTTGCAGACATTTCTTTTACTAACTCAACGGCAACTAACGCTCCCATTCCTTCAGCAATTAAGTGAATATTTTCATTAAGAATTTCATTTCGTTTTACATATTCATATAGACGCTTTGCTAATTCAACTGCCCGTTTACTTCCCCAATTTCTCCCGTATAAATTAGAATAAAAGATCGTATATCCAGCATCTGATAAAATTTCAATAATTCTATTACGTCCAACATTTTCTGTCCAAAAACTTCCCTTTTCATCAACGTAATGTTCTTGATTCCCAATTAAAAGAATACCAAACCCATTCGGCCTTTCCGGATAGTGGATTATATTCCATTCATTGTCTATTTTGAAGATTCGGTATTTCATGATTCGTTCTCCTTTAAGCATATTTGCTCTTAATTAACGTATGTTAGAAAAATTTTTTTGTCCGTAAAAATGTAAAAAAAATGAATTCTTTATACTTCTTTCATTCGTTTTCATAACATTTCATTTTCTTCATCGTCAATTTATGATAATATGGAAATGGATTTTAGAGACAAGAGGGTGAAAACATGCATTTTATTTGGACGTTTATTTGGACGTTTTTATTAGCACAAATGATGACATATGTTATTAGTTCGATGAATAATGCTCATTTTGATTTTATGACAGGAACGATTATATCTATCGCCCTGACCATCATTCTTTATGTATTTCCTCCATTATTATCAACGAAAGATGAAGGAGAACATTCCCATTAAAAAAGCATCCGAACGGATGCTTTTTAATGTCCTTTCTTATTTTTATACGTCCATAAACGATCATCATTCGATGTTTCAGGAAAACGGTCTCCTGCTTCTAAACGCACTTGTTTCGGATTGTTGACATTGTTTCCTGTTTCTCCAATTTCAACATACACCCCGTTATTCGGTGCTTTTTGTCCTGGTCGAAAATGTCGATTTTGCCCCATGTCAAACCTCCTTTATATATAATTCATAAATTTATCTTGTCCTTAATATGAATAAACATGAATGCCAGAATATTCTTTACAGATAGTGTTAGTCCTATTCTTTTTTATTGAAATGGAGGCTTATTTATGGAACAATTCGATCATCTATTAACCATTATCAAATATTTTCTATTAGGATTATTTCAAGGATTTACCGAACCAATTCCAATTTCATCAAGCGGACATTTGGAAATTGCAAAATATTTTTTTGGAATTGCCGATATTGGATTAAATTTTTCTCTTATAGTCAATACCGCATCTTTATTCGCTGTTTTAATCATCTATCGAAAAGATTTATTTAGACTTACTAAAAATGGACTAGCCTATCTTACAAATAAAAATACAAAGGAAACAAAAGCAGATTTTATGTTTATCGTATTTCTTATTGTCGGAACAATTCCTGCGGGGGTTATCGGAATATTATTTGAAGATACGATTGAAGAATATTTTACAAGTGTTTATACCGTTGCTATTACTTTAATTATTACTGGAGTTGCCCTATTTTTCATTCGGAATTTACGAGGAAAGAAAAATGATGGAGACTTAACTTTAAAGGATGCCATAATTGTCGGTTTAGCACAAGCTGTTGCTTTAATTCCAGGTATTAGCCGTTCAGGTGCTACAATCGTTGCAGCAATGGGACTTGGAATGAAGCAAGATACTGCATTAAGATTTTCATTTCTTTTATATATTCCCGTAAGTCTTGGGGGAATGATTTTAGGGATAACAGATTTTATCAATGATGAGAATTTACATCAGTTACTAATCCCATATACCATTGCCTTTATTGCTTCTTTTATAGCGTCTTACTATGCATTAATATGGTTTATGAATATTATGGCTAGAGGCAATTTAAAATATTTTGCTTATTATTGCTTTATTGTCGGAATAAGTGTNCTTTTATTCGTTTGAAAAGTTCAGATTTAAAACCAATTGAAGCTTTTAGTTCAATAAATAAATCTCAAAAAGTTGTCTTTTGATTTAAATGACCCTCTTTCGATTCTTATAAAGAACATGATTCACCATATTCCATAAAATTTTAATAAATGAATGACATTTTATAATTGAATTGTTGTTATAATGTTGAAAGAGGATACCTTCTTAGAAAAAGGTGATATAATGAAAATATCAGAAAATCTAAAAAAAGCCTTTGAAGAAAGTGATATTGTACGAACTTATCCGAAAGGCAGTTTTTTATACCGAGAAGGAGATTTTGCTGATAAACTGTTCTTTATTAAAAATGGGAAAATACAAGTTTCAAAAGCAATGCCAGACGGAAGAGAATTAATATTAAGAATTTGTTCATCTGAATCTATTGTTGGGGAATTTTTCTTATTTACCACTCCACATAAACATATATTAAATGCAGTTGTATTAGAGGAATGTACAGTAAGCATCCTATGTAAAGATGATTTAGAACAAAAATTGTCAATTGATCAACCGATTGCCATTGAATTGATCCAACTAATTAATCTAGAATATCGTAAAACAAATTCTATGTTTAGAGACTTAATTTTACATGGAAAAAAAGGAGCTTTATATTCAACGCTCATTCGCTTAAGTAACAGCTANGGNCAAGAGACGGANAACGGAATATTTATTACNCTTCCGTTAACGAATCAAGAGTTAGCAAACTTTTGTGGCACCTCCCGTGAAATGGTCAATCGCTTTTTAAGCCAATTAAAAAAGGACGGGATTATTTCAACAGACCATCGTCATATCATTATCCACGATATTGACTTCTTGAAAAATGAAATTGAATGTGAAAATTGTCCAATCGAAATATGTAATCTTCATTAACTTTATATCCCAATTTATAAAAATAAACCATCCACCCTTAAACTACCAATATTGGGGTGGATGGTTGTTTTTCGATTATGAAATGTTAACGGATACCTAAAGCAATTTTTGCATAACGACTCATTCGATCTTTTGTCCAAGGTGGATTCCAAACAATATTCACTTCTGTATCTTTTACTTCTGGTATATCGGCCAATGCTTGTTTCACTTCATCAACAATTATACCAGCTAACGGACATCCCATTGCTGTTAATGTCATCGTAATTTTAGCTGTTCCATTTTCGTCCATGGAAACATCATAAACTAATCCTAAGTTTACTATATCTATACCTAATTCAGGGTCAATGACCTGTTCTAGTGCACTATATATATTGTCTTTTAAATCTTGATCCATCATGACTCCTCCTTTTT
>JGI1652J44930_10000727_pt1 | contig 12742 bp, 25 predicted proteins | sample NewIslsDNAsample_FD_44930 | JGI IMG/M metagenome (IMG submission 44930)
AATTTTCGCGGAGAAGTCCATTGTCAAAATGGGCGAAAGGGAGGGGCATCGATGGCCAAACAGAAAATTCGCATCCGGCTCAAAGCGTACGACCACCGCATCCTGGACCAGTCTGCGGAGAAGATCGTCGACACGGCCAAGCGGACGGGGGCCGGCGTTTCGGGGCCGATTCCGCTGCCGACGGAGCGGTCGGTGATTACGATTCTGCGGGCGGTCCACAAGTATAAGGACTCCCGCGAGCAATTCGAGATGCGGACCCACAAGCGGTTGATCGACATCGTCAACCCGACGCCGCAGACGGTGGACGCGTTGATGCGGTTGGATCTGCCGTCCGGTGTGGATATCGAAATCAAACTATAGAGGCTGATGCAACCCAGGCCGTCAGGAGGTGTTTGAGGTGAAGGGGATTCTCGGCAAGAAGCTGGGGATGACGCAGGTTTTTGATGCCGAGGGCACGGCGGTGCCGGTGACGGTGATCGCTGCCGGTCCTTGTGTCGTCCTCCAGAAGAAGGAAAAAGCGACGGACGGGTACGAAGCCGTTCAGCTCGGCTTTGAAGACAAAAAGGAACATCGGGCGAACCGCCCGGAGATCGGCCACGCGAAGAAGGCGGGGACGACCCCGAAGCGCTTTATCCGTGAAATTCGCGGAATGAATCCGGCGGAGTTCGAACTGGGTCAGGAAGTGAAGGTCGACCTGTTCGCCGAAGGTGATGTCGTGGATGTCACCGCCACGTCGAAGGGGAAGGGCTTTACCGGCGCCATCAAGCGGCACAACCAAGCCCGCGGGCCGATGAGCCACGGTTCCAGGTATCATCGGGGACCCGGATCCCTCGGGTCGATCGCGCCTAACCGCGTGTTCAAGGGACAAACGCTTCCCGGGCGCATGGGAGGCGAGCGCGTGACCATCCAGAACCTGAAGGTGGTCAAGGTGGACCCCGAGCGCAACCTGCTCCTGATCAAGGGGTCGGTGCCCGGACCGCGGAACAGCTACGTCATCGTCAAGTCCGCCGTAAAGAGCAAGTGATGTTCGCATAGGGAAAGGAGGATCTGTCATGCCGAAGGTGGCAGTGTACGACATGAACGGCAGCCAGGTGGACGAAATCGAATTGTCCGATGCCGTGTTCGGTATCGAGCCCCATGCCGCCGTCCTCCACGACGCCGTCGTCATGCAGCTGGCGTCGATGCGACGGGGGACCCACGCGGTGAAGAACCGGGCGGCCGTGCGCGGAGGAGGACGCAAGCCCTGGCGGCAAAAAGGGACCGGTCGCGCCCGTCACGGTAGCATCCGTTCGCCCCTGTGGGTGGGCGGCGGGGTTGTCTTCGGACCGAAACCCCGCAGTTATGCTTATAAATTGCCGAAAAAGGTGCGCCGTTTGGCGATGAAATCGGCTCTGTCGTCCAAGGTGAGGGATGAAGAACTGATCGTGCTGGACGATCTGAAGATGGAACAGCCCAAAACCCGCGAGATGGTGAAGGTTCTGGGCAACCTGAAGGCGGACCGCAAAGCGCTGGTGGTCAGCTCGAACTACGACGAGAACGTGGCCTTGTCCGCCCGCAACATTCCCGGAGTGAAGTTTATCCAAGCCGAAGGACTCAACGTGTACGACATCTTGAACCACGACAAGCTGATCCTCACTCGGGATGCAGTGGCCCGCGTGGAGGAGGTGTGGGGCCGGTGAAAGACCCTCGCGACATCATCCGCCGCCCTGTGGTGACCGAGAAGTCGACGGATCTGATGGCTGAGAAGAAGTACGTCTTCGAAGTGGATCCGAAGGCCAACAAGACGGAGATCAAGCAGGCGGTGGAACAGATCTTCGGAGTGAAAGTGGAAAAGGTGAACACGATGAACGTCCGCGGAAAAGTGAAGCGGTTCGGCCGCTACAGCGGACGGCGGCGCAACTGGAAAAAGGCCATTGTAAAGCTGACGGAGGACAGCAAGACGATCGAGGTCTTCGAAGTCTGATTCCCTGAGAAAAGGAGGGAGAATCATGGGTATCAAGCATTTTAAACCCACCTCTCCGGGTGTGCGGCAGAAGACGGTCTCCACCTTCGAGGAGATCACCACTGACAAGCCGGAAAAATCCCTCACCGTACCGCTGATCCGGAAAGCGGGCCGGAACAACCAAGGGAAGATCACGGTGCGCCACCAGGGGGGCGGGCACAAGCGGAAGTACCGGATCATCGATTTCAAGCGGAACAAGGACGGAATTCCCGGCAAGGTGGCGACCATCGAGTACGATCCCAACCGTTCGGCGCGGATCGCCCTCATCCATTATGCAGACGGTGAGAAGCGGTACATCCTGGCTCCCCACGGTCTGAAAGTGGGAGACAAGATCATGTCCGGTCCCGACGCGGACATCAAGGTGGGTAACGCCCTGCCCTTGGCCAACATCCCGGTGGGAACGGTGATCCACAACATCGAGCTGAAGCCGGGCCGCGGCGGGCAGATGGTTCGCGCGGCGGGCGCCCAGGCGCAGCTGTTGGGGAAAGAAGGCGATTACGCCATCATCCGTCTCGCATCCGGTGAAGTGCGCATGGTTCGCAAGGAATGCCGGGCGACCATCGGTCAGGTGGGCAATCTGGACCACGAACTGATCACGATCGGTAAGGCGGGACGGGCGCGCTGGCTCGGACGCCGTCCGACGGTTCGCGGTTCGGTGATGAACCCTGTGGACCACCCGCACGGCGGTGGTGAGGGTAAGGCTCCCATCGGGCGGAAGTCGCCGATGACTCCGTGGGGTAAACCGACTCTCGGTTTCAAGACCCGGAAGAAGAACAAGCCTTCGGACAAATACATCGTCCGTCGCCGCAAGAAGTAAGTTCCGCCCCGGAGTTCGCCGCGGTTCCTTTCCGGCCTTCGGCGCTTTCCGGAGGTCGCCTGGAATCGGAGTTCGAGGAAGTGGCGCGGTCAATGCATGGTCGTATGTTTTCCTTTACCCTTCTCCACCCGGAGAAAAACTGCCCGAAGGGAGGTCGCATGCATGGGACGCAGCCTGAAAAAAGGCCCCTTTGCCGATGAGCACCTGCTGAAAAAAGTGCGGGAGCTGAACGAGAAGAATGAGAAGCGCGTGATCAAGACGTGGTCCCGCCGTTCCACCATTTTCCCCGAGTTTGTCGGGCACACCTTCGCCGTGTACGACGGGAGGAAGCACGTGCCGGTGTACGTGACGGAGGACATGGTGGGGCACAAGCTGGGCGAATTCGTCCCCACCCGCACCTTCCGCGGTCACGCTGGCGATGACAAAAAGACGCGCAAACGGTAGAGGACCGGTCGCGTGAGAGGAGGTTTGGAAGATGCGAGCGAGAGCCGTCGCACGTTACGTCCGGATCGCACCGCGCAAGGCGCGGCTGGTGATCGACCTGATCCGCGGAAAATCCGTGGAGGAAGCCCTGGCGATCCTGCGTTTCACCCCCCGGGCCGCCTCGCCGATCATCGAAAAGGTATTGCGCTCGGCGGTGGCCAATGCGGAGCACAACTACAACATGGACACCTCGCGCCTTTACGTTGAGAAGGCCTACGTGGACGAAGGTCCGACGATGAAGCGGTACCGCCCGATGGCCAAGGGACGGGCCGGCCGGATCAATAAGCGGACCAGCCACATCACCGTGGTGGTGGCCGATGAATAAGGAGGGATGAACCGGTGGGTCAGAAGGTAAATCCGGTGGGACTCCGGGTTGGAATCATCCGGGACTGGGAGTCCAAATGGTACGCCGGAAAGGATTATGCCGACCTGTTGCATGAGGATATTCGGATTCGCGAATACATTTATCGCCGGTTGAAGGACGCCGCCGTCTCCACCATCGAGATCGAGCGGGCCGCCAACCGGGTGAACATCACCATCCACACCGCGAAGCCCGGCATGGTGATCGGTAAGGGCGGAGCGGAAGTGGAAGCCTTGCGCCAGGAACTGGTCAAGATGACCGGGAAAAAGGTGCACATCAACATCAGTGAGATCAAGGTTCCGGAGTTGGATGCGAGACTGGTTGCGGAGAACATCGCCCAACAATTGGAACGCCGCATTTCCTTCCGCCGCGCGATGAAACAGGCCATCCAGCGGACTCTCCGGGCCGGGGCCAAGGGTGTGCGCACCCAGGTGAGCGGCCGCCTCGGCGGTGCCGATATCGCCCGGACGGAAGGCTACACGGAAGGGACGGTTCCTCTCCACACGCTGCGGGCGGACATTGACTACGGCTTTGCGGAAGCCCATACCACCTATGGACGGATCGGCGTGAAAGTGTGGATTTATCGCGGCGAGGTTCTTCCCAAGAAGAAGGAAGAGGCGGAAGGAGGCGAGTGACATGCTGATGCCCAAACGGACCAAGTTTCGCAAGGAGCATCGGGGTCGCATGAAGGGACGGGCCAAGGGCGGCACCGAGGTGACCTTCGGCGAATACGGTCTGCAGGCCCTGGAGCCGGCGTGGATCACCAACCGGCAGATCGAGGCCGCCCGGGTTGCGATGACCCGTTATATCCGGCGGGGCGGGAAAGTGTGGATCAAAATCTTCCCCTCCAAGCCGGTGACGCAAAAACCCCTGGAGGTCCGGATGGGGAGCGGGAAAGGTTCCCCGGAAAAATGGGTCGCCGTGGTCAAGCCGGGGAAAGTGATGTTCGAGTTGGCCGGCGTGTCGGAAGAGGTGGCCCGGGAAGCTCTGCGCTTGGCAGGGCACAAATTGCCGATCAAGACGAAGTTCGTCGTTCGGGAGAAAGCGGGTGGTGAGGCGGATGAAAGCTAAAGAGCTCGCGGAACTGACCACCGCGGAAATCGAACAGAAGTTGCGTTCGCTGAAGGAAGAACTGTTCAACCTTCGCTTCCAAAAGGCGACCGGGCAATTGGAAAATCCGGCCCGAATCCGCCAGGTTCGCAAAGACATCGCCCGGGTGAAGACGGTTCTCCGGGAGCGCGAACTGGGTATCGAAAGGAGGCGACATGGATGAGCAGCCGGAACCAGCGGAAGGTTCGAATCGGCAAAGTCGTGAGCGACAAGATGGACAAAACCATCGTCGTCGCCGTGGAAACCTACAAGCGGGATCCGTTGTACGGGAAGCGCGTGCGCTACACGAAGAAGTTCAAGGCTCACGATGAGGAAAACAAAGCCAAGGTGGGAGACGTGGTCAAGATCATGGAGACGCGTCCCCTTTCCAAGGAAAAGCGTTGGCGCCTCGTTGAAATCGTTGAAGAAGCAGTCATCATCTAAGAAGCGGACGGTCGGGAAGGAGGGTAACCGATGATTCAGCCGCAAAGCCGCCTGCGCGTCGCCGACAACTCCGGCGCGAAAGAGCTGATGTGCATTCGGGTCCTGGGCGGGTCGAAAAAGTATTCCGCGGGGATCGGAGACATCATTGTTGCTTCCGTGAAACAAGCTACACCCGGCGGCGTTGTCAAGAAGGGGGATGTGGTGAAGGCGGTCGTGGTTCGCACCACTCGACCGACTCGCCGGAGCGACGGCTCCTACATCCGGTTTGACGAGAATGCCGCCGTGGTGATCCGTGAAGACAAAAGCCCGCGCGGGACGCGGATTTTCGGGCCGGTCGCCCGGGAACTCAGGGAACGGGATTTCATGAAGATCATTTCCCTGGCGCCGGAAGTGCTGTGAATCCATAGGTGAGGAGGTGCCGAAATGGGAGCCAAGCGTTCCAACAAGTTGCATATCAAGGCGGGGGACACCGTCATCGTCATGCGCGGAAAAGATGCCCCGACCCGGAACAAGGACGGGAAAGTGGTCTACACCCGGGGACGGGTCCTGAAAGTGTTCCCCAAAGAGCAGCGGGCCCTGGTGGAAGGGTGCAACATGGTGAAGAAACACACCCGTCCTTCTCCGAAGAACCCGCAGGGGGGCATCATCGAGATTGAAGCGCCCATTCACATCTCCAATTTGATGCTGGAAGATCCGAAGACCAAAGAACCGACACGGATTGGCTACAAATTCGTGGAGGGCAAGGACGGCAAGATGAAAAAAGTGCGTTATGCCAAGAAATCGGGCGAAGTGCTGGATAAGTGACCCTTGGTAGGGAAGGGAGGGAAAACCGTTGACGACACCCCGACTGAAGCAAAAATTCCGCGAAGAGATTACTCCGGCGCTGATGAAGCGGTTCAATTACCGTTCCCCGATGCAGGTTCCCCGGGTGGAAAAAGTGGTGATCAACATGGGCGTTGGGGAAGCGGTGCAAAATCCGAAGGTCCTGGACGGAGCCATGGAGGACCTCACCCTGATTTCCGGTCAGAAGCCGGTNGTCACCCGGGCCAAAAAGTCGATCGCCGGCTTCAAGCTGCGGGAAGGGATGCCGATCGGCTGCAANGTCACCCTGCGCGGCGATCGGATGTACCATTTCCTCGACAAACTGATCAACATCGCTCTTCCCCGNGTGCGCGACTTCCGCGGCGTATCGCCGAAGTCCTTTGACGGACGCGGAAACTACAGCCTCGGGCTGAAGGAGCAGCTCATNTTCCCCGAGATCGACTACGACAAGGTGGANAANGTGCGGGGAATGGATGTCATCATCGTCACCACCGCTGAGACGGACGAAGAGGCGCGGGAACTGCTGCAGGCGCTCGGTATGCCGTTCCGGAAGCAGTGACCCCAGGCCTTCGGACAGGATGCCCTTTCGGATGCTTCATGGAATCGATCCGATGAAAAACGTGGAAAGGGAGGGAATGCGGTGGCCAAAAAATCGATGATCGCGAAAGCGAAGCGCAAACCGAAGTTCAAAGTGCGCGCATACACGCGCTGCGAGCGGTGCGGACGCCCCCACTCGGTGCTCCGCAAGTTTCGCCTCTGCCGGATCTGTTTCCGCGAGCTGGCCTACAAAGGGCAGATTCCCGGCGTGAAAAAAGCCAGCTGGTAATGGATGAGGAAGGAGGGAATGCCAGTGGTGATGACGGACCCGATCGCCGACATGTTGACCCGGATCCGCAATGCCAACGCGGTGCGCCACGAGAGCGTGGAAATACCGGCTTCCAAAATCAAGCGGCAGATCGCGGAGATCTTGAAGCGGGAAGGATTTATCCGGGATGCGGAATACATTGACGACGGAAAGCAGGGGGTCATTCGGATCTTCCTGAAATACGGCCCCAACAACGAACGGGTGATTACCGGGCTGAAGCGGATCAGCAAACCGGGATTGCGCGTTTATGCCAAGAGCACGGAAGTTCCGCGGGTATTGCGCGGCTTGGGGATAGCCATCCTGTCCACCTCGAAGGGCGTGATGACCGACAAGGAAGCGCGTCAAGCCAAGGTGGGCGGCGAAGTTCTGGCTTACATCTGGTAATCGGCGGAAACGGACGGAGGTGAGAAAATGTCTCGGGTCGGCAAGAAACCGATCACCATCCCCAACGGGGTGGAAGTGACGATCGACGGAAACACCGTGACCGTCAAGGGGCCGAAGGGCACCCTGACCCGGCAGATCCATCCGGACATGACGGTCAAGAAGGAAGACAACGTGCTCAAGGTGGAACGGCCCAGCGATGACCGGCTCCATCGGGCGCTGCACGGAACCACCCGCTCCATCATCGCCAACATGGTGGAGGGCGTGAGCAACGGTTTCAGCAAGACGCTGGAGCTGGTGGGCGTCGGATACCGCGCCCAGAAGAAAGGAAAAACCGTGGTGCTGAGCGTGGGTTATTCCCACCCGGTGGAAGTGCAGGAGCCGGAAGGGATTGAATTGGAAGTGCCGTCCGCTACCCAGATCGTCGTCAAGGGGATCGACAAGGAGAAAGTGGGAGCGGTGGCGGCCAACATCCGGGCGGTCCGTGAACCCGAACCCTACAAGGGCAAAGGGATCAAATACTCCGACGAGCGCATCCGTCGGAAAGAAGGGAAAACCGGCAAGTAACACATCGCATAGGAAAGGAGTGAACGCGGCGTGATCACCAAAGTGGACCGCAACAAGAAGCGGAAAAAGCGTCACCTGCGGGTACGCAAGAAGATCTTCGGCACGCCGGAGCGTCCCCGCCTGAACGTGTTCCGCTCCTCCAAAAATATCTACGCACAGCTGATCGACGACTTGGCCGGCCACACCCTCGTTTCCGCATCCACTCTGGATCCGGAACTGAAGGGCGAGATCGAGAACGGCGGCAACGTGGAAGCGGCGCGCAAAGTCGGTCAGTTGATCGCCAAACGGGCGTTGGAGAAAGGTCTGAAACGCGTGGTGTTCGACCGCGGAGGCTATCTTTACCACGGTCGGGTGAAGGCCCTGGCCGAAGGTGCCCGGGAAGGAGGGCTTGACTTTTGAGCAAGGAAGCAAAACCGATGAAGAACGAAGCCCCTGAACTGATCGAGAAAGTGGTGAACATCAACCGGGTCGCCAAGGTGGTCCAAGGTGGACGGCGGTTCAGCTTCAGCGCCTTGGTCGTCGTCGGAGACGGAAAGGGAATGGTCGGTGCCGGGATCGGCAAGGCGGCGGAGGTGCCGGAAGCGATCCGGAAGGGGATTGAAGAAGCCAAGAAGAATATGATTCGTGTCCCGCTTCAGGGAACGACCATTCCGCACGAGGTGATCGGCAAGTTCGGAACCGGTCGCGTCCTGATGAAGCCCGCCTCCAAAGGTACCGGAGTGATCGCCGGCGGTGCGGTGCGTGACGTGCTGACGGTGGCGGGGGTCGGAGACATCTTGACCAAGTCGACGGGATCCAACAACCCCATCAACATGGTCCGGGCCACCCTGGACGGAATCCGGCAGCTGAAGACGCCGGAAGAGGTGGCGCGCCTCCGGGGCAAAACCGTCGAGGAATTGTTAGGATAAGGAGGGGTTGACCGTGGCGAAAAAATTGGCTATCACCCTCAAACGGAGCATGATCGGCCGTCCGGAAGCCCATCGGGTCACCCTGCGCACCCTCGGACTGAAGAAACGGGAACAGACGGTGATTCAACCGGACAACCCCGCCATCCGCGGGATGATTTTTCAGGTGAAACACCTGGTCGAAGTGAAAGAGGTCGACGAATAATCGGGAATTCCCGCAGAGGAGGTGCCATGCCATGAAACTGCATGAGCTGAAGCCTGCTCCCGGNTCCCGCAGGCCGCGCAAACGGGTGGGACGCGGNATCGCCGCCGGTCAAGGCAAAACCGCCGGCCGGGGGACCAAGGGGCAGAAAGCCCGTGCGGGAGGCGGCGTCCGCCCCGGNTTTGAAGGGGGACAAAACCCGCTGTACCGCCGTTTGCCGAAGCGCGGTTTCACCAACCCGAACCGCAAGGAGTACGCGGTGATCAACGTGGAGGATCTCAACCGGTTCGAAGAAGGGACGGTTGTGACGCCGGAGCTCCTGAAGGAAAAGGGCGTCGTGAAAAACCTGAAGGACGGGTTGAAGGTGCTCGGTGACGGAGATCTCACCGTGAAGCTGACTGTGAAGGCGCACAAGTTCTCCCGTACTGCCGAGGAGAAAATTGCCGCCGCGGGTGGGGCGACGGAGGTGCTCTGATGTTTCAGACTCTGAGCAACATCTTCAAGGTGGAGGACCTTCGCCGCCGGATTCTTTTCACCCTGCTGATGCTCGTCGTGTTCCGGATCGGCAGCTACATTCCCGTTCCCAACACCAACAGTGAGGCGATGAAAGCCCTCGCTGAGGGACAGGGTGCCGGCTTGTTCGGTCTTTTGAACACCTTTTCCGGAGGCTCGTTTTTGAACTTCTCCATCTTCGCGATGGGGATCATGCCCTACATCACCGCCTCGATCATCGTGCAGCTGCTCACGATGGACGTCATCCCCAAGTTTGCCCAGTGGGCCAAGGAAGGGGAAGTGGGGCGCCGCAAGTTGGCACAGGTGACCCGGTATGGTACCATTGTACTGGCTTTGATCCAGTCGATCGGTCTTTCCATCGGGTTTAACAGGATGACCTCCGGGACCCCGTATCGGCTGATCGAGGATGAGAGCTTCGCCAGCATGGCGCTGATCTGTCTCACGATGACGGCGGGGACCGCCTTTTTGATGTGGCTAGGCGAGCAAATCACCGACAAGGGGATCGGCAACGGGATTTCGATCCTCATCTTTGCCGGGATTATCGCCGCGATCCCTCCGGGGGCGATGCAGATTTATCAGCACGAATTCTCCAATGCCGGGGATCAGATCTTCCTTCACATCGTGAAGCTGGTAATCATTCTGGCGGTCATTCTGCTGATCGTGGCCGGCGTCATCTTCATCCAACAGGGGGTTCGCCGGATTCCCGTCCAATACGCCAAGCGCGTCGTCGGTCGTCGGATGTACGGCGGACAATCGACCCACATCCCGCTGAAGGTGAACGCCGCCGGCGTGATTCCGGTGATTTTCGCCCTTTCGCTGCTGATCTTTCCCACGACGATCGCCAGCTTCTGGCCCAACAACCCCGTCTCCCAGTGGATCATGGCGAATTTCACTTATACGAAACCGCTGGGGATGGCGCTGTATGTTCTTCTGATCATCGGGTTTACCTATTTTTACACCTTCGTCCAGATCAACCCGGTGCAGCTGGCGGACCAGATGAAGAAAAACGGCGGATTCGTCCCGGGAATTCGTCCGGGGAGGAACACCACGGTCTATCTGACCAAGGTGATCAACCGGATCACTCTGACCGGAGCCCTGTTCCTGGCTGCGATCTCGATTCTGCCCGTCTTCTTCACGGGTCTCGCGGGGCTTCCCCAGACGGTGCAGATCGGGGGGACCTCCCTCTTGATTGTGGTCGGGGTGGCCCTGGAGACGATGAAGAACATCGAGAGCCAGCTGATCAAACGCCACTACAAGGGCTTCATCAAATAGACGGACGTGGGAGATCCTGTCCGGGAGCGCTTTGCGCGAACNCGTTGTCGCAAGCGGCGTGAAGCGGTCGCATCCAACCTCCGTGGGCGGGGGAAACAAACCGGGAGGGAAGGCTTTTGAATATTGTTTTGATGGGATTGCCCGGAGCCGGAAAGGGAACCCAGGCGGAGCGAATNATCGAAGAACTGAAGATCCCGCACATTTCCACCGGAGACATGTTTCGTCAAGCGGTGAAGGAGGGGACTCCCCTCGGCCTGGAGGCAAAAAAGTACATGGATCAGGGGCAGCTTGTCCCCGACCGGGTGACGATCGGTATCGTCCGGGAACGGCTTGGCAAAGATGATTGTGCCGACGGTTTTCTGCTGGACGGTTTTCCTCGCACCGTTCCCCAGGCGGAGGCTCTGGATGAAGTGCTCGCCGAAATGGGGAAGTCCCTGGACCATGTGCTCTACATCGAAGTCGGTGAGGAGGAACTGATCCGACGGTTGACCGGCCGGCGCATCTGCCGGGAATGCGGGGCCACCTACCATCTCGTGTTTGCCCCGCCCAAACGGGATGGGGTTTGCGACCGTTGCGGAGGGTCTCTTTACCAGCGGGATGACGACCGGGAAGAAACGGTGGCCAAGCGGCTTGAGGTCAACATGGAGCAGACGGGGCACCTGCTCTCGTATTATGAAAGGAAGGGGAACCTGCGCCGGATCGACGGGGAGCAGCCGATCGAGCAGGTCACCCGTTCCATTTTGTCGCGGATTCGAGGGGAAAACGGATGATCGTGCTCAAATCCGCCAAGGAATTGGAGCGCATGCGAAAAGCGGGATGGATTGTCCGGGCGGCGCACCGGGAAGTCCAAAAGGCGATTCGCCCCGGCGTCACCACGAAAGAGCTGGACCGGATCGCCGACCGGGTGATTCGTAAGCACGGAGCGGTTCCTTCCTTCAAGGGATACAACGGCTTTCCCGGGAGCATCTGCACCTCGATCAACGACGAATTGGTTCACGGCATTCCGGGGACGCGCGTGCTCCGCGAGGGGGACATCATCAGCATCGACATCGGTGCCCAGTACGAGGGTTACCACGGGGACTCGGCGTGGACCTATCCCGTCGGGCGCATCTCTGAAACGGCGCAAAAGCTTCTCCGGGTGACCGAGGAGTCCCTTTACCGCGGGCTGGCCAAGGCGGTTCCCGGCGCCCGGATCGGGGACATCTCCCACGCGATCCAAAGCTACGTGGAAGCGGAGGGTTTCTCGATCGTACGGGAGTATGTCGGCCACGGCATCGGTCGCGAGTTGCACGAGGAGCCCAGTGTTCCCAACTTCGGCTCTCCGGGGCGAGGTCCCCGGTTGAAGCCGGGGATGACCCTGGCCGTCGAGCCGATGGTCAACGAGGGAAGCCGGTATGTGCGCACACTGAATGACAACTGGACCGTCGTCACCGTCGATGGTTCCCTTTGCGCCCACTTCGAGCATACGATCGCCATAACCGAAGAGGGCCACGAAATCTTGACTTCCTGGGATGCGGGAGAAGGGTGATGGGTGTGACGGATTCCGAGGGTCTGCCCCGCCTGGGCCAGATTGTTCGGATTCTCAGAGGCCGGGAGGCGGGCAATTTCGCAATCGTCATCGGTGTGGAAAAGCCCCGGTTTGTCTGGTTGGCTGACGGGAGTGCGCGAAAGGCCGACAAACCCAAGAAGAAGAACGTGAAACACGTCCAGCCGACGAACTGCGTCGCCGGGGAAGTGGTCGAAGCCCTGGAAAAAACCGGTCGCGTCCCCAATTCGAAACTGAGGTACGCCTTAAACCAGTACCTGCTCCATCACGGAAACGACGAGGAGAAAGGAGGGTGAGTCGATGCCGAAAGATGATGTGATCGAGGTGGAAGGCAGGGTGATTGAACCGCTGCCCAATGCCATGTTCCGGGTCGAACTGGAAAACGGTCACAAGGTACTCGCCCATGTTTCCGGCAAAATTCGCATGCATTTCATCCGGATTCTGCCCGGTGACAAGGTGACGGTGGAACTTTC
>JGI1652J44930_10000728_pt1 | contig 12740 bp, 17 predicted proteins | sample NewIslsDNAsample_FD_44930 | JGI IMG/M metagenome (IMG submission 44930)
GGGCCAAGCGGGGGATTGAATGGGCCAGCAAATTCATGATCCCCATCCTGGTCGCCATGATCGTCCTGATCACCATCCGGGGGTTGACTCTGGAAGGGGCGATCAAGGGGTTGGAGGCCTACTTTACACCCGATTTCGCAGCGCTGTCCAAGCCGGAAGTATGGATTAACGCCTACGGTCAGGTTTTCTTCACCCTCAGCGTCGGCTTCTGTACGATGATCACCTACGCCAGCCGAAGCGGAGCGATCTGGCCAACAGCGGTTTTATCGTGGCGCTGAGCAACTGCAGCTTCGAATTTTTCGCCGCCATCGGTATCTTCAGCGCCCTCGGCTTTCTGGCCACCCAGCAAGGGGTGGAAGTGGGTGAAGTGGTGGCGGGAACCCTCGGGATGTCCTTTGTCGTATTCCCGCAGATCATCAACCAATTCCCGGGCCTGAACTCCCTGTTCGGCGTCATGTTCTTCGTTTCGCTGTTGTTCGCCGGATTCACTTCCGCCGTCTCCCTGGCGGAACCGGGCATCGCGGCGATTCGGGAGAAGTTTGGCCTGTCCCGGAAGGCCGCCGTCAACTGGCTGTGCGGAGCCAGCGCCCTCTTGAGCCTCCTCTATGTATTCAAAGGCGGTCTATACTTCCTGGACATCGTCGACTATTTCATCAACAACTACGGAATCGTCGTCAGCGCCATCCTGATGGTGGTGTTGGCCGGTTGGGTCTCCAAGCAGGTGGACAGCCTGCAGAATCACATCAACGACGTCTCCATCGTGCGGATCGGCGCGTGGTGGCCGATTGTCATCCGGTTTATCACGCCCCTTTCCCTGGCGGCCATGGTTTTGTGGAATATCTACAAGGAGTGGATGATGACCTACGGCGGTTATCCCCAATGGTCCGTCAACGTCTTCGGATGGGGGCTGCTGGCGGTGGTCATCATCGCCGGTGCTTTAATCCAGCAACGCAGGTGGGCGACGGAGCCTTCCCCGCATAGGGAGGAGGTATCTTCATGAACGGTGCCGCGTGGGTGATGTTCCTGTTTGGAGCGATCGTGCTGTGGGGAGGACTTGCCTACTCCCTCATGCTGTCCTTCAAGGCGCAGAACGGGAAGGATGAATCGGAGGAAAGCAAGTCCGAATCATGATCTGAAAAGTTTGCCCGAAAATCGATCCGGCCCGCAAAGGGCCGGATCGATTTTTACGACCTGGCTTCGGTAAAGGGCGGGCCGCGATGAAGGCCGCCTCAGGTGCCAGGGATTTTGGGTCTTGAAGCGGTGTCGGCTCCGACGCTGGATGAGGTCGGAGCGCTTTTTGTTTCACCGGGGAACGGCCTGGGTGGGAACCGGCAACCACCCGGGGCGGGCCTTTTGTTTTTGTTTCTGCTGTTCCTTGAGCCTTTTGCGGGTTTCCCGTTCCCAGGCGCGCAGTCTGGGATACGGATCGACGGAATAGGTGGTGCTTCCGTTGAAGGTGTACAGCCCGAAATGGAGGTGCGGCGGAAACTTGCCGGCGGTTCCGGGGGGACCGTAGCCCGAGGAACCCACATACCCGATGACGGTTCCCGGTTTCACCACGTCCCCTTGTTTGATCTCCTTGTTGAAGCCGTTCAGGTGACCGTAATAATGATAGTTGTTGTGAAGATCCCGAATGCCGATCCGCCATCCCCCGTAGCGGTTCCAGCCCATCAATTCCACATAGCCGTAGCAGGTGGAGAGGACCGGAGTGCCGTAATCCGCAAAGATGTCGGTTCCTTCGTGGATGCGCAGCCCTCCCCAGCCCCTGCGGTCCCCCCAGGTGCTGCGGTAGGTGTAATTGTAGTGCAGCGGGATCGGGAAGTGGTGTTCCTCCAGGTCCAGTTTGCCCATGGTCTCATAGATGCGGGCCATGTGGGTGATGATGTCCACCGCCACCGGATGCCGGTAATATTTCCACAGACCGATGCGGATGTCGTCCCGGGTGCGGCCGAATCCGGCGAGATACCGGGCGAAGGAATAAAGGGCGTCCAAATCGTTCTCCGGATCGGCCTTTCCGTCCCCGTCGGCGTCCCGTCCCATTCCCCCAAAAAACTGGATCGATGCGGGAACCTTGTCTTCCGGGTCGGGATTGAAGGGCCCCGACCAGCGGCGGGGAGGAATGTGGATGGCGATCAGGCCCTTTTCCTCGGGCAGATCTTTGTTGAGCCGCCTCAGGTTTCGTTCGTATTGGTCCACCGCCGCCAGATAGGGCCATGGAACGCCCGTGATGGCTTCCATCCCCTGATAGAGGAGGAGCCGTTCCCTTTCGGGGTTGGACGGGGCGGCCTCTGCGGGGATGCGGAAGGCGACAAGGACGAGGCAAAGCGTGATCCAGGATGTGAGTATTTTCTTCCCCATCAGTTCCTCACCACGATTTCCGTCTTATTCCTAGGTTGGTCCGCTGCCCCTCTTTTCATATCGGTATTTTGTGGCACCCTTTTTGCGATCGGGAAGGAAAGCTTAGCCTCCGCGGATTTGTGGTATTATAGACAGAGAGTTCTGCTGAAAAGGTCCTTAAAAAATGAAGGGCAAACCTGCTGGGAGGAACCATCATGAAATACGAACGGAAACCCGAGTGGCTCAAGGTCCGGTTGACCACCAATGAAAATTTTCATGAGATCAAACGGATGATGCGCAGCAAAACATTGCACACCGTCTGCGAAGAAGCCCGTTGCCCCAACATTTATGAATGCTGGGGGATGAACCGGACGGCCACTTTCATGATTTTGGGGGATATCTGCACCCGGGCTTGCCGGTTTTGCGCCGTCAAAACGGGCCTGCCGACGGAATTGGACTGGCAGGAACCGGAACGGGTGGCGGAAACGGTGGAAAAGATGGGGCTGAAGCATGCGGTGGTGACATCGGTGGCCCGGGATGATCTGAAGGACGGCGGGGCCGCCATCTTCGCCGCGACGATCCGGGCGATCCGGAAGCGCAATCCGCTGACCAGCGTGGAAGTGTTGATTCCCGATTTTCAGGGCAATTGGGATGCCCTGAAAACGGTGATGGATGAACGGCCGGACATTTTGAATCACAATGTGGAAACCGTTCGGCGGCTGTCCGACCGGGTGCGCGCCAAGGCCAAGTATGATCGGTCCCTGGAGCTTCTCCGGCGGGCCAAGGAGATGCAGCCGGACATTCCGACCAAATCGAGCATCATGGTGGGCGTNGGCGAAACGTGGGACGAGATTTTGGAGACGATGGACGACCTGCGGGCAAACCGGGTGGATATCTTGACGATCGGTCAATACCTGCAGCCGACCAAGAAACATTTGTCCATCGAGCGGTACTACACCCCCGAAGAATTTGCCCGTCTCAAGGAGGAGGGGCTGAAGCGGGGCTTTTCCCATGTGGAGTCGGGTCCCTTGGTGCGCAGTTCGTATCACGCCCATGAGCAGGTGAAGTCGGCACAGCAGGCCCTTTCACATTGAGGCATACAGGCGAAATCCCCCGCCGGACGGCGGGGGATTTCCGTCTTTTCTCCGCTTTAATCAAGCGCCGCCGGTTGGCCGGGTCGCCGGATAATGCCGGGCGTTCCCACGCCGGGCAGGGTCGTGTCTCCCAGGTCNCGGAGCAGCCGCTGCAAATCACCGCGGGCACGGCCCGTTCCCACTTCGTTCATCCGGCGGAGCAGGGAACTGTCATTGACGATGCGCACCCGGTAGTATCGCGGGGTGACGCTGAGGGCGGTCTGCCGGATCCGCCGAAGGGTCCGGGAGTCCAGCGCTTTCCCTTGAACGTCGTTAAGTCCGATAAAGACGTGATCATCGGTGACCAGTACGGTGGCGTCCCGGATGCCCCGCTGGTTGGTCACCAGGTAAGCGATTTGCCGGGCGAGGACGTTTCGGTCCACGTAGATGTTGGGCGCCCGATTGCCGTTTCGGTTGTTGTCCCTCCGGTAACGGATGTAGCCGACCGGGTTTTGCGTGTCCATCCGGATTCCGCGGGGCGCTTCCCTGTTCACGTAATCGTAGACGCCGGGGGTCCCGCCGGTTCGGTCCCGGAACAGGGTTTGGTCGGTGTCCGTCTCAGGCCGTTGGCCCGCGGGAGCGCAGGCGGCCGCCAGAGAAATGAAAAAACAGGAAACCAGAGCCAAGACCCGTTGCTTCATCACCTTTGCCCACCTCCTAGCCATAGCGTGCCCCGGCGGGAAAGGCGTATGCGGGGGCGGAGGTGGAAAGGATCGGCGGATTGNGCCAAAAAGGCCCAAGTTTGAGGAGTTCGATCCTTTCTGACGATTGTATTTTATTGCCTGGATATTGTACCATGGATGATAGAAAAAGGCAGAAACATCGGAGTTGGATAGCATGAATATCATCCATATTCAGGGAAAAACATACGAACTGTTGACCAATTACAATGACGCCTGGAATGCTGAGGCCTTTCGGAAGCGGTACAGCGACATCCTCAAAAAGTATGACTACATCGTGGGGGATTGGGGATACGGACAACTTCGTCTGAAGGGTTTTTTTTCCGACGATCACCCCAAGGCCACCCGGGATAACAAGATAAGTTATCTGCAGGAGTATCTGGATGAGTATTGCAATTTCGGCTGCGCCTATTTCGTCCTGAGGCAAGTGCCTTCCAGGAAGGAGGGAGGAAGCCGGAGAAAACACCGAAAGGGCGGCGTCTGAAACCGCCCCAAATGGATAAAACCCACATGGCGTGGGTTTTTTTCGTGCTAATACCGGCTTTCCTCCTCCGGAAGCTCTTCATCCTTCCGGGGATCGTCATGGGTGGGATGGCTGCCGGGTTCCTGCCGGGGGATTCCCTCGTGAAATTCGCGGTTTTCGTAGGTGAATCGCGGCGCGGCGTGCTGGGAGGCGAGCCACGGGGATTCCTTGCCGAGAACATCCTCGTCGTGAGCCGCTCCGTAGGGCCCTTCGGGAAACTCTTCGGGAATCACTTCGTTTCGCAGCGACTCCACGGTGGACAGGTCCGTGTAGGGNGTGTTTTGCTTGGGTTTCATTTCGATCACCTCGCCGTTAACATAACCGGCGAGGGGCCGTTTCATTCCCCCTCAAACCACGCTCAGAAGGAACTTTTTCAGCCGCTTTGCTTCTTCCGGCCCGATGCCGTAAACCTGTTCCAAATACCCCGGCTCTTCCAAATCGTCCTGTCCGATGATGGCATAACGGTTGGACTGAAGGTCGAGCACCAGGGTTTTTCCGAAAAACCGTTCCGTGGTGATGAGGGCCAGGTCGAATCGCGTGTTGTCGTCGACAAAGCTCACATAACGGGTCTGGGTGTCCTCCACCTCGTCATACAGGTACATCGGTTCCGACATGGGGATTCTCCTTTTCCGCATTTTCTGTTCCGATTTCCATTATACACGATGGAGGGAGGTTTCCCGTTTCCGCCCATTCCTTAAAATATTCCGAAAAACCGAGCCGCTCTCGGTTTCCGTTCCTTTCGGGGGACAAATTTGCTTTCCGTGGCCGCCGCCAGACGCTGGGAGAAGGAAACGTTGCGCAGTTCGGCTTTCAACTGCTCATGCATTTTGCGAATCTCGTCGAACATGGACTGCACTTCCTTGGCCGGTGCGTAAAGGGCGTTTTTTTGGGTGGCCATCTTGTTTTCCAGTTTTTCCAGGGCGCCGTACAGGTTAAAAACTTGGTCTTCCATCCGCTGCATCCGGCCCGACAATTCCTCCAGCGTGTCGTTGATGTAGTTTACCGTGTCCATAATGTACCTGTACGCCTTTTCGGCGCTCATGAAGGGAGCCACCTTGGTGTTCGGATCGATGTTTTCCAGAAATTCCGGGGTCTCCGTCGGCGTTTGTTCCAGTTTTCCCTCCTGGATCAGTTCCTGGCGGACCTGGCGCATCGATTTGTTCGGCTTCTGCAGGCGGTTTTGGATGTCGGCCAGCCGGCGGAATCCCTCCTCGGTGAAAATGTAATGGCCGCGGTCGTTCACTTCGGGATGGATGTAATCTTCAAACACATCAATCCATTTGCGGATGGTCCGGGCGTGAACCCGCAGCCGTTCCGCGGCCTCCCGGGTGGTGATGTGCTTTTTTTCCATACCGTTACCCTCCCCGATGGCATGCTTCATCATTACCAATTCGAGGATAAATTGATGAATCCTTCCTGGGCGACAAAGGATGTCATCAAAGAACAAACAAATCGAGACTTTGACAAGCTTTCCGTCTTGGCGGAAAATTTGGGTCTTGCGCAATCGGCGGAAATCGGGTACTTAATGGCTTATTGGCACAATCATCGGAGGAGGGGACGAGTTGCTGTCGGCGTTTATTCATGGTCTGGTGTTGGCGCTGGGGCTCATTTTGCCCTTGGGCGTGCAAAATGTGTTCATCTTCAACCAGGGGGCGGTGCAGCCCCGTTTGGCGCGTGCCCTGCCGGCCGTGTTGACGGCCGCGTGTTGCGATGCCCTGCTTATTCTGCTTGCGGTGACCGGCATATCCGTGGCGGTGCTTGCGGTGAGCTGGCTTCGCTACGCCCTGCTGGGAGTCGGCGTCTGCTTTCTCCTGTACATGGGTTTTATCACCTGGCGGAGCCGGGGGGATGCTCCGGGGGAGTTGCGGGAGACGGCGGCGATTTCCCCGAGGGAACAAGTGATGTTCGCCGGTTCCGTTTCCCTGCTCAACCCGCATGCCATCATGGACACGGTGGGGGTGATCGGAGCCAGTTCGCTGCAATACGCGGGCGCCGAAAAAATGGGATTCACCGCCGCCTGCATCCTGGTCTCCTTTGTTTGGTTTGTCTTTTTGGCCGTCGCCGGGCGGGTGCTGAAAGAAATGAAACCGGGATTCATCCCGGTGTTGAACAAGTTGTCGGCCTTCTTTATCTGGGCGAGTGCGGTTTACATGACGGTGCTGCTGCTTGAATGACGCTTTGTCTTTGCCTTCTGAAGGGGACCGGAGGGCGCCGTGCGGCATTCCCTCCGGTCGGGGTCCCGCTCAGGAATAGGGGAACTGGGTCTGGTAATTGGCGAATTGTTGGGCGGTCTGGTAGACGTCCTGTGCCTGGGCTTGATCGATTTTATACCATCCTTTTCGGTGCATCAGATTGAAAAGATCCCGTTGACATTGATGCAGTTCGTTCAAAAGGTTCATCTGGGTGCGGTAGAGCTGTTCGGTGCTCGCCTCGTTGACGGCGATGTTGTAGGCCGTGGTCAGATATTTTTCCGTCGCCATCACATCATTGATCCGGTCCCGGTCGTTCATCTCCGGCCCCTTGACCCGGGGAAGGCCGGTTTGCTGCCCTCCTGACGGTGTTCCCTGCGGATGGTAGGGCGAGGAGGGATGTTGGGACTGCCATTGCATGATCGGGATCCTCCTTTTGTGGAATTTCTTTGGCGCAAGGCCTGGTGAAAAAAGCGGCTTACGGCTGCATGCCTTCCCAGTTTGTGGAGGGGGAGGTCGCGTGGGTTCCCGTGGAGGACTGCATCTGCATGGTCGGCTGACCGGACGGGCTTAGCTGGTTCAGCAGGATCTGGTAATGTTGCTGATGAATCTTTCCGATCCGGTCGAGCAGCTGGCGAATTTCGGGATCCTGGCATTCCTGGGCGTAGTGATGGCATTTTTTCATGGCCAACAGTTCCCAGGAGAGTTCATCCTTCAGATAGTGAAGATCCTTGGTGGACAGTTGCAAAGGGCTCACTCCTTTCCGTGATTCACCATCCTTTCTCATTGTTTGAAGATCTTGGCGATCCTATTCGCGCCCTCGATACGAAGAAAAACCGGAGGGGCTGTCCCGTCCGGTTTTTTGTCCGTTTTATTTTTCATCCGGAGGCGGCGCCGCGGAAGCCCGGCGGCGGCGGTACCGTCTCCACAGGGGGATGCCGATCGCCGCCAGGATCAGGAGCGGGGGAAGGGCGGCGGCCAGGAGAATCAGCGCTTTTCTGAAGGTGTTCAGGAGCCAGGCGGTGGAATCGACAAAGGCCTGGAGGATCTGCTGCCAGAGACCCGCGCTCGGATTTTCCAGGACGATCGGCTGTTCCAGGTTGACGGTGACGGTGGCATAGTCGATCCGGTCGTCCAGATAGCGCATGCGTCCCTTGATCCGTTCGATCTCCTCCTGCACCTGGGACAAATGGTTGGTGATGTTTAGGAGATCTTCCGGTTTTTTCGCCTGTTTCATCAGTTCCAGCAACCGTTTTTCCACGGCCTGTTTGGCCCGGAGGCGGGATTTCAGGTCCACGTATTCCTCGGTGACATCGGTTCCCTGGATCTGTTTTGAAGTGATTTCCACCGACTGTTTTTCCAGGGCGGAGAGAAAATCCTGAAATCGCTGTTGGGGAATGCGGAAAACGATCGTCCCCCGGAGGGTTTTGCCGTCCCTGGATTCGGTTTCATTGATGATGTAGCCGCCCAGTTTCCGGGCTTCCTTTTCCATCTGTTCCCGGGCCTGTTCATAGCGGGAGACGCGCATGTCCACATCGGCCCGGTAGATCACCTTTTGCTCCGGCGGCACCTTCTCATCCGCCGGGGCGTGCGGTTGCCCGGCCTTTTTCAGGGCCTGTTCCGTCGATGAGGAGGCGGAAGGCGCCTGGGGATCGATCGCTTCCTGTTTGACATCCAGCGGTTCCAACAGGCTCCTTTGCACGGTGCGATTTTCGGGCTGCGGGGATGTCCGTTCCGTTGAACATCCCGCCAGCAGGATGACTGCCAACAGTGAGAATCCGATCCTGCGCCACATCTTCACGTCCTGCTCCTCCCTTCGTGTCTGCCTTTCAGACGAAGAAGGGGACGAAAAGTTGCAGATCCGTCTTCGGTCTTTTGCGGAGACGAGGAGGAAGGGGCCCCGCATCCGGGCGGCGGGAATGCTTTGCAGTCGTCCCCCGTTCCGGGTGCCGATCCGCAAAGAAGGCTGCTTAAGCGCCCGGAACGATTCCCAAAACACCGGGTGAAATCCGGGAAAACCCTCTGCCGGTCCCGTGGCGGAGGTCGCTGGGAGAGGCCGGGGCTGAAACGCCATTTGCGCTCGAGAAGGGGGGCGGGACGGCCCTCCGCGGCTGAAATCCGAAGGCCGATCAAGCCGGGCGGGTTGCAGGTCCGGTCCACAGCCCTTTTTCCTCCTATGCCCCGGCGCGCGGTGGCGGCGAACAAGGCGCGGAGGAAATTCCCTGTCCCTTTGACGCGTGTTCGATTCCCCTGCCGATGACCCGCCCGCGAAGGAAGCGGAAATCATATCCCGGAGATTTGCGTCCGATCAACTCCTGTCCATGTGGACGGGCCTGGGGGCTTTGCCTCGGCCTCCTCTTTCCAGGCGTTGCAAAGGATTTGCGCCTTTTTGCGCGGACGGGCAGGTGCCGTCGGGGGAAGGGAAGGGCCGGAGAGCGGTGCACTGTTTTTTGCCGGCAAGGGATGCGCTAAAATGTTTGGTGACACGGACAGATGTGGGATGGAGGGAAGCATTGTGGTGTACGATGTGGATACGGACCGAATCGAGCGACAACTCCGGGTGCTCCGGGATTGCGTGGCCGTGCTGGAGGAGACGAAGCGCCGCCGCGGGGAGCAGGAAGGGGATCCGGTGCTCTTTTTTGCCGCGTCCCGGGCGCTCCACCTGGCCTCGGAATGCATCATCGATGTGGGCACGACGATGATTGACGGCTTCATCATGCGGGATCCCGGGGGATATCTTGACATCGTGGACATTTTGGAGGATGAGCGGGTGATCCCGAAAGAGGGGGCCGATCGGATCCGGGACTTGGTGCGATTTCGGGACCGGCTGGTTCGAAGGTACGATGAATTGTCCCCCGGCGAGTTGGAAAAGTATTGGGAGCAGGCGGAGGTGCTTTTGTCCTTCGAGGGATGGGTTCGGGACTACTTGCGCCAAAATCTTTTTTAAGATATCCGTTTAATAAATTTACTTATAGCAGGAATTCGGGTAAAATAATAGAAAGGGCAGGTGAAGACGATGGAGGAAATCACCTCGACTCGCAAGCAGATTTTGTATTTGCTGAAAACGGAAGGTCCGATGACGGTCAGTGATCTGGCGGCCAAACTGGGCATCACCGAGATGGCGGTTCGTCGCCATCTGCAGACGCTGGAGCGAGACAATCTGATCCAGTCCCGCCTGCTCAGGCAAGCGATGGGCCGTCCCACGAACCAGTACGATCTGACCGATCAGGCGGAGGACCTTTTTCCGAAAAATTATCATACATTTGTGTTGGACATCCTTCGGGATCTGGAGAATGCGGAAGGCCCCTCGGCCATCAACGATCTGTTCCGGCGGCGGGAGAAGCGGATGACGGAAGAATACCGGGACCTTTTCGAGGGGAATTCGCTGGAGGAGCGCGTCCGGACCCTGGCTGAACTGCAGGATGAAAAAGGCTACATGGTCCGGTGGGAACCGCGGGGGGACGGGACGTTCGTGCTGACCGAATTCAACTGTCCCATCTCGGAAGTGGCCTGCTGTTACAATCAGGCTTGTTCCGCCGAAATCAACTGGTTTCGCAGCGTCCTGTCGGCCGACGTGGAGCGGATCGAGTGCAAGGCCGAAGGGGGAAGAAACTGCACCTACGTCATTCGACCGCGGGAAGCGGTGAAGAAGTAGTTTCGGCAAAAAGGAAGGATTGTTCAAACCGTTTTCCATATTTTACAAAAATATGGGTTTTCATTGGATGAATTCGTCAGGATGATCTGAAGCGGGATCGAGCGGCACTTCCGGTGTCGTTCTTTTTTGTTCCGCATCGGATCCCTTCCGCATGGTCGGGCTTTCTACCGGCGGTGTGGTAAAATGGATTTGTGCGCTTGTCAACAACCGAGGGAGGAGACGCGCGTGTCGGAATGGTTTGAGGAAAGTTTCGGAGAAGACTATCTGCTGGTGTACCGCCATCGGACGATGGCCGATGCGGAAGATGAGGTGGATGCGATTGTCGAGTGGCTGGACTTGAGTCCGAAAGACCACATCCTGGATCTGTGCTGCGGAACGGGACGCCACTCCATCGCCCTCGCGCGGCGGGGATACCGCGTGACGGGGCTGGATCTGTCGGAAACCCTGCTGTCCCATGCGGTCGCGCTCTCGAAGGGCCTTCCCGTCCGTTTCGTCCACGGGGACATGCGCTCCCTCCCCTTCTCGAAGGAGATGTTTGATGTGGTTCTCAACCTGTTCACCTCCTTCGGGTATTTTGTGGAGGACCGGGACAATGAACGGGTTTTGGCCGAAATCCGCCGCGTGCTGAAACCCGGGGGGCGTTTTCTGATCGATTTCCTGAACCGCCCTGCGGTCCTCCGGAGCCTTGTGCCCGTGAGCGAGCGGGAGGAGGACGNGGTGAAGATCCGGGAAGAGCGATGGATCGAAGGGGATGTGGTTTGCAAGCGGATTTTCGTGTCCGACGCGCGGGGGGAAAGGCGGTATGAGGAACGGGTGAAGATGTATTCCCGGGATCAGATGGAGGAAATGATGCGGCGGGCCGGCCTCTCCGTTCAGCAGGTGTGGGGGGATTTCGAAGGAAANCCCCATACGGAACGGAGCCGCCGGATGATCATCGCGGGGCGGCGGCCCGAATGAAGCGCTACAGAGGCTATATTCTCGACCTGGACGGCACCCTCTACAGGGGCGACCAGGCGATCCCGGGAGCCCGANTTTTTGTCGAACAACTCCGGAAGCGGGGCATTCCGCACCTGTTTCTGACCAACAACTCCTCCCGCACCCCCGGACAAGTGGCGGACAAGCTGCGGCGACTGGGATTTCCGGTGGAGGAGGAGCAGGTGTTCACCTCCGCTCAAGCGGCGGCGCGCCTTTTGACCGGGAAGGGAGAACATCCGAGAGTGTATGTGATCGGCGAGGAAGGCCTTCATGCGGCCCTGCGGGAAGCGGGCTGCCGGTTGGTTCAGGAGAAGGCGGAGGCCGTGGTGGTCGGAATCGACCGTCAGTTTTGTTACGACAAGCTGAAGCGAGCCTGTCTGGAGATCCGGGCCGGCGCCCGCTTTATCGGCACCAACGGGGACCGGGTCATCCCGTCGGAGGAGGGTCTCTTGCCGGGAAACGGTTCCCTGTGCGCCGCCGTCGCCGCCGCGTCGGGGGTCAGCCCGGTGTTCACCGGCAAGCCGGAACCGCTGATTTTCCGATACGCCCTGGAGCGGCTCGGCACTTTGCCGGAGGAGACGCTGGTGGTCGGAGACAATCTNGAGACGGACATCCGCGGAGGCCGGGACGCGGGGATGGACACCCTGCTGGTCTTTACCGGGGTGACCGCTCCGGCGGACTGCCTTTCCTCCGAGGTCCGGCCGACCCATGCGTTGGAGGATCTCCGTGACTGGAACTTATTCTGAACGGGAGGAGTCGAAGGATGAATCATTGGGAAGACTTGACCGAAGTACCCCTGCCCTTGCCGTTTCCTCTCAAGATCATCAAGGCGTACGTCATACGGGGATCCGGCGGGTACACCCTGATCGATGCCGGGCTGAATTGCGAGGAGGACTGGGCCCTGTGGGAACAGACCCGGAAGGAGATGGGCTGGCGTTGGGACGAGGTGGAAAAGATCGTTCTCACCCATTACCANCCCGATCATTACGGCCTGGCCGGGAAACTGCAGCAGGTGACGGGGGCGCCGGTGCTGATGTCCCGGACCGACGCCGAACAGGCCCGCTTCTTCTGGGATGAAGGGTCCGACGCGCCGGAGGTGCTGGCGGATCTGTACGCCCGCCACGGTTTGTCCGAGGATTGGACCTCCCGGATTCCGGGACATTTGCGGGACTTTCGCAAATGGGTGGAGCCCCATCCCGAGCCCACCTTCATCCAGGGGGGCGAAACGATCCGACTCGGCGATCGGGA
>JGI1652J44930_10000729_pt1 | contig 12733 bp, 10 predicted proteins | sample NewIslsDNAsample_FD_44930 | JGI IMG/M metagenome (IMG submission 44930)
CGGCGCCTCCTGGAGGAACGCGACGGCCTGGAAGGCATTAAAAATCAGCTGCTCACGCGCAAGGCGGTCGACCTACTTGTATCCAACAGTAAAAATGCGGCATAATGAATAGAGAGCGGTGGAAACGAGGCACGTATATCCATGCGTGCCTTGTTTTACAACCGTTCCGAACCTTGAAAGGAAAGGGGTGTGGCTGATGCCGCTGATTCCGATGGTGGTCGAGCAGACCAACCGGGGTGAACGCGCCTATGACATATATTCCCGGCTACTGAAGGATCGGATCATTTTCATCGGAAGTCCGATCGATGACAACGTGGCCAATCTGGTGGTTGCCCAACTGCTGTTCCTTCAGGCCGAGGATCCCGAGAAAGATATCAACTTGTACATAAACTCGCCGGGGGGCTCCGTGACGGCGGGGATGGCCATTTACGACACCATCCAGCACATCAAACCGGACGTCTCCACCATCTGCGTGGGCCTGGCTGCCAGCATGGGGGCATTCCTGCTTGCGGCCGGAGCAAAGGGGAAGCGTTTCGCTTTGCCCAACAGCGAGGTGATGATTCACCAGCCGTTGGGAGGCGTACGCGGACAGGCGTCGGATATCAAGATCCACGCCGACTGGATCTTGCGGACTCGCCAAAAAATCAATGAAATTTTAGCGGAACGAACCGGCCAGCCGTTGGAGAAAATCGAGCGAGACACGGATCGGGACCACTTCATGGATGCCAACGAAGCCAAGGAGTATGGCTTGATTGATGAAGTGATCACCCGGAGAGACCTCCGAAAGGGGTGATACCATGTTCAAGTTCAACGAGGAAAAGGGCCAGCTCAAATGCTCCTTCTGCGGAAAGTCCCAGGATCAAGTCCGGAAGCTGGTTGCGGGTCCGGGGGTCTACATCTGCGATGAGTGCATCGAGCTGTGCAACGAGATCGTCGAAGAGGAACTGGGGGGCGAAGAGGACATCGACCTCAACAACCTGCCCAAACCCCAGGAAATCCGGGATATCCTCGATCAATACGTCATCGGGCAGGACCATGCCAAGAAGGCGCTGTCCGTTGCCGTTTACAACCATTACAAACGAATCAACAGTTCCGCCAAANTGGATGACGTGGAGCTGCAGAAAAGCAATATCATCATGATCGGGCCCACCGGGAGCGGGAAAACCCTTTTGGCCCAGAGCCTCGCCCGCATTCTCAACGTTCCCTTCGCCATCGCCGACGCCACTTCCCTTACCGAAGCCGGATACGTCGGGGAGGATGTGGAAAACATTCTCCTGAAACTGATCCAGGCGGCGGATTACGATGTGGAAAAGGCGGAGCGGGGGATCATTTACATCGATGAAATCGACAAGGTGGCCCGGAAATCGGAAAATCCCTCCATCACGCGGGATGTTTCCGGGGAGGGCGTGCAGCAAGCGCTGCTGAAAATCCTGGAGGGGACGATCGCCAGCGTTCCGCCGCAAGGCGGCCGGAAACATCCCCACCAGGAGTTTATTCAGATCGACACCAGCAACATCCTGTTCATCTGCGGCGGGGCCTTTGACGGTCTGGAGCAGATCATCAAACGCCGGATCGGCAAAAAAGTGATCGGCTTTGGGGCGGACACCACGACCACCGACATGAAGCCCGGAGAATATCTGAAAATGGTTCTGCCCGAAGACTTGCTCCGCTTTGGGCTGATTCCGGAGTTTGTNGGCCGGCTCCCGGTCATCACCACGCTGGAGCCCTTGGATGAAGCCACCCTGGTTCGCATCCTGAAGGAGCCCAAGAACGCGCTGGTGAAACAGTATCAGAAACTGATGGAGATGGACGGAGTGGAGCTGGTGTTTGAGGAAGAGGCCCTTGAATCGATCGCCGCGGAAGCNATCAAGCGGAACACCGGGGCGCGGGGTCTCCGGGCGATCATCGAGTCGATCATGCTCGATGTGATGTTTGAACTGCCTTCCCGGGACGATGTGACCAAGTGTGTGGTGACCAAAGAAAGCGTCTTGAACAAGGTGGGTCCCCGCCTCACCACCCGCGAAGGTCGCATTATCGAAAAGAAAGAAGAAAGCGCCTGAGACAGGTTGCAAATCAAAAACAGCCGCTCGCCGGCGATGGCGGTCGGCTGTTTTTTTGTGGCATCTCGCCAGCGGTGACTATCCCCATTTCCCCTCGGCCATACTATGCGTGAAGTCGAAGGACCGGTGCCGGCGCATATTTGGATCGGGAGGAATGGGATGTGAACTGGACGGTTTTCTTGATGTTGCTTCAGGTGTTTTTCTCGGTGGTCATCGGCTTGTACTTTTGGAATCTGCTCAAAAACCAGCAAACCAACCGGACGGCCATCGATCGGGAATCGCGGAAGGAGATGGAGAAACTTCAAAAATTGCGCGCCATCTCCTTGACGGAGCCCCTTGCGGAAAAGACGCGGCCGTCCTCGGTGGATGAGATCATCGGACAAGAGGAGGGAGTGAAGGCTCTGGCGGCGGCCCTCTGCGGTCCCAATCCGCAACACGTGATCATCTATGGNCCGCCGGGGGTCGGCAAAACCGCCGCCGCACGCGTCATNCTGGAAGAAGCNAAGANAAATCCCCTTTCTCCCTTCAATGCCGAGTCCAAATTTGTGGAGATCGACGCGACCACCGCCCGGTTTGATGAGCGGGGCATTGCGGATCCCTTGATCGGTTCGGTTCACGATCCGATTTATCAGGGAGCGGGAGCGATGGGAATCGCCGGAATTCCCCAGCCCAAGCCGGGAGCGGTCACAAAGGCCCACGGCGGCGTGCTCTTTATCGATGAGATCGGGGAACTGCACCCCATTCAGATGAATAAGCTTTTAAAGGTGCTGGAAGACCGAAAGGTGTTTTTGGAAAGCGCCTATTACAATCCGGAAGACTCCAACATCCCTTCCCACATCCACGACATTTTCCAAAACGGGTTGCCCGCCGATTTCCGCTTGATCGGGGCGACCACCCGCATGCCCGAAGAGATTCCGCCGGCGATTCGTTCCCGNTGCATGGAGATTTTCTTCCGGCCGCTCCGTGCGAAGGAGATCGGCGAGATTGCCCGTCAGGCCNTGAAACGGACGGGGGTTCACTTTGAGGAAGAGGTGGTCCGGATCATTCAGAAGTATGCCACCAACGGCCGGGAAGTGGTCAACATCGTGCAGACCGCCGTCGGATTGGCCCTCACGGAGAAGCGGAAACCGCGTTCTTGCTTCCGATGTGGAATGGGTGGTGCACAACAGCCAGCTGTCTCCCCGGCCGGAACTCAAGATGCCGGACTTTCCCCAGGTGGGAGTGGCGACGGGATTGGCCGTTTCCGGCCCCAACATGAGCGCCTTGTTGGAGATCGAGGTGACGGCGGTTCCCGCGGAGAAGAAGGGAGGCGGAAGTCTGCGCATCACGGGAGTGGTCGACGAGGAGGAACTGGGAAGCCGATCCCGGACCCTTCGCCGGAAAAGCATGGCCAGGGGCTCCGTGGAGAACGTGATGACCGTTCTCAGACGGAACGGTTTCTCTCCGGACGATTACCACCTGCACGTCAATTTTCCGGGAGGTGTGCCCGTCGACGGCCCTTCGGCCGGTGTGACCATCGCCACGGCCATCGTTTCGGCGATCCGGGGGATCCCGGTGGACAACCGGTTGGCCATGACCGGGGAATTGAGCATTCACGGCCGGGTGAAGCCCGTGGGCGGGGTGGTGGCCAAGGTGGATGCCGCACGCCAGGCGGGGGCTTCCCGCGTGATCATTCCGGAGGAGAATATGCAAAGCCTGTTCGAGCAGATGGAGGGAATTCGGGTCATCCCGGTCCGCCGGTTGGAAGAGGTGTTGGATTGCGCGCTGCTCAAAGAGGAAAAAGAGGAGAGGGAGCGTTCGATTCCGGCACCCGGGGGGGTACTTACAGCCTCCACCACCCCGGTGTGACTTCCGCGCATCCCATCCCTCCGGTGGATGTGATATAATAGGGAAAAGCCGAACATCTTTTCCTTATGCCTGTTGGGTTGCCGGTCATATCCCGTCTTTGGGACCGGCTTTCCTTTTCAATCGAGCCTTTTTGATCCTTTTCGACCTACACCTGCACTGGAGGTGCACCGAAAGCAGTGAAATCCGAAGAACGCGTACTCCCTTTGTTGCCTCTTCGCGGGTTGATCGTATATCCCAATATGGTGCTCCATCTGGACGTGGGGCGGGAAAAATCGGTCAAGGCACTGGAACAGGCCATGGTGGATGACAACCTGATTTTGCTCGCTTCCCAATGCGAAGTCCACATCGAAGATCCCAAACCTGATGATATCTACAAAATGGGAACCATCGCCCGGGTTCGGCAGATGCTGAAGCTTCCCAACGGAACCATTCGCGTCCTGGTGGAGGGGCTTTACAGGGCGAAAATTTTGGAGTACGTCCGCCAGGACGACTTTTTCCAGGCACGGGTCGAGCAGATTGTGATCGAGGAGAAAACCGATCTTCATCTCGAAGCACTGATGCGTTCCGTCCTGGATCATTTTGAGCAATATCTGCGCTTATCAAAAAAGGTGTCTCCGGAGACCTATTCGGCCGTTTCCGATATCGACGAGCCGGGACGGTTGGCGGATGTGATCACCTCCCACCTGCCCCTGAAAATTGCCGACAAGCAGAAGATCCTGGAGACGATCGACATCAAGGAACGCCTGGAGACCCTGCTCCAGATCATGAATAATGAGCGTGAAGTCCTGGAATTGGAGCGGAAAATCAGCCAACGGGTCAAGAAACAGATGGAAAAGACCCAAAAGGAATATTATCTGCGCGAGCAAATGAAGGCGATCCAGCGGGAGCTGGGNGAAAAGGANGGGCGAATCGGGGAGGTGGAGGAACTCCGCAACCAGCTGAAGGAGTTGGACGCCCCCGATTATGTCAAGGAGAAGGTGGAGAAGGAGATCGACCGCCTCGAAAAGATTCCGACCACGTCGGCGGAGGGCGGCGTNATCCGCACCTATGTGGAGTGGCTCCTGAACCTGCCCTGGAGGAAGGAAACGGTCGATGACCTCGATCTGAAAAAGGCGGAACAGATTCTGGATGAGGATCATTACGGCTTGGAAAAGGCCAAGGAGCGGGTGTTGGAATATCTGGCCGTGCAAAAGATGGTAAAGCGCTTGAAGGGGCCCATTTTGTGCTTTGTCGGGCCGCCGGGAGTGGGAAAAACCTCCCTCGCCCGTTCCATCGCCAGGGCNCTGGGTCGCAAATTCGTGAGGGTCTCCCTGGGAGGCGTGCGGGATGAGGCGGAGATTCGCGGGCATCGGCGCACTTACGTGGGAGCGTTGCCGGGGCGGATCATACAGGGGATGAGGACGGCGGGGACGATCAATCCGGTCTTCCTGCTGGATGAAATCGACAAGATGTCCATGGATTTTCGGGGCGACCCATCCTCCGCCCTGCTGGAGGTCCTGGACCCGGAGCAGAACAATTCCTTCAGCGATCATTACATCGAAATTCCCTACGATCTGTCCAAGGTGATGTTTATCACGACGGCCAACGCCATGCACAACATTCCGCGTCCCCTGTTGGACCGGATGGAGGTCTTGTACATTTCGGGATATACCGAGCTGGAGAAGGAGAATATCGCCCGGCAGTACCTGATTCCCAAGCAGCGGGAGGAGCACGGACTGGCCGAGGACCAGCTCCGGATCAATGCCGACGCTATCCGCAAAATCATCCGGGAATATACCCGGGAAGCGGGGGTCCGCAACCTGGAGCGGACCATCGGCACCCTTTGCCGGAAAGCGGCCAGGGAGCTGGTCAGCGGTAAGAAGAAGAAAACGGTGATCACCGCGCGGAATCTCTCCCGCTATCTGGGTTCTGAACGGTACCGGTACGGACGGGCCGAAGAAGAGGATCAGATCGGTGCCGCCACCGGCCTTGCCTGGACCGAGACAGGAGGGGACACGCTGAATATCGAGGTGTCGGTTCTTCCGGGCAAGGGGCAATTGACCCTGACCGGGAAGCTGGGAGACGTGATGAAGGAATCGGCTCAGGCCGCCTTCAGCTATATCCGGTCCCGGGCGAAGGAATTGGACATCGAACCGGATTTCCACGAAAAGCACGACATTCACATTCACGTTCCGGAAGGAGCGATCCCCAAGGACGGTCCGTCGGCGGGAATCACCATGGCNACGGCACTCGTTTCGGCCTTGACCCGGATCCCGGTTTCGCGGGAGGTGGCGATGACCGGGGAGATCACCTTGCGGGGACGCGTCCTGCCCATCGGGGGGCTGAAGGAAAAGGCCTTGGCGGCTCACCGGGCGGGGATCACCCATGTGATCATCCCCCAGGAAAACAAGAAGGATCTGGAGGATATTCCCAAAAGCGTCCGCAGGGATTTGACCTTCTCGCTGGTGAGACATATGGATGAAGTGCTCAAACTGGCGCTGGTGGGGAAGAATTCCGATGAGCAAAATCAAAGCTGAATTTGTCGGAAGCGCGGTGAAACCGGATCAATATCCCCGGGACGCCCTGCCGGAGATCGCTTTGGCCGGGCGTTCCAACGTGGGGAAGTCCTCCTTGATCAATCGATTGCTCAACCGCCGGAAATTGGCTCATACCAGCGGCAAGCCCGGAAAGACCCAGACGATCAACTTTTATCGGGTGAACGACCGGTTTTATCTGGCGGACATGCCGGGATACGGTTTCGCCCGGGTTTCCAAGGCGGTCAAAGCCGCCTGGGGGAGGATGATTGAGCATTATCTGACGAGTCGGAAAGAGTTGAGGGGAATTGTTCACGTCATCGATCTGCGCCATCCTCCGACGGCGGATGACCGGCAGATGTACGACTGGCTGAAGCACATCGGACTTCCGGCGATTGTNGTCGCCACCAAGGCGGACAAGATTTCCCGAGGGCGCTGGCAAAAACATTTAAAACAGGTGCGGGAAGGGCTCTCGCTTCGCTCCGGGGATCCCCTGATCCTGTTTTCCGCCCAGAACGGCCAGGGCAGAGATGAATTATGGCGCGCCATTCAGGAATGGCTTTGATTTGTTCTTGACCGGCCGCCGGGACCGGTATATAGTGATGCTGTAGAGTCCAGTGTGGGTTCGGCCCTAACGGNTCGCCTGCTTCAGGCGATATTTTTTTGTCACGGGCTTTGTGCCGGTCAAATCCGGGAATCCGGATGACTCGGTTTCCGCCGGGGCATTCGTTGAATATGTTATGAAGGGAAACGCATCCCCTGCTGACGGGGAATTGGAAAGGTTGGGTGAGAATGGGACAAAAGCTACGCGTCGCTGTGTTGTTCGGCGGGAAATCGGGAGAACACGAGGTGTCGCTCATGTCGGCGGCTTCCCTCATTCGCTCGATGGACCCCGGGAAATATGAGGTGTTTCCGATCGCCATCGACAAGGAAGGGAAGTGGCAGGTTCGGGAAAAGGCCGTCGCCTTTTTGGAAGACAAGGTGGAAAGGGACTTATTGGACACGATTCGGAAGGATGTGCCTTCCACGCTGCCTGCCGAGGCGGAGAAGGCAGCCTTGGCCCCCTTGGACTTTGAAACGATCGACGTGGTGTTTCCCGTGCTTCACGGAACCTATGGGGAGGACGGGACGGTTCAGGGATTGCTGGAACTGGCCCAGGTTCCCTATGTGGGAGCGGGGGTGCTCGCTTCCGCGGTGGGGATGGACAAGGTCATGATGAAAAAGGTGTTTGCCCAAGAGGGAATCCCCCAGGTCCGCTTCACCCACTTTTTGCGCCATGAGATGGAAGCGGAATTTGAACGGGTGGTGGCGGAGGTGGAGGATACCTTCGGCTATCCCTGCTTCGTCAAGCCGGCCAATCTGGGATCCAGCGTGGGCGTTTCCAAGGCCAAGGACAGGGAGAGCCTGATCGAAGCGATGAAGCTGGCGGCCCGATATGACCGGAAGGTGATCGTGGAGGAGTTTGNTCCCGCCCGGGAAGTGGAGGTGGCCGTTCTGGGCAATGATCGTCCGGTCGCCTCCGTGCCGGGAGAGATCGTTTCCTCCAACGAATTTTACGATTACCGGGCGAAGTATATCGACGGGAAGTCGGAAATGCGCATCCCGGCGGAATTGCCCAAGGAAAAGGAGGAGGAAGTGAGGCGCCTGGCGGTCAAATGCTTCCGGGCGATCGACTGTTCCGGGCTGGCCCGTGTCGACTTCTTCATCCGGAAGGACAACCACCAGGTCCTGGTCAATGAAATCAACACCATGCCCGGTTTCACCCAGTTCAGCATGTACGCCAAGCTGTGGGAGCATACGGGACTCAGCTATCCCGAACTGGTTGATCGGTTGATTCAACTGGCGATCGAACGCCATCGGGAGAAGGAGCAGCTGGTGACAACGTACGAAGTGGATGAGTGATTGGATCTCACGCAATCCCGATCCCTTTTGACAGGGGAAAGAGCCGCATCGCGGCTCTTTTTTTTAGGGCGGGCGGTGAAGGTCCGATGCTGCACTCAACGGAAGCGGATGACAATTCGGCTTATGTAGGTCATGCCTTCTTGGTGATCAGGAAAATTCCAAGCACCACCAACAGCACGGGCCAGTAGTTGTTCAGGGAACCGGCAACCCAGGGGAGGCCCGGCCAGGCGGCGATGCCGGTCAGGATCAACAGAATACCGATAATTCCGCTCCGGCGGTCTTTCTGACTGGCGAAAACCAGCAGGAAGGAGGCTCCGACGATGATAAACAGGAAAAACCAGTGGTCCGGCCATCCGTCCACATTGGCTTTTCCCCACATGTGTAGGCTCATTCCGGTTATCAGGCCCGCCCACAGCATCAGGTTGCGGTTGGAACGGAAGTGGGCGATCACAAGCATGACAACTCCGGTCAGGAACAGGATGAACTCCCAGGTGCCGAAGCGCTCGGCCATGGGAATGTCAATTTTTCGAAGCAGCAGCAACAAACCGGCGACGATCAAAAAAATCCCCACAACGTTTGCACGAATCATCCGGTATTCCGCTCCTCTTATCGTTTTTTTCTAATGGGCGGGAGAGAGGCGGGGGAGGGATCGGGGAGAAGCTCCCGATTCCGGTTTTCTTTCGGGTGTTTCCTCCAAATCGGCGGCCATTCGATTTCCGCCAGCACCATTCCCGCAAAAATGAGGATGCAACCGGTCAAGGTGCGAGTTTCGAGGGCCACATCCATCCACCAGTAGTCCGCCAGGGCGGCGAAGACGGGCTCCATGGCAAAGATCAGGGCCACGCGGGTCGGAGTGGTGAACTTTTGAAAATGGGTTTGGGCGAGATATGCCAAGGAGGTAGCCAAAAAAGCCGTTATCAAAAGGGCCGTGTAAACGGCCGGAACCGACCACGCGCCTTCCTTGAGCGCCCTTTCCCAGGGTTCGAACAGAAGGGAGCATCCGCCGCTCAAGAGCGCTACGGTAAAGATCTGGATCGTGACCAGGTGCAGGGTCTCAACCTCCGGCGCGTATTTGGCCGTGTAGACGATCTGCAGTCCAAAGGCGACGGCGCAAAGAAGGGCGAGGATGTCGCCGCGGTTGATCGACGAGAAGTCGGCAAAGGCCAGCAGATACAATCCGGCTACCGCCAGCAGGACGCCGACGATGGCGGTGGGACGGGGCTTTACCCCGAGAAGCACCAGGGACCAGATCGGAACCATTGCGACGGACAGGCCGGTTAAGAAACCGGATTTTCCCGAGGTTGTGTATAGCAGGCTGAAGGTTTGCAGTGCATACCCCAGGAAGAGCCACATCCCGATGAAGGCTCCGACGGTCACGTGCTTAAGCGGAATGTTGTAGGAGACGCCTCTCCACCGGAAGATGAGGAGGAGGAACATCCCCGCCAAGCTGAAACGGATAGCCAAAAAGGTGAAAGGCGGCAGCGTTTCGATGGCGTTTTGAACCAGAACAAAGGTCGTTCCCCAGATAAAAGCGACCAGTAGCAGAACGGAATCGGCAATCCATCGGTGGGCAACGCTGTTCAAGCACCGTCCTCCTCCGAACCTTTCAATATCTTTCTTCATCTTACCACATTTGCTAGAAATGTGGGGTGGGATTCCCCGTCGGATGAGGGGGAAAATCGTCGATTGAAGGGAGGAATTAAGGGGGGTGATCGAGAAAGGTTTAAGCAAAAAGAAGGATTTTTTAATATTTACTTCCCCAACTATTTAAGGCGATGGAAGGAATTGCGATGAAGAACCGAAAGCGTTTGGCCTTTCTGTTGAGCTGGGGCGTCGTGGCGGTCGGATGGATCGCGATGATTATTTCTTTATTTGTAATCCAGCCTTTTCACTGGGGATGGATTCATCTGATCCTGCTGGCCAGCTTGCTCTTCATAACGGAATACTTTCCTTTTCCCCAGGACGGGGGCAGGGTGACGGCTCACTTTCCCCTGTTGTTCACGCTCTGTTTTCTGTATTCACCTGGGGTGGCCGGACTGGTGTTCGTGGATGTCCTGCTTCTGGTGACATGGCTCCGCCGCCAATCCTTCTCCCGGGCCCTGTTTCGGACCGGTTATACGCTGGTTGGTCTGATTTCGGCCTACCTGGTCTTGATCGAGGTGGTCCCCCTTCTGATGCCCGGGGTCTCAACGCTTTCCGTGATGATAGGAAAGCTGGCCGTGTTCGCCGTCGTGTACGAGCTCGTCAGCAAAGGGCTCAGGGATGTTCTGGAGCGGGCGGGAAATTCCCGGTACAGCAGGTGGTGGTACCGGGGAGGACTTGAGCCTGCCTTGATGATCGGTACATTTCTGTACAGTGCAGGGATCATCCTGATGGGGGACCAGGGGCGCGATACCGATCCTCTGTCCATCGCCTTTTTCTTCTCCCCCCTGGTCGCCTTTTCCGTCTTGTCCAACGTGATTGCCCGTTTGGCCCGACAAAAGCGGAAGATGGAGCTTTTGTTCTCGATCACGACGGGAATCAACAGAAGTTTGGACTTGCGTGAAGTGATGAATAAGACCTTGATGCTCCTGTCCGATGTGGTGCACTATTCTTATGGCATCGTCTATTTGCTCCGGGATGACAAGCTGATACCGGAGGTGGTTTCCGGGGAAGGGGAGGTGGACGATCTCAAACAGCCCCTTCCGCTGTCCAAGGGCTTGAGCGGATGGGTGGCGGAACAGGCCGAGCCGGTTCGGGTGATCGATGTCTGGCGTGATTTCCGTTGCCAGGGGGAACCGATGGTGGAAAAAGGGGTCCAGTCTCTCCTCGTCGTCCCCCTCGTCCTGGACGGTCATGTGATGGGAGTCATCACCCTGGGGAAGGACGAGACCCACGGCTTTGAAGAGATGGATTTGTCCTTCCTCGCTGTTTTGGCCAGCCAGGCGGTGATCGCCATGCGCAACGCCCGCCTGGTGCAGGAGCGGGAGCGCCGGATTCTGGCGGAAGAGCGGAACCGGATGGCCCGCGAAATCCACGACGGACTGGCTCAATCGGTGGCGGGGGTCCTGATGAAGACGGAAACGGCCATCCGATTGATCGACAACCAACCGCAACAGGTGAAGCAGTGGCTTTTGGAATGCAGGAGCAAGCTGAGGGAGAGCTTGAAGGAAATCCGCTATTCGATCACCGCACTCCGCCCGTCCCCCGCGGTGCAGGCGGGGTTGTTACCCGCCCTGGAAAAGCGGGTGAGCGATCACCAGTCGGAGACGGGTCAGGAATCCACCATTCAGGTGAAGGGCACCCCTTTTTCCCTCCCTCCGCAGGTGGAAGAGGGGATCTACAAGGTTTGCCATGAGGCCTTGAACAATGCGGCGAAACACGCCCAGGCCGAGCGGGTCCGGGTGGTCCTTCGCTACACCGATTCGGAAGTGTGGCTCGTGGTCCAGGACGACGGAATCGGCTTTTCCCTCGGTCAAGCGGTGGCCAAGGCGGAAGCCAACAACCGCTACGGCATTACCGGAATGAATGAACGGGCCCAGCAATTGGGGGCCGTCCTGCAGTTCATCACCAGTCCCGGACGGGGAACCCGGGTGGTCATGAAAGTTCCAGTGAAGAAGGAGGAAAAGCAGAATCATGTCCATCAAAGTGTTACTGGTTGACGATCATGCGGTCTTGCGAGACGGTTTGTCCAGCCTGATCAGCCTTGAACCCGACATGGAGGTGGTGGGAGAGGCCCGCGACGGTGAAGAGGCGATCAAATTGGTGGAAAGCACCCGGCCGGACGTGGTGCTGATGGATATCAACATGCCGGGGATGAGCGGGGTGGAGGCGATCCGCCGGATCCATTCCAAGCATCCCCAGGTGGCTGTACTGGTTTTGACCATGTACGATCGGGATGAATATCTGTATGAATCCATCCGGGCGGGAGCCACCGGGTACCTGTTGAAGGACGCTCCTTCCGGTGACGTGATCGCCGCTGTCCGCTCCGCCCACCGGGGAGAATCCACCCTCCACCCCGTCATGGCCCGGAAACTGCTGAACAACCTGAGCGGCGGGGAACGGAGGATGGATCGAGGCGGGGGAGACGATTTCCTCACTCCGCGGGAACTGGATGTTCTGCAGTGGATGGTCAAGGGATTGAGCAACAAGGAAATCGCGGAACAGCTGTTTATCAGCGACAAGACGGTGAAGATCCACGTCAGCAACATCTTCAAGAAATTGGGAGTCAAAAGCCGGTCTCAGGCCATCATATATGCCATTCAACACGAATTGGTGGAGCTGGAACAGTAGCCGAAGGGTTTCTTCCAAAGGTGTTGTAAAGGCCGGGATCCGAGATTTTCCGCCTCGACTCCATGCGGCAGGGGTCGCTCGGCGCAAACCTCCTCCTGGTGTTTCGCAAACGATTTGAGCCCTTTCTCCGAAAGGGCT
>JGI1652J44930_10000732_pt1 | contig 12693 bp, 10 predicted proteins | sample NewIslsDNAsample_FD_44930 | JGI IMG/M metagenome (IMG submission 44930)
AACTGAAACAGCTGTTCTCTGATTCTGCCGCCTTCGCCATCGCCCAGATGGGAAACAAGCTGGTGGCCTTTCTGCTGATTCCGGTCTACACGAGCTATCTGGATCCGAGCCAATATGCCGACTGGGGTTTGACCAACACGATCACGATGATCGTCTCCTACCTGTCCATTCTGGGCACGGATGCCGCCCTCGCCTTCTATTATTTCGATGCCAAAGAGAAGCAGGAACGGCGCGCCTATTTCACGGCGGCCACACTGTTTTCCGCGGGGATCTGCACGCTCTTTCTCATCGTCGCCCTGGGGTTCGGTTCTCCCCTCGCCCGGGCGCTGTACGGCCGTCCGACGGGGTATGAATATCTCCTGACGCTGGCCATGCTGGCGACGGTGGCATCCATCGTCATCCAGATGAATCTGGCATACGCCCGCTACAGCCGAAAAGTGTGGACCTTCAACGCGATGAGCATGAGCTATGTCATCGGCTCGGCGCTGTTGAACGTGGTCTTTTTGAAATACACCGATTGGGGAGTCAATGCGATCTTCGTCGGCCAGGTGGTGGCGGGCGCCGCCGTTGCCCTGATTCTGGTCTGGATGTTTCGGAGGGAGTTCACCCGGAGGGTGCGCTGGGATCACCTGAAGCACCTGCTCCGCTACGGGGCTCCGCTCCTGCCGACCCTTCTCGCCTTTTGGATGATGAACATGCTGAACCGGCCGATGATCATCTATTTCGCCTCCCGGGAGGAGGCGGGGCTGTTCGAGGCGGCCTTCCGCTTCGCCAGCGTCATCGCCCTGATCACCGCCGCCTTTCAGCTGGCATGGCGCCCCTTCGCCATGTCGGTCAAGGACCGGGCGGATGCGCCGCGCATCTACAGTCTGGTGGGGAGAGCCTTTATCGTCGTCGCCGCCCTGGCCATCATGGGTCTCAGCTTTGTCATCCAGCCGTTGATGGAACTGGCCACCGGGCAGCCGGAGTTTGCCGAGGCTTACCCTTACGTGTGGATGCTCTCCCTGGCGACGGTNCTCAACACCTTTCACCTGATCGTCGGGGTGGGCCTGCTGATTCACAAGAAAACGCAGGTGATCTCCAAGGTTTTTGTGCTCGCGGCGTTCCTTTACGTGCTGGGCAACATGGTGGCCATCCCCCTCTTCCGCAACTGGGGGGCGTCGGCCATGGCGATGCTCGCATATCTTTTTATCGTGATCCTCATCCACCGTCGCTCCCAAGCCACGTATCCCGTCGACTTCCGCATGGGCTCCATCCTGCTGTTCCTTTTGGTCTATCTGGCCGTGATGGCGGGAATCACTTGGATTCAGGTGGACGGGTGGTCCAATAAGTGGGTCTACTACTTCCTCGGCCTGGCGGTTGTGATTGTCTCCGTCTTTGCGACCGGCATTTTCCGGCTCCAATCCCTCTTCGGGGCCCTTCACCGGTTGCCGGAGCTTTTGAAAGGGAGGTGAAAACCGATGCGTCTTTTCCCCTATTCCGACAAAGGGCATCTTCAAACCCTGTTNGTGATCATGGTGGCCTTCGCCCTGCTGGGGCCCACTTTCGGAATTCCGGTGACGCCCAATTTCAAGCTCACCCTGTTTCGCGTGACCTTTTTTGTGCTCCTGGGACTCCTTCTGTTCCAGTGGGCTTTTCGGCACCGTCCGGAAATCGTGCACATGAGCCGGATCCGGTCCCATGTGGGCTTTTTCGCCTTTTGGCTGGCCTACAGCGCCGTTTCCCTGACCTGGGCCTTGGATCCCGGCCTGGGCGTTCGTTACACGATCTTCCTGTTCATGATGATCACCCTCTGCCTGACCTTTCCCTTTTTCATCCGGTCGGAGGAGTCNCTGTGGAGGATCTTCCGGACGGTGTTCTGGACCTCGTTCGTCATCGTCGCCTACGGGGTTTTTGAATCGGTCACCCGCATCCATCTGCCTTCCTCGAGGTATTGGGGACAGGACGCGGCATCGGTCACCTCCGTTTTCACCAACCAGAACGACCTGGCGACCGCCATCACCCTGCTCCTTCCCTTCCTGGGGCTCGCCCTGTACAGCCTGAGGGGCGGTTTGCGGCAAAAGGGAATGGTTTACCTGGCGATCGTCTTCGCCCTGTACTGCCTGCTGGTGACGGGATCCAGGGGCAACACCTTTTTCGCGCTGCCCTTGATGATCGTCGCCTGGCTCGTGACGCTGCCCTTCACCGTGCCCCGGGAGAAGCTTCTAAGCTGGCGCAATTGGCTGAAGGGGGCCGGGGTGGTCATTTCCATCGCGCTGATCGTGGGCTTTATGTACATGGTCCTTTTCGACGGGGCCACGCGAGGCAAACTGGCCACCTCCTTCGGCATCCTTTTGGACATTCAGGGGACCACCTGGAATGTGGATGAATGGAACGGACAGCTGGAGGCGGGCGCCGGCACCCAGGGCTTGAGCATCGTGATCCGCTGGTATCTGCTGATGTACGGGCTGCGCTTTCTGAGGGAGAGCCACTTCATGGGGGTTGGAGCCGGCAATGTGGAGGCCCGCATGGAGGCCTACCGTGAGCTGCTGGATAACAAGGTGAACATCCACAACTGGTGGGCGGAGATTCTGGTCAACTTCGGCGTGATCGTCTTTGCCCTGTATGTGGTTTTTTATGTCCTCCTCCTGTGGCGCCTGTGGAAGCTGGCGCGGCTGAAAACCTCCCCCCAGGTCAGCCCGTTGGTCCGGTGGGGCGCCCATTCCAGCATGCTGGCCCTGATCGGCTACCTGTTCGGAGGAATGGTTCCCAGCACGGCGATTCACTTCACGCCGATGTGGATTGTTTACGGGATCGCCCTGGCTGTCGTGGTGGTGGGTGAACATCAGAAGGCGTGCCGCAATGGAACCGATGGCGGCCCTGCGACTCTTCCCGATCGCTGAAGGGACGGGGCCCCTGAAAGGGGAGTGAAGGATGGTCCGCAAAGTGATGATTTTCAGTTCCGTTCACCGGCACGATGATTCCCGGATCTTTCACAAACAGGCCGTCTCGCTGGCCCGGGCGGGCTATCGGGTGGAACTTCANGCCGTCGCCGACTTTGATCAGCGGATGGAAAACGGGATCNGCATCGTCGGCCTCCCTGCCCACCGGAGCCGTCTGCGGCGGCTGTCGGCCGGGTGGCGGCTGTTTCGGAGGGCGCTCCGGTCCCAGGCGGACGTGTACCACTTTCACGATCCGGAACTGCTCCCCTGGGGGCTCTTGATCAAATGGGTGACCCGCCGGCCCGTGGTGTACGATGCCCATGAGGATTTGCCCAAACAGATCCACACCAAACCGTGGATTCCCTCCCCCTTGCGCGGGATCGTCTCCCGGTGGGTTCATCGGGTGGAAAAGGGAATTGCCCGCCGGCTCTCCGCCGTCGTCGCCGCGACGGAGGCGATCGGCGAACAATTTGCCGGGGCGCCGAAGGTGACGGTGATCAAAAATTATCCGCTTCCGATGCCCGAGATGGATGGGACGGAACGGGAGAAGGCCAATCGGATCCTGTACGTCGGGGGGATCTCCTATCTGCGGGGATATCGGGAGATGATCGCCATGATGGATCACCTTCCCCCCGAGCTGAAAGCGGAGCTTCACCTCATCGGACCGCTCCAGCACATCGATGAGGGGGAGCGGGACCCCGAGCGGCTCAGGAAAAAGGGAATCCACCTTCACGGCGCCGTCCCCTTCCGGGAGGTGCCCGGTTGGCTGTCCAAGGGAAAGGTGGGGCTTGTTTGCCTTCATCCCGTGGAAAATTACCGGGAATCGCTTCCGATCAAGATGTTTGAATACATGGCCGCGGGCATTCCGGTGGTGGCCACCGATTTTCCCTTGTGGCGGAAGATCCTCGAGGAGAATGAATGCGGCGTGACCGTCAATCCCCTCGACCCGGCGGAGATGGCGGAGAAGGTGGCCGCTCTGCTCAGGGACGACCGGCTGCGTCGCCGCCTGGGGGAAAACGGCCGTCGGGCCCATCGGGAGAAATACCATTGGGGGGCGGAGGAAGCCAAACTGCTGGATCTTTACCGGGAATTGACCACGGAACGGGGGAAATCCATGGAAGAAAGACCCTTCAGGATTTGGCTCGCCAACCATTATGCCGTGCCGCCCAACATCGAGGGGATCACCCGTCACTTCGAGCTGGCCAGGGAGTGGGTGGAGAAGGAACATGCGGAAGTGACCCTGTGGTTGTCCCGGTTCCTTCACCCGCGGCGGTCCTTTATCACCGAGAGCGAGATGCGGCAGGTGGAGAGGATTCCGGGCCTTCAGCTGAAATGGCTGTGGTCGTTTCCCCACCGGCGCAACGACGTCCGGCGCATTATCAACATGGTCAGTTTTGCCGCGATGTTTTTCTTCGCCGGTTTGTTCCGGAAAAAGCCCGATGTGCTGGTGGCCTCTTCCCCCCATCTGCTCACGGGATTGGCCGGCTGGCTGCTCGCCCGGCTGAAGGGTTGTCCCTTCGTGCTGGAAGTTCGCGACCTCTGGCCGGATTCCCTCATCCACATGGGAAGGCTGAACAATCCGGCGGTGATCCGGCTGCTCCGCTGGCTGGAGTCCTTTTTGTACCACCGTTCCGACCGGATTGTGGTGCTGACCGAATACCAGCGGAGGTTTATCATCGCCAAGGGCATCGCCTCCGACCGGGTTACGCTGATTCCCAACGGCGTGGTGGTCGGTTCCTGGAAACCCTCCCCCTCCCGGCGGGAGGAAATCCGCCGCAAGTGGGGAATTCCGCAGGATCGCTTCGTGGCCATCTACACCGGCGCCCACGGGCCGGCCAACGCCCTGGACGTGGTCGTTAAGGCCGGGGCGCATCTGGAACCGGGGATCTCCATCGTCCTGATGGGGGACGGGCCGGAGAAGGAAAAGCTGATCCGGCTGAAGGAAGAGATGGGGCTGAGCAATGTCCATCTGATGGATCCGGTTCCCAAGCGGGAAGTGTACGATTACATCCATGCCGCCGACTGCAGCATCATCAGTCTTGCGGACAACGAGATTTTCCGCGGTGCCCGGTCCAACAAGCTTTACGATTACATGTTCGTGGGGCTCCCGATCGTGACGACCGTGGACGGGGAACTCAGGGAAATCATCGAAGGAAACGGCGTCGGGGTGTTTGCCGGCGCGGAGGATCCGGAGGGATTGGCAAAGGCGATCGCCCGGATCCGGAGCTTGACGCCGGATGAGCGGGAGCGGATCGCCCAACGGGGGATGGATTATGTCCAGAGGGAAGGAAACCGGAGAACGCTGGCGCACAGGTATTTTCTTCTGCTGAAGCAGTTGGGGGATCAGGAGCGTTTTGTCGACACGTCGGTCCCGGAACGGCGTTGATGCGGTGGAGAAGGCGGTTGTTGGGGAAGGGCCTTTTCCGGATCCGTGCAGATTTGCACCTTGCACCACTTCCCTACGATCTCAAGCAAGCATCGGATGGATGCGGGGAGGATGTACGATGAAAGTGATGGTAACGGGCGGTGCCGGTTTTATCGGCTCGCACATCGTGGACCGCTTGATCGAGCTTGGACATGATGTCATCATCCTGGACAATCTCAGCACGGGAAAGAAGGCCTTCATCCACCCGGGGGCGTCTTTTTACCAAGTGGACCTTCGGGATCGACGGCTCGGGGAGATCCTGGAGGCGGAGAGGCCGGAGGCCGTGATTCACCAGGCGGCGCAGATCGATGTGCCGACCTCGGTGAAGGATCCCCTGTTCGATGCGGAGACGAACATTTTGGGGACCCTGCAATTGCTTGAGGCGTGTCGCCGGTCGGGGGTGCGAAAAATCGTGTACGCCTCCTCGGCGGCGGTTTACGGGGAGCCGGTTTTTCTTCCCATCGACGAGGAACACCCGGTGGATCCCCTTTCCAACTACGGGATCTCCAAATACACGCCGGAATGTTACCTGAAGGTGTACAAGCAATTGTACGGGTTGGATTACACGATTCTCCGCTACGCCAATGTTTACGGGATTCGACAGGATCCGCGGGGCGAGGGCGGCGTGATCGCCATTTTCCTCGACCGGGTGCTCCGGGAAGAGGCCTTGACGATCTTCGGCGACGGAAAGCAAACCCGGGATTTTGTCTATGTGGGGGATATCGCCGAGGCCAACATCCGCGCCCTGCATCGCGGAAGCGGCAGGGTTTTCAATCTGGGAACGGGCGTCCCCACCTCCCTCGAGGAGCTTGTCCGGATTTTGGGGGAGGTGACGGAGAAAGAGATTCGGGTGGAATATGCCCCTGAGCGGCCGGGGGACATCAGGCACAGTCATTTCGACTGCCGTCGGGCGGAGAAATGGCTGGATTGGACTCCCCGCATCGACCTCAAGACGGGGCTTCGAATGACCTACGAATACTATCTTGAAGCCGCCCGTCGCCTTCCCTGAAGGGCTGTAAAGAAGATGAAACATATCCGCAAAAGAACGCGTCTATATCTATAGAAGGAAATCCGGGGGCGCGGACAGCGGGCGGAGGCAGATCCGCCTTTTCCCGGCGAAGACGAAGCCGTGGCGTCTTTGTGAAAGGATTTGCGCGGACTATTGTCAACGGCGCCCGACTAAAGTATACTTGATACAGTAAACGTCTTGTAATCTTCGTGTAACATTTTGGATGTCACGTCGACCCGGGGCGGATGGGAGCCTTCACCATTTGGAAGCAGGAGTGGTTGCGGATGCGTTCACGAGTGGTCTGCGATTGCGATGCGTACGCATTTGCCGAAAGGATGCCGGAAAGCGTATCTCCCTTGTACCCCGCGATCAAACGGGTGTTTGAAATCGTCTTTTCCATTGTCTTTTTGATTGTGACCTTTCCGGTGCTTCTCCTGACCGCGATCGCCATCAAACTGGAGTCGAAGGGACCCATCTTCTATCGCCAGGAGCGGGTGGGGCTTCACGGAAAAACCTTCAATGTGCTGAAACTCCGCTCGATGCGCATCGATGCCGAGAAAAACGGTCCGCAATGGGCTGAAAAAAATGATCCCCGGGTCACCCGTGTCGGGCGNTTCATCCGGAAGACCCGGATTGACGAGATTCCCCAGCTGATCAACATTCTTCGGGGAGACATGAGCCTGATCGGTCCCCGGCCGGAACGTCCGTGTTTCACGGAGCAATTTGCCCGGGAGATTCCCGGTTTCAAGATGCGATTGATGGTCAAACCCGGGTTGACGGGCTGGGCTCAGGTGAACGGGGGNTATGACGCGACCCCGCGGGAGAAATTCGAAATGGATATGTATTACATTCAAAACCAGTCCCTTTCCCTGGATATGAAAATCCTCCTGCGCACCGTCTGGGTGGTTCTCTCGGGAAGCGGGGCCCGTTGAGGGCCAGCACCCGGAAAAAGCGGATCCGGAAGTTTCAGCCGGCCTCCGAGGGCCGGCTTTTCATTCAAGGGGCGGAACCTGTTCCGCCCCTTTTCTCATTTGTCCCGCCTGGGAGAGGAAAAGGGCGTGCCGTCCGGGGAGGCTTTTTCGGAATGCAAAAATCGACCGCCTGAGACGGTCGATCGTTTCGGTTGCCATCGATTGTCCCACAGGGTGGGTTATGGATCAGGTGCCCTGTTTACAGGATCCGAGTCGTTTCGGACCGGCTAAAACAAGCCGCGCAGCGAATAGTAAATCAGCAGCCACAGCGGGACGCTCATGAAAGTGGCGTTGAACAGACCAAGCCAGAACGCTTTTCCGACGACCGGGCAGTCCATGGGGGGGCACCTCCGAGATTCCTTTGGTATTTTTATTATACGTCACTGAATTCCCTGAGTGGGGATTTTTTGTCAATTGTAAACGAAATGTAATGCAGAGGTAATCTCGGAGTCATAAGCCGGCCGGTTCAAGTCTCCCGTTCCCGGTACGCCGTTTCCCCTTCCGTCACCGTTCCCTGGCCGCCGGTGATTTCGGCCAGGTGTTGCTGGAAAGCCTTTTCCTCGCCCGCCGGAATCCAGACGGTCCAACTCACCTTGTCCGTGAAGCGGGGGGGATCGAAGTCGTATCCGGAGGTTCGGAGGGCGTGCTCCACTTTGCCCATCCAGGAATAATCCAGGGTGACCTCCATCGCCCGGTGAAGCTGCCGGATCACCGTCCCGGCCGCGTCCAAACCGGCGGAGGCGGCTTGGCTGTATGCCCGGACCAGGCCGCTCGCGCCCAGCTTGATGCCCCCGAAATAACGGGTGACGACGATGGCGGTATCCACCAGTTCCCGGGCGCGAATCACCTCCAGGATCGGCCGGCCGGCGGTGCCCGCCGGTTCTCCGTCATCGGAGGATCGCTGCATTTCGCCGCTGCGGCCGACGACCCATGCGTAGCAGTTGTGGGTGGCGTCCCAGTGTCGGCGGGAGATTTCCTGAACGAAGGAGGCGGCTTCCTCCTCCGATTCGACCCGGCTGGCGTAGGCGATGAAGCGGGATTTTTGAATCACGATCTCCGCTTCCCCGTACCGTTTGACTGTGCGATAGCGCAAAGGTTGGGCCATTGTGGCGTCAACTCCTTGTCGTTTCGGATCGAAAAGGGGGCGCACAAACAAAAAGAGGCTCCCATCGTGGAAAGGATTGTCGAAAGGGTAGCCATGGCGATCCGGTTTTGCTATCATGGATACGAATTCCATAAAAAGAGACAATTTCCTCTCCCGGCATCATCGGGATGAGGCGAAAGGAGAAGCCGTCATGTTCTTTTCCTTCGGGATTCATCCGGTATACTTGCTGCGGGTTCCGAAACCTCTGGATTTGCCCTCATCCACGGGAACGCCCGGCGCCGTCCGGACGGAGTCCGGTCCGAGGCGCCGGGCAATGAAGCGGTGGGTTCCCTCCGCGCGGTTCCGGGACGGGGTCGGCCGGGCCGACAATCCGTTTCCGAAGGTGCGGGGACCGACCTAATATGAGTTTTGGGATTCTCCGCTTCCCTGTGGTGTGTCGGGGATGCCTGAATCCGGGGTGCTTCCTTCCGGCGAGGAGGGAGGATCCAGTTCCAGATGTTCCCGGAGGATTTTGCTGATCCGTTGCCGTTCCTCTTCGCTGATCTGCACGATCGAGGCGTTGAACGATCCGATCCGGGCCGTGCCGTTGGTGACGTTCATCTCGATCGATTCAATGTTGTCCTTTGAGATCTTCCGGGCCAAGTTCTGCAGGGCGATCATTTCCTCCACCTTGAAGCTGGTGGAGACGTTTTCCCCCAGGATGCCCAGGATCTCGTTGATTTTGGTCAGACCCTTGAAGCTGACGGCCTTGTCCATCAGGTTCATCAGCACTTCCCGCTGCCGCTCGTTCCGTCCGAGATCCCCCCGGGGATCCCGCTTCCGCATGCGGACGTAGGACAGGGCCTGATCGCCGTTCAGATGCATCGGTCCCTTTGTAAAATAATATCTCTCCTGTCTGCCCAGCTTTTTCTCCCAGAAATCGAATTTCACATTGACGTCCACTCCGCCCAGGGCATCTACGATATCGATGAATCCCTTAAAGTTCACCTTGGCGTAGTAGTCGATGGGAACGTTCAGGAGAAGCTCGATCGTCTCGGCGGTGTTGGTGACGGGGTCCACCCCTTTTTGCTTTCCCCAATAGGGCGCGGAGTTGATCTTATCCCGATGGCCACCGGTGTTGGCGATCTCCACGTAGCTGTCCCGCGGGATGCTGACCAGCTTGACGGATTGGGTTTTGGGATTGATTGCGGCGACCATGATCACGTCGGCCCGCCAATTATCGGTTTCTTTTCTCACATCCGTTCCGAGGAGAAGCACGGTGAAGGGTTTGTCGAGGGTCGGCGCGTTTTCACGCAACTTCGATTTTTCCCGCTCCATCGGCTTGTGCGTGTCCGCCGCCGCGTCCCACGTCCGGTAAAAGAGATAGCTCCCCGAAAGGATAATAACGGCCAATGAGAGAAAAACGGCGCGAAACAGCCATTTCTTGATCCGTTTCTTTCGGACGCGTTCAACCCGGCTCTGATTGATTCGTCTCATGGCCTTTCCTCGCTTCATGTTTCCATAACATTCTCTCCTCATACTATCATCTTATTTCTAACTTCACAAGTAGAAAAATAATGAATCGCGCTGATGTCAAGCCTCCAGTTCCAGGTGGCGCCGCAACAGGGAGCGGATGCGAAGCCGCTCCTTTTCCGGAACGATGAAGTAGTATCGGCTGCCCCACTCGTCACGGCCGTGAAATTGAAGGGTTTCAATGTTTTTTTCGGGAACCCGGGACAGGGTGTAGTACAGGCTGACCGCGTCCTTCAGGGTGAGGGATGTTTCCGTGTGGACGCGAAGGATGTTGAACAGCCGGTTCAATTTCAACAGCGTGGAGGGATGCTTGCTTTTGCGCCAGAGGCTGCGGAGCACCTGCTGTTGACGTCGGTGGCGGTCAAAGTCGTTGGTTCCGGTCCGGTCCCGGATGTAGGCGAGCGCCTGGGATCCGTTCAGATGCATGGGCCCCTTGTGAAAGCGGTGGCCCAGATAGGAGAAGGAGCGGGGGCTGTTTACGTCGACGCCCTGGAACAGATCGACGATGTTCCGAAAGCCCTTCATGTTGACCTTCACGTAGTGGTCGACGGGGACGTCCAGAAAGGATTCCACGGTTTGGATGGTGGAGAGGGTGCCGTCGCCGCGGGCGTAGGCGTGATTGATCTTGTCCAGCGCCGTCCGGCCTCTTCCCAGGCTGATCCGGACTTTGGTGTCCCGCGGCACATGGAGGATTTTTACGCTCTTTTTCTTCGGATGGATGGCGAGCAGCACCAGGGCGTCGGTCCGGCCGGGGTCGCCGCGCCGCTGATCCACCCCGATCAACAACAGGGTGGTCGGCCGGTCGAGGGGAACCGGCGGTGCTTCCGGCCGGTTCCNCACCGGGTGATGACGGGCGGTTTTTGGAGGCTCGGACGGACGGGTGTGGGCGTTCCACATTGCGATTCCGCCCAGGAAAAAGAGAATGCAGGATGCGGCGAGCATGAGGCGAAGCCCTTTGGACATGGCAATTCCCCCTTCGGAGCGCGGATGCCGCCTTTGAGCCCTCGCAGAGGCCACGCGGTTATAGTTTCCCATCCCCGTTTTTTCTCTATGAGTCCCTGGTTGGACTTGTCCGGGGGAGGGCCGCGGTTTGAGGCGGACGCCTCCTTTTTTGTTTGGAGGACGTTTCAAGGCGCCTTTTCCGAGGATGAATTTAAAGGATATTCAGGAAGCGAATGGAACGGGCGAAGCAGTCCCTGCACCTTGTCATTCCCCGTCTTTTACGTTATCCTATTCCTGATGAACAGCCCCGACTCCCATCGACCGCCTTCGATCGGACCGGGGCGAAAGGCGGGGATCGGACAAATCCGGAGGGGAGCAAGAGAACCAGATATTTATACGCGGCGATTCATCATCGAGGACGGATCAGGGTACACGCGCCTTTCCTCGGGAAAGGTTTTTTTGTTTGCCGTGCAAAGGGGATAAGCTCCGCTTTTCGCAAAGGGTCCACGGCATGCATACGGGGAAGCAAAGGAGGAATGAACCATGAGCTCGCGCAGCTTGTTCACGTCCGAGTCCGTGACCGCGGGACACCCGGACAAGATCTGTGACCAAATCTCCGATGCGGTTTTGGATGCCATTTTGGCCAAAGATCCCAACGCCCGGGTCGCCTGTGAAACCGCGGTGACGACGGGGTTGGTGCTGGTTTCCGGAGAGATTTCCACCACCTGCTACGTGGATATTCCGAAAATCGTCAGGGAAACCATCCGGGAAATTGGTTATACCCGCGCCAAGTACGGGTTTGATGCGGATACCTGCGCGGTGCTGACCTCCATCGACGAGCAGTCCCCCGACATCGCGATGGGGGTGGACGCGGCGCTGGAAAAAAGGGAAGGGCGCATGACCGAGGAGGAGATCGAAGCGATCGGTGCCGGCGATCAGGGATTGATGTTCGGCTTCGCCTGCAACGANACACCGGAACTGATGCCCCTGCCGATTTCCCTGGCGCACCGGCTGGCCCGCCGTCTCCATCAGGTTCGGACAGACGGCATCCTGCCCTATTTGCGCCCCGACGGCAAGACCCAGGTGACGGTGGAATATGAAGGGGACCGTCCGGTGCGGATCGACACCGTGGTCGTGTCGGCCCAGCATGCGGAAGACGTCACCCTGGCCCGGATCAAGGAAGACATTCTGGAGCATGTGATCCGGCCGGTCGTTCCGGAGGCGTTGCTGGATGCGGGCACCAAATATTTCATCAACCCCACGGGGCGCTTTGTGATCGGGGGACCCCAGGGAGACGCCGGTCTGACGGGCCGGAAGATCATCGTCGACACCTACGGGGGATACGCCCGCCACGGCGGAGGGGCCTTCTCCGGGAAGGACCCGACCAAGGTGGACCGCTCGGGGGCCTACGCCGCACGCTATGTGGCCAAAAACATCGTGGCCGCCGGGTTGGCCGACAAGTGCGAAGTCCAGGTGGCCTACGCCATCGGCGTGGCGCAGCCGGTCTCCATCCGCGTCGACACCTTCGGCACGGGAAAAGTGGACGAGAGCCGCTTGACGGAGCTGGTCCGGGCCCATTTCGACCTGCGTCCCGCGGGAATCATTCGCTCCCTGGACCTGCGCCGGCCCATCTACCGGCAAACTGCGGCCTACGGACACTTCGGCCGGGAGGATCTCGATCTTCCCTGGGAACGGACGGACAAAGCGGAAGTGTTGCGCAAAGAGGCAGGACTTTGATGGATTCCGTTATCCCCACCGGCGGCCCGCCTCTGGGGGGCGGCCCGGTGGGCGAAAATTGCCGCCCGCGC
>JGI1652J44930_10000734_pt1 | contig 12677 bp, 10 predicted proteins | sample NewIslsDNAsample_FD_44930 | JGI IMG/M metagenome (IMG submission 44930)
CGTAGCTTTTGGACGGCCGAAAGCTACCGTTACGGAAGAGTTTAAAGAAGTCTATCGCCAGTGGAAAAATGGAGAAATGACAGCCGTTAAAGCAATGGAGGAATTAGGGATTAAAAAGACGACTTTTTATAAGTTGGTTAAAGAATACGAAAAGGATTTAAAAGTTAGCAATATATAAATTATAGAAGAAACTCGTCAAAAAAGGAGCATCTGCCAGTCAGCAGATGCTTTTTCAACAAATGGGGGAATGTATGATTAGCTTTGCCAGTTTGTAAGATTTATATACATCTGTTTTTTTCTAAAACCTCAAGGGACTTTAGAAATCCCTTTCATGTCTATGAAACAATCTATACTGAAAACAAAACTCCTGACTAGTATGTTAATGAATGTATTTTCATTTTTCGATATAACGTACTTCTTGATATACCTAATAATTGGGCAGCTTTACTAATATTATTTGTAGTAACAAGAGCTTTTTGAATAGTTTGTTTCTCTACTTCTTCTAAAAGTAATGTTCCACTATTTTTAGGGATAATTTGTTTAGTCTTTAGTTCACTTGGCAAGTGTTCCGCATTAATCACATGATCATTCTTACTTTTAGCCAATAGAAAGGACCTTTCTATAACATTTCTTAGTTCTCGGACATTGCCTGGCCATGAAAATGAACGTAGAAGTTGTTGTGCTTCAGTTGTTATAGTTGATGGACCCTCTTTATAATACTCTCTAAAACTATTTAGAAGGTCTTGTGCTAATAGTTTTATATCTTCATTCCTTTCTCTCAAAGGTGGAATAGTAACGGACATTACATTTAGCCGGTAATATAAATCAGCTCTAAAAGCTCCCTGATAAGCGATTTCTTCCTTTAGATTACGATTAGTAGCAGCAATAAAACGAACATCTATTTTTCTTTCTTTATGTTCTCCTAATCGAGTAACTGTCCTTGTTTCTAAAACACGAAGTAAAGAAATTTGTAAATCAAGTGGCATTTCGCCAATTTCATCTAAGAATAAGGTTCCTCCATCAGCTAGCTCAAATTTCCCCTTTTTCCCACCTTTTATTGCACCTGTAAAAGCACCTTCTACAAATCCAAATAATTCACTAGCAACTAAATCTTTTGGAATAGCACCAGCATTAATAGCAATAAACGGCCCTTTATTCCTCTTGCTGTTTTTATGAATGGCTTGAGCAAGCACTTCTTTGCCAACTCCCGTTTCTCCCAAAATTAATATATTTGCGTCAGAATTAGAAGCTGTTTCTGTTACTTTTAATTGTTGTTGGTAATGATCATTTAGCGTCTTGATAATGTCGAATTTCACCAAATTTTGATTATGTTCTCGTGTCATTTCTGTTTTAATCAGAATGATTTTAAAGAATTTATTGATAGCAGGAGTTTTAACAATTACATCATAATCTTTATTTCTACTTTTTATTACGGACACAGGCGTAATTTGACCTTCATAAATCTTAAATAAATCATTGGCTAAAACATTAGCGTATAAAACCTCATCATGTTCATTTAATAGCACTAACGCATCGTCATTTTGAATATCGAACTCATCAAAGAGACTACTCCAATCTACAGTTTCCAACATCGTAGATGGATTTTCATTAGTAGTATCATAGGGTTTAGCAGAGATTAGCTTTTTGGAGTCCCACACGATTGTAAATTGACCCTGAGAGTTTATTTGTCCAATACGTATTGGCCTGGAGATATGATGGTTTTCTTTTTCAACTCTAATCATTCCAGCAGGTGATAAAAATTCCCGATTACATAGTGAATCTAGAAAGGATTTACTCTCGAAATCTTCACAGAGTACTAATTTTTCGAGGACCATTTTCGTCCCCAAATACGTATTAAACATAACAGACGAAATAACTTGCTCATCTTCAAACTCTTTTTTAAAACGTTCCGTAAATAATATGTTTTCTTGCAAATCCAATGATTGAAAGTAACTACCTCCACTGTAATGTCCCTCGGTATATTGAGGACCAATCGCCTTTATCTCTGTTTCCTTTGTAATCGGGCTAAAAATTGGAGTTAGTTTAGAATCAAATCCCATTCCTTTAAACGTTCTATAAAAAGGAACAACACTCGAACCTATTAAAGTAGAAAAGATAGCATTTGCACCACTTTTTTGGATTTCATCATAAATATCTCTATAGTGTGAATGTCCAAATGGAACATATTTCTCCCCTACAATTCTCCCTCCAAGTAAATCCCAATATTTTTTCACCTCACGATTTGTAGCTTCTGGATATATATAGTCGTTCCCTATTAGATAAAGATTAAGACCAAAGTTATTCTTTATATATTTGAGAAGTGGAAGAACTTGCTGATTAGGTACTTCACCAGTATAAAAAACATTCGGATGAACTTCATGACCTTCATAAAGAGCGGGATAAATGAGGAGACAATCATGTTCTTCGAAAAGCTGTAGAAGTGCTTTTCGACATGCAGAGGTGTAAGTGCCAATAAAAACTTTAACCCCTTGTTCTATAAGACATTTGGCCTCTTTAATAGTTTTATCAGGATCGGATTGAATATCACGTACAAGAAATTCAACTAGTTCCTTGTTATCTTTCACATTACGGTTATGTTCCTGAAGCGCAAACAGAGCTGCTCGATATTGACCTATTTCCGTAACTGAAGTCGTACCTGTTAAAGAAAATAGTACTCCTACTTTTTTCATCCATACACCCCCATGTTTTATTTTGATACAGTGTTTCATATTGAGAAATCTATCATTATATTGTCCTAATTATATATCGGTTTTAATAATCAGGTAATCCAAATTATTGAAGTTGTCCCAAAATGATACAACTATTTTTTTTATCCTTTTTCAAATATACGTATCTATCGATATTTTTAAGTTGGCACGCTTTTTGCATTTTATAAGAATAGATGGAAATAAAGGCAGGGTAAGTATAAACCATTACTTTTATCTTAATTTTAGATCCATTAAAACCATTTAGCGAAAGGGGATTAATAATTTATGAGACATGGAGATATTGGTAGCAGTAAAGATACTGTAGGGGTAGCTGTTGTAAACTACAAAATGCCTCGTTTGCACACTAGGGAGCAAGTTCTTGAGAATTGTAAAAATATCGCTAACATGATTACTGGTATGAAAATGGGATTACCAGGTATGGATTTAGTAATATTCCCTGAATATAGCACTCAAGGAATTATGTACGATGAACAAGAAATGTATGATACGGCTACTACAATACCGGGAGCAGAAACAGAAATTTTTGCAGAAGCTTGTCGTAAAGCGAACGTTTGGGGCGTGTTTTCAATTACAGGGGAACGTCATGAACAACACCCTAATAAGACACCATACAACACCTTAATCTTGATGAATAATAAAGGAGAAATTGTACAAAAGTATCGCAAAATTCTACCTTGGAATCCAATTGAACCTTGGTATCCTGGTGATACAACACATGTAGTTGAAGGACCAAAAGGAATGAAAGTAAGTTTAATTATCTGTGATGATGGAAACTATCCAGAAATTTGGAGAGATTGTGCAATGAAAGGAGCAGAACTAATAGTTCGTTGCCAAGGTTACATGTATCCAGCCAAAGAACAACAAATTATGGTTGCAAAAACGATGGCATGGATGAATAACTCCTATGTAGCTGTTGCTAATGCAACAGGATTCGATGGTGTTTATTCATACTTTGGTCACTCAAGCATTGTTGGATTTGATGGTAGTACATTAGGTGAATGTGGAACTGAAGAAAATGGTATTCAGTATGCTGAACTCTCCGTATCACAAATTCGCGATGCAAGAGCAAACTGGCAATCTCAAAATCACCTTTTCAAACTATTACACAGAGGATACACAGGAACAATCCAATCAGGAGATGGAGATAAAGGTGTTGCAGAATGTCCATTTGACTTCTACCGTACATGGGTAATGGATGCAGAACAAGCAAGGGAAAATGTTGAAAAAATCACGAGAAAAACAGTTGGGACAGCAGAGTGCCCAATCAATGGAATTCCTCATGAAGGAAAAGTTAAAGAAGCAGGCGTGAAATAGTATGACGGAGCCAACCTTCTAGGTTGGCTCTCCTTCTAATCTTATATAGGAGGGATGTAAATGCCCTTTATTAATGACAAACTTAAAAGTTACCAAGTCAATGTTGCTGATGAAAAAAAAGAAGATTTAAATAATGAAGGAGAACACCGACGCTCAAGGATAACAACTGTAAAAACAAGATTTTCCTTTAACCCTTCCTCTATCAAACAATCCTTGAAACGCGCAATTTTTGGTCAAGATCAAATGATTGAAAAAGTATCTGATATGCTAAACATCGTTCACGCTGATATAACCGAAAAGGATCGTCCACTCTATGTGGCAATGTTTCTCGGCCCTACCGGTGTCGGTAAAACCGAAACTGTAAAAGTCATTGCAGATTCAATTTATGGGGATCAGGAAGCTTTTTCTAGAATTGATATGAATACACTCGCTCAAGAACACTACGCAGCAGCTATAACAGGTGCTCCCCCAGGCTATGTTGGTAGTAAGGAAGGGACCACAGTTTTCAATGAAGAAAAGATTGCCGGCTCTTTTAGTAAACCAGGTATTGTCTTATTGGATGAAATTGAAAAGGCAGATTCAAGTGTTTTACAATCTCTCTTAAATGTTTTTGACAATGGAAAAATGGTTTTAACTAATGGAGAACGAGTTATAGATTTTCGTAATTCAATGATCTTCATGACAAGTAACCTTGGCTCAAGACAAATTTTCGAGTTTGTAGATAGTGATATTAAATCTAAACTAAAAAGGATTTTTTATCGACTCATCCCCTCAAATTGGGGAAAAAGCGACAATTTCATACTTCAAAAAATAGTGAAAAAACAGTTAGAAAAGAACTTTTCACCAGAATTTTTAAATCGAATAGATGACAAGATTATATTTAACTGGCTTGGACCAGAATCATTTAATCCGATTGTCGATAAATTGATTTCTAATTTGAATACTCGTTTAGAAAAGCACTTATGCCAAATTAATCTCGATGAAAGTGCAAAGAAATTTATCGTTAAACAAGGCTTCGATAAACATTATGGTGCACGTGCCATGAGGAGACAAATACGAAAGCATTTGGAGGTTCCTTTAGCAAAAATCTTAGTAAAAAGACAAGGAGCTACCTCTCATATCCTCTATAGAGTAACTACTAATAATAATGAGTTAAAATTTGAAGAGGTTTAAAGGAGGAAGCCTATGTCAACTGTCGGATTACTTTACGTTGGAGCCGTTTTATTTCTGAACGGATTTATGTTAATAGGAAAAGTTGATGGCAAAAGTGCAGGTATTTTTAATCTTTTTATAGGTGGACTTCAAGTATTTACACCTATTTTTATCATAGTTACCGCTAATGGTGATTTATCAACTATTTTCTCAGCTTCTGGATTATTTTTATTTGGTTTTACGTATCTTTACGTAGGAATTACCAATTTAACTAATACAAGCACAACTGGTGTTGGTTATTATTCATTATGGGTCTCTATACTTGCCATTGGGTATTCTTTAGCAAACCTCATATATTTGGAAGACTTAAAGTTTGGAGTCATTTGGTTAATGTGGTCTTATCTATGGTTCCTGTTCTATCTATTACTAGCAAAAAATAAACCAATTGAAAAATATACAGGATGGGTAGCACTCATTCAATCATGGATAACATGTACTATACCAGGCTTTTTAATTTTAGTAGACCTGTGGGGGAGCATTACAAATACAATCATGTTTGTTATAGGGGGAGCTTCTTTTCTTTTATTTGCCCTCCTTTATATGTTTAAACAAGCACCTATCTCTAGAAAACATTTAAATGAAACAATCTAAACTAACCTCAAGAAGGGGTTCAGCTAAACTACGTCATTAATATAAGAAGCACAAGCTTTACAAATATGTATACAATTCTATTTGAGTAATAGTTCAAACTGACTAATAAACATCCTGCCGAAACATAATCGAGATAAACTCGCATTTCGAGAAAAGAATCGCTCTGTAAGCAGGGAAGAGTATTTGGATCAACAAAAAGAGAAAACAGAGGATAAGCTATGGCAGCTTAAAGAGGCTATGCAACGGCATTCCAAAGGTTCTAATGTAAAGATAGCAGAGGTATTAGCCGTCAGTGAGGGATATGTGCGTAAACTAAGAAAGCATTTAGAACTATGAAGCACCTCGTACTGTTTTTCGTCCTTATAGAGAGCATGAAGATAATTATACTTTTCGGAATACTCTCTGTTTCTAATGAATGATTTTTGTAACAGAACTGGATATGGCACATACCATATCCAGTTTGAAAAAGACTTCTAAACACATAACCCGGAACGAACTTAGATTAATAAATAAGCTCGTCATCCGGTTGGATACCGTTTGCTTCGCAATAATCAAGATAGCGCTTGTATATAGCGAATACATCATCTTCACGATAAATCGTATTGTCGTCCTCAAAGAACTGTATGCTGCCGGTAATGATGAATAGCGTTGTCATGCCTGTCTCTTGATCTGCATAGAGAGTATGGATATCGCCAGGCGGTTCAAAAATAAGGGTTCCTTGCTTTGCTTTCCAGTCCTTTTCAATATAATGCCAATTCCCTTCAACTACGTAGCCGGTAACAGAGCCTCCAGTATGACGGTGTTTGGAAAGCTTAGCATTTGGATCCACTTTAAACAGCATAATCCAAAGTCCCGTCGTAAGGTCAAATCGAAGCGGCTTGAACCAGGAACCGCCACCTTCAAAAAACGGTATCCACGGCATGTCAGTGGAATGGCTAACGCGATCTGGAAGCATAAAACGCTCCGTAAATTCATTCATTACCTCGTCTACAATACGAGATGATACTTGCTCTTTCTTTGTCTCCATATCGAATACCTCCCATAAAATTGAATTCACTTTTTATAAAGCAAGAATCGTGCCAAAATCCATTTTTCGTATGATTGCACAAAATATGTTAACTAGTGTTTCGTAGAATTAATCGCGATATAGCCCATTTTCAGTGGGGATGATAAAGGTTCTGGGCATTTTCTTGGCTGTAAAAATGTTCATCCTATATATAAAATGTATCCTATTCAGCTAGTGGAGACATGTAAAGGAATATGCGACACTGTAGCAATCAGCGACATCCTGAAGGTCAATACGCGACATATGTCGCAATCAGCAACATCCTGAAGGTCAATATTTCTTATGTGATTTCATTCACAAAAGTAATCGCTGATATATCGTTTTGAGGTCATATAGGCAGGATCGATCTGTATAAAACGGATTGGTAGATTTGCATGATAAATAACAATTTTTAGTATATAATAATAATAAATTATAAAATGTGAAAATCGTATTTATGTCCATACATATACATTATGGGAAATTGATAATTGTGAATAATAAGTCATTTTTTAGAATAATATTTTGTAAGCGGTTACTATCATCTACGATACCTATTCGTAGTAAGTACATGGTTCTCGCTTACTTTTCCATTACTTTATAGAGGATGATTATAGTATGAGAAGCCCCTTTATTTCCTTAAATGGTTCCTCCTCACCAAAGAGTGAAAAGGTTAGGATTGAAAGAGCTTGGGAGCATTTTATATCAGGTAAAAACTTAGCTTCGGAAGTGAGCCCTTTAACTTACCAATCTTGGGAACGTTCCTTACAGCATGGAGTGCATCCCATTCAAGGAAGAGCGCCCATTGTCTTATCGCAAGACAAGATTCAAGAGTATCAATCTACTAACGCCCTTTATTCTATTTCCGAACCCCTGCTTATAAAACTTAAAGATTTAGTGATAAACTCGGGATATTTAATAGTCTTTTGCAATCATAATGGAGAAATATTGTATTTGGAAGGAGAGTCATCACTTAGACAGAAAGCCGAAGAAATAAACTTCATTGCAGGAACTTCGTGGTCGGAACTCCATGCAGGAACCAATGCTATGGGCACCTCCCTGGCTATAGGCACCCCTATGCAGGTATTTGCTAGCGAGCATTTTTGCCAATCAGTCCACAATTGGGTTTGTTCAGCAGCGCCTATTAAAGACCCTGTTACAAAGAAGGTTCTTGGGGGCATTAATTTAACCGGAATTTGGGATGTAGTACACCCTCATTCCCTTTCTACTGTAATTTCTACAGCCCAAGTCATCGAAGAAAAGCTCCTGAGCCAGCTGAAATTTGAACAGTTTATGTTAATGGAGCATTACATAGAAATAGCTCATAAAAACCATGGTAAATCAGTAGCTGTACTTGATCGCGGGTATCAAGTCATTAAAGCGTCTCCTCTATTCTACGAAAATGACTGGATCGATAAAAATAATCGCATAATCGATTTAGATAACGTAGATGTATCATTGGATCATACATATAGATGGAAGGAGGAAAAAAGAAACGGAGGGTGGACGTTTGAATTAATTCCTTATTTCCATCAAGGAAATCCGATTGGTTACATAGTGCATGCCATTTCACCACCCAAGGCTTCAAGGAACACAGGAAATGTTACAAAGCACTCCTTCTCAAGCCTGATTGGACAGTCCCCAAAATTCCTCTCCGTTACTGCAGAGGCCCGTTCAGTGGCAAATCTGGATTTGCCGGTGCTGATTGAGGGAGAGAGTGGGACAGGAAAAGAATTATTAGCCCAATCCATTCATTCGTCCAGCCATCGGTCTTTGGGACCTTTTGTAGCGATTAACTGCGGTGCAATTCCAAAAGAACTTGCAGTAAGTGAAATATTCGGATATGAAGAAGGCTCTTTTACAGGGAGTCTAAAAGGAGGACGTGCCGGAAAATTCCAACAGGCTGAAGGCGGGACGATATTTTTAGATGAAATTGGCGAGATGCCATTACATTTACAAACCATCTTACTGCGAGTCCTTGAAGAAGGGGAGATTGTCCGCCTTGGCGGAAACCAGCCTACTAAGTTAAATGTCCGAGTGATTGCGGCCACAAATTGTGATTTAAAAAAGGCTTGTAAAGAAGGTACATTTCGTAAAGATCTGTATTATCGACTCAACATTCTTTCTCTGCAAGTACCTCCACTACGTGAGAGATCAGGAGATATCCCTTTAATTTTAGATCGTTTGTTCAAAAATATTTGTATAGATCTAGGACGGCCACAGCTTAAGCTGGATGATCGAGCCTTACTTGCCTTGGAACGATATGAATGGCCAGGGAATGTACGTGAGCTAAGAAACTTTGCCTATAAAATGGCCGTAAAGGTAAAAGGCAATATCATAACCAACGCTGATCTTCCAAAAGAGCTAAGAGAAGAAAGCACGATTGAAGAGTATACAGCAGTCAATATATCGGATCGTTATATGGATAAAGAGTTACAACCTTTTTTGTCATCTCCACAATGCCGAGAAGTAATGTGTGAGACGCTTTCATTAAAAGATCAAGAATTGCATACGATTCTTACTGTGCTCAACGAGTTAAATGGGAATATTACAGAAGCGGCTAAACGGCTAGGCATTCACCGAAGCACAATTTATAGGAAGCTCGGCCGTGAATATTCACGGAAAAGAGCAAGTTATGCCCCAAAATAGAATACACTTGTATTGCCGATACGTCTGATGCTCTCTTAGCTACCCAGGGATGAGATCTTTATATTTGAGGCAATTTCATAAATCTCAGCCCTTATGTGCCAAGGCTTTCAGAACATAAAAAAGGAAGTACCTCCCCAAATATCGAAATAGTTAGTTACCACACAAAACTATAATGATTGGAGGAATACTTCCTATGCCTATTATACGACAAGGAAGCCTGTTTGACCTGCAAGATCTTTTTGATTTAGAACCTACCCAACGTTATGAAGCTGTTATTTCAGCTATTGATCTTGACTTGATTTTTCAGGAAGTGAACAAAAAATCAAGATTTGGAGCACCTGTCGAACTCAACTATGCTGCCATGATTATCTCAATGGTTGTTAGAATTGTGGAGAGGATTCCAACGATAGAAGACTTAATTAAACGTTTAGTTTAAATCGTGACTTTTTATTTAAGTTAGATTGTGAATTCCTCGTCTCTGACAAGACTCTATCTGAGTCAGCCTATTCTAGACTCCTAACGAAGCTGAGTGAATCCGATGTGCTAGAAAAAAGCACAAAGTTCTCTGTTACATCAAGCAATCTCTGAAGGATTTATCACGGATGATATAATCGCCATTGATGCAACTCATTTTGAAGCTTGTGACAAAGCCCCTTTAAAAGAAGAGCAGCAAAACTAAACTTTTTTTCCTTTTATTGTAATTTATCTGACGGACTAGAGCAGTAACTCTGTGATTAGATCATATAGAAAAAGTAGGGTTCGAGGAAATTTCAAACAACCCCCAGGGACCGAAAATGTTATATTTACTTGCTTGAATTCCTCATCATTTCTTCAACTTCTCTTTTAATTCGTTCTTTTTCCTCTTTTGAAATCTTCTTTGACTCCTTAATCCCAAGAATTTCATACAGCCCTAATTTTATTTCATCAAATTGTTGAATGGCCTGTTCATGGTCTATTGCCATCCATTCTTCTATCTCTTTAATAGATTCTTGTTTTACAAACCATTCAGGCAAGGATTCTTTTGATCTTCTAAATTTAGAGACCAAATGGGCTATAATATCCCCCTGCTCTAATGCTGCAGCAGCTTCATTATGTTCAGAAGAATTTAAAACCTTTATTATGTAACCAATTGGATTTTCTATATCTTTTCTATGCTGCATTTTCTCCAACAAATCAATTACATGTTCTGGTCCATACTTTTCCCAATCATTAATCATCTTATCTGACAATTGTATTCCAAGTTGTAGACCAAGCCTTTTCACAGTCTCTAAGAAGGTATTGGGGCGCTTAAATTCCTCTAAATTTTCATGAAAAAGCTCCAATTGCCCAGATTTTTTCTTTCCTGTAGAAGTTATAAGGAATTTAACTTTCTCAACTTTACGACCTTTTTTCACTTCTTCGATTTCAAAAGAGATATCCGTTTTCTTCTTTAACTCTTCCTGGGCTGGTACTAGCACCCTTTGCTTAAAATTTCCGTATGCCGGATATATATCTTCAGCCCCAAGCATTTCTCGTAAACTCTTTAAAAGAAAAGTCCTCTCTTGTAGCTTTTCATATTGCTTCAAAAGTTCATAGATCCGAATAGCATAGGAGCTCTTTAATTTCACGACATTTTCAAGCTTATAACTCGTAAATTCTCTTTTTAATTCCAATAAATACGGACGCAAAAAGGGATCAAACCTTATATCTATTGTTCCTTCTGTCTCGTTATAGGCGACGTAACTTAACCAGGAAACTTGAATGACCTTCTTATCAACCCGTACTTCAAATACTTTTTGCATTAGTTCTTTTGTAGTCTGTCTCAATTCTGTATATTTAGATTTCCCTTTTAACTCTAGCAATTTTATAAACTCTTTGATCGGTAAAGTATAGGTCTTAAAATCTGAATCGTCAGGACTTATATTGCTGGCCAAACACAAAATAATTTTTTGTTCCACAACGCCAAGTTTATAATTAGCTTCAATCAGCATATTAGACTTTGTAACAAGGTTAGTGGGACATGGTTCAACAACATCTGTTGCGTCCAACAAATATCCTCTCCTTTCACTTACCCTAATTATGACAAACAATTAACTATAACAAAAGACTTTTTTTGTTATAGTTAATACTACTTTTGTTACAATTAGGACCGTTTTTGTTATAGTTGGGACNGTTTTTGTTATAGTTAGAGTCCATGAACCCTTGATATAACTGGATTTATAGCCTCCGAAAACAAGATAAAACAAGAGTAAAACAAGATAAAATAATATATTGTAAAACACACAAAAGAAAAGTGTGAGTAAGTATTATTAAATTTAAAATTAATTGTATAAAATAAAAACTCCCTGTCCATAATGATTAATAATCAAATAGACAAGGAGTATCATAGATATGAAAAAATGTAGTTGGTGCGGCAAACAAACAACAAACGATAGTCAAAAACGAGAAGGCATGTGTGCCAAATGCTACACATTATATAAAAAGATAGGTAAAAATTTGGACAAATACGCCTAGTAATAGGTTTTGCCATCTTTTCTAATGGGAAATACTTTATACTGCTCGTTTTTATTATATTTACCTTGAAACCACTCAATAAACTCAACATGATTGACCACAATTTTTATAATCTCAGCTGAAAGCATGGTCTTCGTCATATCACAACTAACCGCTAGTTTTTGTAATTTTTCATGTGTATCAGAATCCAGGGAAGAATTGACCCGAATTTTTTTATCAGAACGAGGTTTTTTATCATCTTTCAGTTTCAAATTTGATTTAATCATTTACTTTCCCCTTTCTCATTTTTGAAAAATCATCAGTAAAATTTCTAACTTAGCTCACTAACACTGTTACACGTTAACTGTGTTCATCTGTGACATGTTTACGCTGTTACATTTAAAAATATTCCTGTTATACCAATGCTTCAGCCCCCCTTAACCTATATTTTTACATGTCGCTAACCTACATCGTCCTCTTTTATACAAGGGGAACCTCTCCCCTAATGAATTAATACATCTAATTATCGTGATTTCAGGTGCCTGTCCCTCACCACTGGTACAGACACTGATTACCGAATTAAATGCAAAACCTCCATTTAATGAACAATACAAAGAAATAAAAATATACATATACAAAGGGGTGATGAACTATGTTTTATCGCA
>JGI1652J44930_10000735_pt1 | contig 12670 bp, 15 predicted proteins | sample NewIslsDNAsample_FD_44930 | JGI IMG/M metagenome (IMG submission 44930)
ACGCGCGTGGCGATGGCACAGAGGGAAATCGGGCTGGCGATCGGCGAACCGCCGACAACAAAAGGCTATACGCCGTCCGTATTTGCGGTTTTGCCAAAACTATTGGAGCGCACAGGGACAAACGCGTACGGCACGATCACCGCCTTTTATACGGTGCTTGTCGACGGTGATGATATGAATGAACCGATAGCCGATACGGTCCGCGGCATTTTAGACGGTCATTTCGTCCTTGAGCGCAACTTAGCCAATAAAGGGCAGTACCCGGCGATTAACGTATTAAAAAGCGTAAGCCGCGTGATGAACCATATTGTTACTCCGGAGCACCGGCAAGCGGCAGATAAACTGCGCCAGCTCCTGTCCACTTATATAGATTCGGAGGACTTAATCAATATAGGGGCGTACAAGCGCGGATCTTCAAAAGAAATTGATGAGGCGATTCGGTTTTATCCGAAAATCATGTCGTTTTGCAAACAAGATGTGCATGAAAAAATGACGAGGGATGAAAGCATTCAAATGCTGCTTCATCTCGTGCAAACAGGGTGAAGAACATGGGATATGCGTTTAAGCTGCAAAAAGTGCTGGCGATGAAAGAAAACGAAAAAAATTTGGCGATGAGGGAATACGACGAAGCAGTACGGCGCTTTGAGGAAGCGGCGGAAAAATTATATGAGCTGCTGAAACAAAAAGAGGAACACGAAGAAATACATAAGCAAAAACTGCAATTAGGGCTGTCCGTTCAAGACATCCGCCATTTTCAACAGTATATTGCCAGTCTAGAGCGAACGATTCATCATTATCAAATTTTAGTGATGCAGGCTAGAGAACAAATGCAGCGCAAACAAATAAAACTGACCGAGCTTAATATGGAAGTAAAAAAGTACGAAAAAATGAAAGAAAAATATATACAGGCCGTTCAGCATGCGGAAAAGATGGCGGAAATCAAATGGATGGACGAAATTTCTGTTCAACGCTTTACATATCGGGGAGATTAAGAAGATGGAAAGAAACCAGGAAATAGAGAAAGAGAGCAGACTGCAATGGTTTTTATTCATCGTTGTCATCCCGGCATTGTTTGCGATCACATTAGCGGTTGTCATCATGGCGATTGCCGGTGTAAATGTGATGGACGCGGTAAAGACATACAGCAACAACATCCCGGTCATCTCGCAATATATTGATGTGCAAAAGACGCAAAAGAAATTAGGAGCGACGATTGAGAAGCAAAACGAAATGATTGCCCAACAAAAGAAACGAATCCGCAGCCTGGAAAATAAATTGTCGGCGAAACAGCAAGAAGTGGATCAATTGAAACAAGAGCTGGAATATTTACAGCAACAACAGGCAAAGCCATTTGCGGAAGAGGCAGCGGCCGAGGGCGAAACGGTCACAATGGAAGACGTTGTAAATATATATAGCACCATGTCAGAGAAAAACGCTGCATCAATTTTGGCTACGATGTCGGAAAGCGACGTGCTCACGATTTTGTCAGCATTAGACAGCGACAAAGCGGCGGCAATTTTAGAAAAAATGCCGCTTGATCAGGCAGCCAAATATACGTCTATGCTGGCAAGACGCGCGGAAGAAAATCAACTAGCAGAGGGGGCGGCCCGGTGAAAATTGCAGCAAACCTTCCACCATTAGGACAATCCATGACAGGATCAGCGGAAAAATCCGCTGCAAAACTGGCGGAAAAAAAAGGGGAATGGAGCCTGTTTCAGCAGCTGCTTGCCACAGTCAAAGCGGATGCAAAAGATAAAGTGGAAAATGCAGCTCTGTCAGAAAAACGTTCTCCATCGGCTGAAGGTGAAAAAGGTGCAGTCCGCCAAAGCGGGATGGAAGAATGGGCGGCATATCTTCTTTTTCTGCTTAACGGCATGACAGGAGACGAGAAAGCGACCCCTTCGCCGTCTTTTCCTGGCGATGCCCATCATCTTATCAGAAATAAAGAAATGATTGCGTCACTCATTCGGCAAATCAATAACGGCAAGGATCAAAGCGAGGTAATGGAACAAATCCGCAGCATGACAGCAGATGAACGGATAAAAGATTTGGTCCAGCCATTATTGCAAAACGGCATCACGTCAGAAAGCACAGGAGCGAAAGATGGACAAGCAGTTTGGCAAGAATGGCTGAAAAAATTTTTGGCGCAGGAAAAGAAAGGGGAAGGAGCCTCCTATAACGGCAGAAAACTAGAAAGATCGCTGTTCCAGCATCCATTTTCCTTTTCGTCTCATTTCAATAGAGATATTTCTTCAATAACGGCTGTGCGCAATGTAGAAAGGCAGGACTTTACACCGCTGTTTCCGATGTTGCCGCCGAATGGAACGATGGGAACGTCGCAGGACAACATTACGGTAATTACAGTGGAGCAAACACTGTCGGAACAGAAGGCAAGCGAACCGTTTCTCCAGCGACTGGCGAATGTGCTTCAGTCAGGCCGCTTTACCCGCTTTCAAAATGGAAATGCGCAGCTAGTCATTCACCTTCATCCGGAGCATTTAGGAACATTGACGGTAAAGATGGTGCGGGATCAAGGAGCATTGACCGCTAAGCTTATCGTATCGACCGATTCCGCCAAAGCGCTGCTGGACGCCAATTTGCCGCAGCTCTATCAAATATTGGACACCCAGCATATAACGGTCGAGAAATGGAACGTATGGACGGAACACCACTATACCCCTAGATTTTATCAAGGAGGGCAGGAACAAGGACAAAAACAACAACANCAGCGAAAAGAAGAGAAACTGAAAAGACAGCCGCTTTCCCATTTCACCGTGGAAATGTTGGATGCGGAAGCATAGGAGGGGAGAAAGATGGAGACAAATNGCATTGATGCCAGCTTGCTGCTAGNTAGCTATAAGCCTCCCGAACGAAAGACGGGAAATCAAATATTAGGAAAAGATGATTTTTTAAAAATATTGCTTGCCCAATTGCAAAACCAAGATCCGCTAAACCCGATGGAAGATAAAGACTTTATTGCGCAAATGGCAACGTTTTCGTCGCTTGAACAAATGATCAATATTTCAAGCATGTTCGAACGGTTTATGCAGACGCAAAATAATCAAGCGCTGCTTCGCTACAGTGAATGGATTGGNAAAAACGTATATTGGCAAGAAGATGGAAACACGAAAAGCGGGATCGTGAAATCGGTGTCGCAAAAAGATAATCAAATTTTTCTAGAGTTGGATAATGGCGCAACAGTCGAAGCAAGCCTTGTCGTGAAAGTAGAATCTAAATAAATGAAAGGGAGAGGATTGCGATGCTTCGTTCGATGTATTCCGGAATTGGTGCCATGAGAAATTTCCAAACGAAATTAGATGTCATTGGCAACAACATTGCAAATGTCAATACATATGGATTTAAAAAGGGAAGAACGATTTTTAAAGACTTAATCAGCCAAACGATTGCCGGAGCAAGCGGACCGAGCCAGGGACGGGGCGGAGCGAACCCGCGTCAAGTCGGCTTGGGCGCGCAGCTGGCGGCGATTGATACGGTCCATACACAAGGAAGCTTGCAAACGACGGGCCGCGTTCTTGATTTAGCGATTTCCGGAGACGGATTTTTTGTTCTTGGGGAAGAAACACAGCAAACGATTACCAATCCTGTGTTTACAAGGGCGGGGAATTTTTATCTAGATCAAGAAGGAAGAATTGTCAATAGCGATGGCTTATATCTCATTGGCCAATATTACAATCAGCAAACAAACCAATTCGAAGATAAAGTAAGTACAATCACGATTCCGACAGATGCGCAAAGCGTCAGCATTGGTGCAGATGGGACTGTGAATTATATTGACGAAGATGGAAAGTTGCAAATAGCAGGAAAAATTCTCCTTGCGAAGTTTGCCAATAACGACGGTTTAGAAAAAGTCGGGGGAAACTTATTTAGAGAAACATCCAACTCCGGCAGTATTTTGGATCCACAAGGAAAATTTATACTGCATGAACCTGGAACGGGCGGAACCGGCGAGATTGTTTCCGGTGCTTTAGAGATGTCCAACGTCGACCTTTCTGAAGAATTCACGGAAATGATTGTCGCCCAGCGCGGCTTTCAGGCCAATGCCCGCATTATTACGACATNGGATGAAATTTTGCAGGAGCTTGTCAACTTGAAGAAATAGCGAAGGGGGGAGGGTACTAGCNGCCATCTAGTACCCTAATACATACATGATTACACTGACTAGGCTCAATGGCAAAAAGTTTGTGCTAAATGCGCTTTATATTGAACAAGTCGAGGCATTTCCGGATACGACAGTTACACTAACGAATGGAAAAAGATTTGTTGTCCGCGAATCCGTACAGGAGGTTGTTGATTTAGTCAGCGATTTTTATCGGCAAGCCGCGGTGTTTCGTTTACCGCGAGATTTAGGAGGATCCGACAGTGAAAAGCAATAAATTAGTCAAAACGATGGTCACTATCCTTGTGGTGATTGCTCTCATCGGTACAGTAGCGCTAATCGCGGTGATGAAACTGACCGGTCAAAAAGAAACAGGAGCGCCAAGTGTGGATGAAATTGTCGAAAGTTCATTCGATATTCCGGACATTACAACCAATCTGGCAGACGGAAGCTATGTAAAAGTTTCCTTTAAAATTCAAACCGACAGCAAAGATGGCAAGGAAGAAGCAGAAAAACGCGATTTTCAAATTAAAAACATCATTATCGAAGAACTTGCCGAAATGAAGGCGGAAAACTTTAAAGGAAAAAAAGGAATGATCGCGTTAGAGGAGCGGTTAAAACAGCAAATTAACCAAGTCATGCAAGAAGGAAAAGTAGAGCAAGTATATATTACCTCCTTTATCCTCCAATAGCCTGTACCGCAAGGGGGGAACGATCATAATGACGAATGGGGAAGTATTGTCGCAAAGCGAAATAGACGCGCTTTTAGCGGCGTTGTCCACTGGAGAAATGAGCGCGGAAGAATTAAAAAAAGAAGAAGAAGGCAGACGTGTCAAAGTCTATGATTTTAAGCGGGCGCTTCGTTTTTCGAAAGACCAAATTCGCAGTTTGACGCGCATTCACGAAAATTTTGCTAGATTATTAACAACGTTTTTCTCCGCCCAGTTGCGCACGTATGTGCAAATATCAGTGGCATCTGCCGATCAAATTCCGTATGAGGAGTTTATCCGCTCCATTCCAAAAATGACGATCATCAACGTTTTTGAAGTTCCGCCGCTGAACGGGCATATCTTGATGGAAGTAAATCCAAATATCGCGTATGCCATGCTTGACCGCGTGATGGGCGGCAGAGGAACAAGCATGAATAAAGTAGATAACTTGACGNAAATTGAAACGCGGATCATGTCCAATCTGTTTGATAAAGCGTTTGCCAATTTGCGCGATGCCTGGGAATCGGTGGCCGACATCAATCCCGTTTTAGCCGATTTCGAAGTAAACCCGCAGTTTTTNCAAATGATATCGCCGAATGATACGGTGGTCGTTATTTCGTTAAACACACAAATCGGCGAAGCGAGCGGGATGATGAATATTTGCATACCGCACGTCGTGCTCGAGCCGATTATGCCAAGATTATCGGTTCATTATTGGATGCAAACGCAAAAAAAAGAAAGTTCTCCGGAGGAAGAAAAAGCGCTTGAGGAGCGGATTCGTTTGGCGAAGCTGCCGATTATTGCCGAGCTTGGCACGGCAGCGATTACGATTGAAGAATTTTTGCAGCTCGAAGTCGGCGATGTCATTGAGCTTGCGCAGTCGATTCACCAGCCGCTTTTAGTGAAAGTCGGTGATATTCCAAAATTTATTGGACAGCCGGGGAAGAGAAATAAAAAGCTGGCGGTTCAAATTTTAGGTACGGTTAAGGGGGACGAAAATGACGATGATGAATGATGGNATGCTATCGCAAGATGAAATCGATGCGCTGCTGCGCGGAGTAGGCGAAACCGACAGCCTTCCAGCATTAGCGGACATATTGTCCCCATTAGAACAAGATGCGCTCGGGGAAATTGGCAACATTTCGTTTGGAAGCTCGGCGACAGCGCTGTCGATGCTGTTAAATCAAAAGGTGGAAATTACGACGCCAAGCGTCTCCATTATTGAACGGAAAAATGTAGCCGATGAATTTCCAATGCCGTATGTAGCGATTCAAGTGAATTATACGGAGGGGTTTTTGGGGACGAACCTGCTGGTTATCAAACAGGATGATGCGGCGATCATTGCCGATTTGATGCTAGGCGGGGACGGGAAAAGCACAAGCGGCTCTTTAGGAGAAATCCAGTTAAGCGCGGTGCAGGAAGCNATGAACCAAATGATGGGTTCGGCAGCNACATCGATGTCGACCGTTTTTGGAAAACGAGTCGATATTTCTCCCCCGACNATTCATTTGCTGGACATAAAGGAAGGGGAAGGGCTTGAGTATTTACCGGATGAAGAGATATTGATTAAAGTTTCGTTTCGCTTGAAAATTGGCAGCTTAGTAGATTCGAACATTATGCAGCTATTGCCTGTCGATTTCGCAAAAGAGATTGTACAACAGCTCCTTCAGCCTGACGGCCATGAAAAAGANCCTTCCGAGGGCGTCTTATATGCAGNNCAAAAGGATAACGCNGGGGAAGAAAAAGCACCGCAATGGNAAACGGAAGAGACAGGCCGCACGCAGCCAGTCCCTTCGGTCCATTATGCTGACGGCNCAGCGGCTTCTTATTCCCATCATGATGCGGAACGGTCCATTGCATCGCATTCCAGCCGTTTTGCCGGAAGCGGGAAAACAACGGTGCGGAACATTCAAACGGCCGATTTTGCCGAATTTGAACCTTCCCCGCCAGCGGAAGCAGAGGTGAAAAATTTATCGCTGCTTCTCGATGTTCCGTTGCAAGTAACGGTCGAATTAGGGCGGACGAAGCGCTCCGTCCAGGAAATTTTGCATTTATCGGCCGGATCGATTATTGAATTGGATAAACTGGCTGGGGAACCTGTCGATATATTGGTCAATAATAAGTTAATCGCTAAAGGAGAAGTGGTCGTGATTGACGAAAATTTTGGTGTTCGCGTGACCGATATCATTAGCCCAGGCGATCGTTTAAAAAGATTAAAATAGTCGTTTAGGAGGTTTATAGGAAATGGCCAGAATATTAGTGGTAGATGACGCAGCATTTATGAGAATGATGATTAAAGACATTTTAACGAAAAATGGGCACGAAGTAGTAGCGGAAGCGGCGGATGGACGGCAGGCGATTGAAAAATACAAGGAAACCCGTCCGGATATCGTCACGATGGATATTACGATGCCAGAGATGGATGGCATTACCGCCTTACGAGAGATTAAAAAAATTGACAGCAACGCCAAAGTGATTATGTGTTCGGCAATGGGGCAGCAGGCAATGGTTATTGACGCGATTCAAGCGGGGGCGAAAGATTTTGTCGTCAAGCCGTTCCAAGCCGACCGCGTCATCGAAGCAATCAACAAAACACTCGGCTGATGTAAGAGGTGGAATACATTTGTTTCCGTCACGGGTCATTTTATTATGTCTATGCCTTATCATCGCGGCCGCTGCGCAAACAGGTTTTCCTGCTTTCGCGCAGCAGTCGCCGACGGTAAAAGAATGCCTGCAGCGTCCTAGCNTATGCGANCAACCNNCAAATTCGCCGAAANGNNAAGCGGCGCCGGCTGAACAAGCACAGCCATCGCCTTTTTCCGTTTGGGACATTGTCCGCTTAATCGGAGCGACGCTGCTGGTGATTGCCTTAATTTACGGGCTGCTAAAATTTCTTTACCGCCGCGGCCAGCTGCTTCCTGGAAAAAAGGGAGTGATTGAGCATCTTGGCGGGACAAGCGTCGGCGCGAACCGCTCTGTCCAGCTAATCAAGGTCGGAAACCGCATTCTTGTCATTGGCGTCGGCGAATCGATTCAGCTGTTGTGCGAGATTGCTGAAGAGGACGAAATGAAAGAAATTTTAGCGCTGCATAACGAGCGGCTCGAGCACATGCTCGAACCGGGCAAATGGGGAGCACGGCTGCGCGATTATTTAGCGGATAAACGGAAGCAGTCAAACGGGGCTAATGATCGGTTTCGCAACATGCTGCTAAAAGAAATGCAGGAGCTATCCGTGAAACGAAAACAATTGTTGGAGCAGATGAAACAGAAGGGATCGACATTGGATGAATGAATTAATGAGCATGTTTAATGAGGTTGCTCCTGAACATGTATCCATATCGGTTAAGCTGCTGCTGCTGTTAACCGTATTGTCTATTGCTCCTGGCATTTTAATCATGATGACATGTTTTATACGCATTGTGATCGTGTTGTCGTTCGTCCGCACATCGCTCGGAACGCAGCAAATGCCGCCTAATCAAGTGCTCGTTGGCTTAGCGCTGTTTTTGACGTTTTTTATCATGGCGCCGACGTTTAAAGAAATCAATGATCAAGCACTGCAGCCGTTATTCTCTGAAAAGATTAATTTGGAACAGGCGTACGAACGAGCGTCTGTGCCGATGAAGGAGTTTATGAGCAAGCATACCCGGCAAAAGGATTTGGCGCTGTTTTTATCGTATAGCGGCGCCAAAAAGCCGAAAACGGTGCAAGATATTCCGCTGACGACGCTTGTTCCAGCATTTGCGATCAGCGAATTGAAAACGGGATTTCAAATGGGATTTATGATTTTTATACCATTTCTCGTCATCGATATGATAGTCGCTAGCGTCCTGATGTCGATGGGAATGATGATGCTCCCTCCTGTCATGATATCGTTGCCGTTTAAAATTTTATTGTTTGTGCTTGTTGATGGCTGGTATTTAGTTGTGAAATCACTGCTAGAAAGCTTTCAGTAAAGTGGGTGGCAATGATGAGTACCGATTTTGTGATTCGGATTGCCGAACAAGGAGTGTACATGATTTTAGTTGTCTGCGGGCCGCTGCTTTTATTATCATTGGCGGTTGGGCTGATCATTAGCATTTTTCAGGCAACGACGCAAATTCAGGAGCAGACGTTGGCGTTTGTTCCGAAAATTGTCGCTGTCCTTGTTGGGCTTGTTTTTTTCGGGCCGTGGATGCTGTCAAAAATGGTGTCTTACGCCCATGATATTTTAAACAATTTAACACAATTTATAGGCTGATGCACGATGGAACCATTACTGTTGCATTTTCCGGCGTTTTTGCTGGTGTTTGCGCGCGTTGCTTCCTTTTTTGCTACCTTGCCGCTGTTTTCGTATCGAACGATTCCGAACGTACATAAAATTGGATTATCTTTTTTCNTTAGCTGGATCATATTTTTTGCCATTTCGCAGCCAACGGTTGCTATAGACGAAATGTATGTATTGTTAGTGCTAAAAGAAGTGCTCGTTGGTCTCGGGATTGGCTTGTTTGCTTATATGATTATGGCGGTGGTTCAGATTGTCGGCGGATTGATTGATTTTCAAATGGGATTTGCGATTGCCAATGTCATCGACCCGCAGACAGGAGCGCAAAGTCCGCTAATGGGGCAATATTTGTATACGTTTGCCTTACTGTTATTGCTTTCCGTCAACGGACATCATCTTCTGCTCGATGGCATCTTTTACAGTTATCAATTTATTCCGCTTGACCAGTGGCCGCGGTTTGCTGACAGCCATGTCGTTCCATACATCGTTAAATCGTTTGGCATGATGTTTGCCATCGCTTTTCAAATGTCTGTTCCGCTCGTCGGCTGTTTATTTTTAGTCGATGTGGCGCTCGGCATCGTTGCCCGCACCGTGCCGCAACTGAATATTTTCGTCGTCGGGTTTCCGGTAAAAATCGTTGTGGCATTGATTTTATTCATCGCAACAATGGCGGCGTTGTTTATCGCCGTCCGCCATTTGTTTGATGTGATGTTTGTATCGATGCGCGAGCTGATGCGGCTTTTAGGAGGCACATAAATGAACGGATTGCNCCTTGATTTGCAGTTTTTTGCCGAGGAAAAAACGGAAAAAGCGACACCGCGGAAACGGCAGGAAGTGCGGGAAAAAGGGCAAGTGGCGAAAAGCGCCGACATCAATACCGCGATGGTCATGCTTGTTGTATTTCTCGTTTTATTCTTTTCCGGAACGTACTATAAAGAAAAAATGCTGCATTTGTTGTCCCAATCATTTGAGCAATACGCCCGTGCTGATTTAACGATCGATTCGGTTCATCTTCTTTTTATCAACTGGTTAAAAAACACGGCATTGATCATCGCTCCTGTTTTTTGCGCAGCGGTTGNNGCCGCCTGTTTAGCTAATTTTTTGCAAGTAGGGTTTTTATTTACGACGGAGCCTTTAAAAATGGACTGGAACAGGCTTAATCCGATCCAAGGTCTGAAGAGGATTATCTCATTGCGTGCAGTAGTAGAGCTGTTAAAATCGTTTCTAAAAATTGGCATTGTTGGAATGGTGACATTTGCTTTGTTATGGCTTCAGCTCGATCATATTTTGTCGTTGACCACGAAATCGTTAAGCGCGACATTAAGCTCGTTAGCTAGTTTAACGGTAAAAATGGGGCTTTATGCCTCTGTGGCGCTGTTGTTTCTTGCTATCTTCGATTACTTGTACCAACGTTTTGACTTTGAGAAAAATATTCGCATGTCCAAGCAGGATATTAGAGATGAATACAAAAAGACAGAAGGAGACCCGCTAATTAAATCAAAAATGAAGCAAAAACAGCGGGAAATGGCGATGAAAAGAATGATGCAGGAAGTGCCNANNGCCGATGTAGTCATCACCAACCCGACCCATTACGCCGTCGCGNTGAAGTATGAAGACGGAAAAATGGATGCGCCGATGGTCGTAGCGAAAGGGGCGGATTATGTGGCGCTAAAAATCAAACAACTAGCAAAAGAGCATGATGTCGTGACCGTAGAAAATCGTCCGCTTGCCCAAGCGCTGTATCGGCAAACGGAAATTGGCGACATGATTCCGGAAGAATTTTTCAAAGCGGTAGCGGAAATTTTAGCATACGTGTACCGCTTGAAGCGAAAAGTTTAGCAGTAAGGAGAGAACATGTATGCAAGCAAAAGATTTATCCGTATTATTGATGGTCGTCTTAATTGTAGCAATGCTAATTATTCCGCTGCCGTCCTGGCTTTTAAGCGTATTGATCATCATCAATATTTCGCTTGCGCTGTTAGTTCTCCTTACGTCGATGAATATGAAAGAGCCGCTGCAATTTTCCATTTTTCCTTCGCTTTTGCTGCTGCTCACGCTATTTCGTTTAGGACTGAACGTTTCCACCACCCGTTCGATTTTAAGCAAAGGGGAAGCNGGCGGTGTTGTGGAAACATTTGGGACATTTGTTGTCGGGGGGAATGTTGTCGTCGGCTTTGTCGTATTNTTGATTTTAATTATCATCCAGTTTGTCGTTATTACGAAAGGAGCNGAACGGGTATCAGAAGTGGCGGCCCGCTTTACGCTTGATGCGATGCCNGGAAAACAGATGAGCATTGATGCCGATTTAAACGCCGGAATGATTTCCGAACAAGAGGCGCGGCAACGCCGGGAAAAAGTGGCACGGGAAGCGGACTTCTACGGGGCGATGGATGGAGCGAGCAAATTCGTTAAAGGCGATGCGATCGCCGGATTGATTATTGTTGTGATTAACTTGCTTTTTGGTATGGTCATCGGCGTTGTCCAGCAGGGGCTTGACATTTCCGAAGCGGCACAGCGCTACACATTATTAACGGTTGGCGATGGAATCGTCAGCCAAATTCCGGCGCTGTTAATTTCGACCGCTACCGGTATTGTTGTGACAAGAGCGGCATCTGACAGCAACCTTGGCGGCGACATTATGAAACAGCTGTTTGCCTTTCCAAAAATGTTATATGTCACAGCAGGAACGATTTTCTTGCTCGGCCTGTTTACGCCGATTAGCGATGTGCTGACGATTCCGATCGCGGGCTTGCTTGCGCTTGGCGGATACCGTTTTTCCGTGCGGGAGACCCATCCGGAAACAGCCGCTATGCAAGATGAAGCAGAAGAAGCGGAAATGGATGAATTAAAAAGCCCGGAAAGCGTCATTAACCTGCTTCATGTCGATCCGATTGAGTTTGAGTTTGGCTATGCGCTCATTCCGCTTGCTGACGCCAACCAAGGCGGCGATTTGCTCGACCGCATCGTTATGATCCGCCGCCAGCTGGCGCTCGAGCTCGGGCTGGTGATTCCGGTTGTCCGCATCCGCGACAATATTCAGCTGCAGCCGAATGAGTACCGGCTGAAAATCAAAGGGGATGAAGTAGCGCGCGGCGAATTGCTCTTGGATCATTATTTAGCGATGAGTCCGGGAATCGAAGATGATTCGGTAGAGGGGATNGACACGGTGGAACCGGCATTTGGCCTTCCNGCGAAATGGATTTCCGAGCAGATGAAAGAGAGAGCGGAAATGCTGGGTTATACGGTCGTCGATCCGCCGTCGGTTGTATCTACCCATATTACGGAAGTGTTGAAAACTCATGCGCATGAATTGCTAGGACGCCAAGAAACGAAACAGCTTATCGACCATTTAAAAGAATCGTATCCGGTATTGGTGGAAGAAGTGACACCGAATCCTCTTTCCGTCGGGGAAGTGCAAAAAGTGCTGGCCAAACTGCTGAAAGAAAAAGTATCAATCCGCAACTTGCCGCTCATTTTTGAGACGTTGGCCGACTTTGCCCGCATGACGACGGATACCGATATATTAGCGGAATACGTGCGGCAGGCGCTGGCACGGCAAATTACAAGCCAGTATGCGATTCC
>JGI1652J44930_10000736_pt1 | contig 12669 bp, 15 predicted proteins | sample NewIslsDNAsample_FD_44930 | JGI IMG/M metagenome (IMG submission 44930)
GAGAAGAAAGCGGAGCGAGGCGAAGATGTGCCGATCAAGAAAGATGATCACTGCATGGACGCCTTGCGTTACGGGATCAATACACAAAACGCGCAGTTTATCTTCTGATGAGGGGGTGAGACGGTGGAGTTTAAGACAATCCCGCTACAGACCAAGAGTCAGATTCGCACAGGCGGCTGGGAGTTGCTGATGCCGTCGGGTGCGTCTCAGGCCGGGATGAACATTTCGCCGTATTACGCCACGGTGCGGGCGCTGGCAAACAGCGTGGCCGCTCAGTGCATTCGGCTGGTCGCCAAGAGCATGGCGATGGCCAAGCTCAAGGCGTACCATGTCGAAAAAGGCAAGTGGACAGAGATAGAGGAGCACTGGCTGAATGACCTGATGGACCGGCCAAATGGTTGGATGTCGGAAAACGATCTTTGGGATTTTAGCGCTGTCTGTCTGAACACAGGCGGCGCTTTTTTCTGGGAGTTGCGCCGGCAAGATAATCGGCTGGGTGGCCCGGTCGTGGAAGTGAAACCGATCCCCCCTCATCAGATGGAGATCCTGGTCAACGCTGACGGTGATGTGGTGGGCTACATCTACACCCCGATTGAAGGCGAGCGGCGCGAGCTGAGCGTGGATGAGGTACTCCGGGTGGACTACCCCAACCCCCTGGATCCCTCCCGGCCCTACAACCCGCTGGCCTCCGCCTACCGAGAAATGGGCATGGATAACGAGGCGTCCCGCTTCCTGGAGGAGTTCTTCCAAAATAACGCCATGCCCACTCTGGTGCTGAGCACCGATCAGGCTATCAGCGCCAAGCAGGCGCAACAAGAGGAGGAGCGCTGGTATGCCAAGGTTGGCCGGCGGATGCGGCAGTTTCTCGGCACCGTGGTGCTGGGCCACGGTGTAAAGCCCATACCGATCCAGCCGAACTTTAAGGACATGGAGTTCACCGCGCTTCGGGAGCTGACCGAAACCCGGATCTGCGCGGCGTTCGGTGTGGACCCGGTGCTGCTTCCAACCGGCACTGGGATCAAAGAAGGCACGGTGAAGGCCAACGCCGAGGAAGCCTACCGCCGGCTGTGGAATGTGACGATCATCCCGATCCTCAAAAAGATCGAGAGCAAGATCAATCGAGAGCTGCTGTATGCGGAGAAAAATGTCCGGTGCAGGTTTGATCTGTCGGACATTGACGTTTTGAAGGAGGACATTAACCAGAAATTTGAGCGCGCCGTGTTGGCCTTCAAAGAGGGTGTCTTTACCCGGGATCAGGCGCTGACCGAGATGGGCCATGATACCGTCGGTGGCGAGGCCGGCGCTGCCTACGTGTTTGAGGCTCAAGCCAACATGTTCAAGGCTCAGGCCGAACTCAAGCAGGCGATGGGGCAGCCGGTCGGCAAGCCGGAGCGACAGGAGCAGGAACAAAAGGCGATCCACCCAGAGGGCCAGCTTGACCAACTGACCCAAGCGCTGATGAAGGCTCAGGATGAAATGGAGGAGAGGATCACCCAAGAGGTGAGCGATTTTTTCTGAAGCAGAAAGGAAAGGTGGTGGAAGCCCTCCAGACTAAGCAGGCGATGACGGAAGAAGAGATACACCAAGCCCAACAACAGCTGGGGCAACAGCAAACCGAATCACAGGAAGAGCTGGCCGCGCTGCTGGCTCTTCTTTTGTTGTTGGCGATTCAGGCCGGGTTCACTGCTGCCGCTGCCGCCCTGATCCTCCCGGCCCTGGTGTTTCCCCGGGAGCAGGTGGAGCGGTTTGTGGGCTCCTACTCGGAGAAGCTGGCCCGGCAGGTAATGCGGACGACCGGCAAGGAGATCGCCGAGGNGATCCGCACGGCTCAGGCCGAGGGATGGGCCGAGACCAAGCTGCGGGATGAGGTCCGGGCGGTCCTGAACCGGGCGGCCAAAGAGCGCGCGCCGAAAATCGGGCTGACGGAAGCAGTCCGCATGACCAACATCGGCGCGTTGTTTGCCTACCAGCAGGCGGGCTTTCAGTTCAAGCGCTGGGCGGCCGTCGGTGACAGCCGGACCTGCGCGTTCTGCATGGCCCTGGACGGCACGATCATCCCGGTGGCCGAGCCGTTTGCCCGGGTGGGGGACGTGATCGCCGGGCCGGACGGCAAGGAGCTGAAAGTGACCTACATGGACGTGATCTCCCCGCCCTTGCATCCGAATTGCCGGTGTGTGTTGTTGCCGGCTAATGCGTCGATCAGCTGACGGGCTTTGCGGTGGCGCGAGCCTTGAACTGTAAGGGCCGCAAAGTACGTGAGCGGGAGGTGAACGGATGAAAGAGTTTAAGGACGTGGCCGAGTTCGAGTTTAAAGAGCTCGGCGAGGGAGACGGCCGGAAAGGGATTATCGAAGGTTACGCCGCTTATTACGGCAACGTGGATCGAGGCGGCGACATCCTGGTAAAAGGCGCAATGACCAACCCGAACGGCTCCCGGGTTCCTCTCCTGTGGCGGCACGATCAGGACCGAGTAATCGGATCCGCNTGGGTGGAGGACGACGGAAAGGGGATCCGCTATCGAGCGGAGCTCGCGATTAATAGCGAGTCTGAGGATGTGCGCAGGGATGCGCTGAAAGCATACGCCCTTCTGAAAGAGGGCCACGTAACGAAAAACAGTTTCGGCTACACGGCCGACGACCACGCGCTGTCCCGGAAGGATATTGACGGGAAGCCGCGGATGGTTCGGGAGCTGAAAAAGGTCACGGTTTATGAGGTCTCCATTGTGCCGTGTCCGATGAACAACAAGGCGGACGTGCTGGGCGTCAAGTCGCTCGATGCGGGCGGCTGGGAGGAGAAAGCGGCATCCGGCGCTACGGACCTCCCGCTGGCTGACCGATCCGCCGACTGGGACGGCGATGCAGCAAGACGCGAGCTGGCAAAATGGGCATCTTCTGATGGCTCCGGCGACAAGGACAAGATCAACTGGTCCAAGTACGCCCGGGGCTTTTTCTATGTCGATGAAAATCGCCGGCAAGACTTCAGCGGCTACAAGCTGCCATTTGCCCGGCCGATTGACGGCAAGCTGACGGCTATTCCCAAAGGGATCTTTGCCGCTGCGGCCGCCCTGCAGGGGGCGCGCGGTGGAGTCGATATCCCGGAGGGCGACCGGGCAGCGGTGCGCCGGAAGATCGCCGCTTACTACCGGCGGATGGGCGAGACGCCGCCCTGGTCGGAGTCGGAAGGCAAGTCTTTTGAGCCTCTCATCGATCAGAAAATCAGGCGATTGATAAGGGGTGGTTACGGATGGCTGTGAAGATTCAGTGCAAGTTTCACGATCTCGACGTGAACGCGCTGGAAACCAAGAGCTTGGATGAACTGGCAGAGTGCGGCTGCGAGCGCTGCTCCGCTTTGTGGGAGAAGAAGGACTATCAGCGGCTCCAGGCACTCGAGCAAGATGTGAAGCTGCGCCAAGAGGCGGAAAAGCAAGGTGAGCTGCTTGGTAAGGTGTTGGAGTCCAAAGCGCTGGAGACTCAGCAAGCCTATGAGCAGATCCAGATTGAAGCCGCCAAGAAATACCTCGAGCGTAAGGGGATCGATCTGGAAGCCCTTGCCAAGGCTCCCTTCTGGAACAAGATCGAGCGGAAGGGAGTGGGAGCTTTGCAGAACAAAAACATTCACGTGATTACTGGCNTCGGTCAACGTGAATATGAGAATAAGCTGTTTGAGAAGTATCTCCGGACGGGCGATCAGCAAGCNTGGATGGAGCTGAAAACGCTGAAATACAGCGCCGACCCGGCAACGGATACCGCAACGTATACGGTTCCGGATGACTTCCTGAATCAGCTGATCCGGAAACGTCATGAGCAGTCGATCGCGCTCCGGTCTGGCGTGAATATCCGCCGGATTGCCGGTAAGTCGATCGACATCCCGCTGGAAGGCAACGGTGTGACCGGTGGTTGGGTGGCTAATCAAGGAGATGACCTCACCGGTACGGATCCGACCTTCGCTCAACTCACCCTGACACCTTCGGATTATGCGGTGTTGATCACTGTGACCCGTCAATTGCTCCGGGATTCTGCGATCGACATCGCGGCCGAAGTGGCGAACATGATGAGTCGGCATATGGCTCGGAAAGTGGACGAATCGATCTTTAACGGTCCGCTGTCTGGGCCTGGCCCGGTGGGTATCGCGCAAGATACCGAAAAGATCACCAACACGGTCGCTCCGTCGGATGACACGAATGGCAATATCTCCCCGGATGACCTGATCGACGCCGTGTTTGCCATCGAGCCTCAATACCACGCTAATCTTCGCTGGTTCATGCATCCGAGGGTCGGCGGGTTCATCCGCAAGATGAAAGACGCCAATGGCCGTTATCTGTGGGATACCGACCGGAGTGGTCTGTCGGACGGCATTCACGGACGGCTGCTCGAGATTCCGGTGTCCTTCACCACGGCCATGCCGTATGACCCGACGAACGGCGGCGTGATCGTTCTCGGCGATCTGTCTTTCTATGAAGCTGCCGAGTGCGGTCCGATGGAGTTCGCTCGGGACGATTCCCGTTACTTCGAGAAGAACATGGTTGCGTTCCGGGCCATCATGAGCCTCGATGGCCGGGTGTCCCACGGCGAGGCGTTCTGCCGGATCGCCGGCGTGAAAGGTGCCTTGAATGCTGATGGTTCTCCCGTCAACTGATTGAAGGGGGCTTCGGCCCCCTTCTCTTCATATTGAATGAGGTGGTGGTCTGATGCCGAAATATCGGTTTCTTCTCCCCACACTGAAAGGCGGGCGTCAATATCAAGTAGGTGACGTGGAGGAGCTCCCCAAAGAATACGGCGAGGTGCTGGCCCATTGGGGCGTTGTTGAAAAAGTGAAAGAGGAGGAAAAGCCCAAGAAGGCCGCTTCCAAGAAGGGCGAAAAGTGAGGTGAGGTAGGATGGCTGATCTGGTAACGAATGATGAGGTCAATGCCTACCTCGGGACCAACGGGGTTGATTATTCCGCCGACATCAAGCGGGCATCCCGCCGGGTGGAGGCGAAGATCGGCCCCGTCATCTACACTTCTTTCACTGAGAAACATGATGGCGGGTATGATCGGTTTCTGCTCGGCTATTCACCACTGGTGATAGGGTCTGTGGCGATCACGGACAATGAAATCGGCCAGGCAGTAGACCCCGCCGACTTCATTGAAGATGAGGCCGGCGTGGTGTACAAGCGGGCCGGCATCTGGGGCCACGGCCGGAACCGGTTCACCGTGGTTTATCAGGCCGGACGGGTGCCGGACGCCGCCAGCGTTTCGGAGGACATCAAAGAGGCCGTGCTGATCCTGGTAAAAGCCGCTCGATCTGGCGGCGCTACTACAGTAGTCAGATCTCGGAGGATCGGCAGCTGGCAGGAGGAGTACGACACCCAGCAGGGCGGGAGCGTTTTGGATGAGGTGAATGAACTCCTGGCCCCGTATATGGGGGTTGGCATATGAGAGACTTAATGAACCAAACCATCAAGGTCTATCGATCCACCAACACCAGCGACGAGATCGGTGGGTTCACCTCCACGCTCTCCTTTAGCCACACCGTGCAGGGGTTCATCTCCCGCCGGAACACGGTGGCGAAGGAGCGCGAAAAGGCAGGACAGACAGAAGTCGAAGTAACACATGATTTCTTTTGTATGCCTGATCAAGACGTTCGCCGCCGGGACGTGCTGGAATACGACGGTCGGCGCTATTTGGTGGTGGCGATCATGCCGGCATACGACGCACTGACCGGGACCGCTCATCATATGGAAGCCGAACTCTCCGAGATTCAGGAGGGATGAGGATGGCCTACCGGGTGATCCGCTACACAGTGGATTTTGAAGGGCTGGAGAAGGCCCTCGCCGACCTGGAGCGGTTCCATAACCGGAAGATCGACGATATCAAAGAAGCGGTCAAGCAAGGAGGCGACGCCATCAAAGATCGGGCCAAGAAAAACCTGATCAAGAAAGACATGATCGACACCGGCGCGCTGTACGCCAGCATCTATAACAAACATGAAGGGCTCGAGGCGTACATCGGCACGCCGTTGGACTACGGGCTCTATCAAGAGTTCGGGACCGGGATCTACTCCGTGTTCGGCACCGGGCGAAAAACCCCGTGGGTCTATTACTATCGCGGGCGCAAACGGCCGCACGGTTTCGTGTGGACCCGAGGAAACCGGCCGCAGCCGTGGCTCGTGCCGGCGTTTAACGATGGCATCCCGGAGTATCTGAAGGAGATCCGGGAGGCCCTGGGCAGGTGGTAACATGAACTCTGCGCTGCTGCCTTTTCGGAAGTGGCTACAAGATAGACTGGTTGGCGATGCAAACCTAATGAGCCCATTGTCCACGGGGCGCTCGGTGACGGGCGTCCTTTCTTATGTCCCGGAGGATCAGCCCTTTCCTTACATCTATTTGGACCAATTCTATCAGCGACCGGACCACACATTCGACGGCGAGTCCCGGGTCATCACCGGAACGATCACCGTCTGGACCGATCACCCCAGCGATATCGAGCTACTGGAGATCGAGGACCGGCTGACCTCCCTGTTGGAATACGCGACGGGGACCCAGGACGGCTGGCGGGTCGTCGGGATTGAGTTCCAGTCAACAAACCTGATTCGCCCCGCTTACCGGGCGGACCATGACGACAGCTACCGGGGGCTGGCCCTGGTGTTCGAGACCCGAGTAGAGAGGGTGTGAAAATGGATCGGAAAAATATCCATGCTCAGCTGTTGAGCATGAGACATCAAATCGCAGCCTTGGCCGCTCAGGTCGAGGCTCTTTTAATGCAGTGCGAGAGCACAGAAAACAAGTGCACTCACCCCAACAAGATTGACATGAGCACCTTCCAGGGTGAGGAGTGGAAGTGCCCTGACTGCGGCTATCACTACAAGGAAGGTGAGAGCTGATGGCGGAACTCGGAAAACACATTGTCATTGAGGTTTCGACGGATGACACCAACTACTTCCCCGTGAACGGGCTGAATAACGCCTCGATGTCTGCAAGCGGCGAGGACGTGGATATCACCCAATTCGGCGATGATCATGTAAATCGCGTCATTGGACTCCGTGATAATGGGTACAACCTCTCCGGGTTCCTGCGGCTGGATGAGGCAACCGGGGAGCCGGAGCCGGGCCAGAAAATGCTCGAGGATCACGCCCTGGGATTGGCTCCCACGGATGATCTGTATCTCCGGATCCTGTGGAACGGGACCAAAGGCTTTAAACAGAAGGTGATCTGCTCCAGTTTTGAACGGGCGGGCCAAGTCCGGGGGGCGGTGGAGATTAACGCTCAATTGCAAGCCGCCGGGCCGATCACCCGCGTATAGCGGGGGTGATTTAAATGGCATATAAGCCGATACTGAACGAAGACATTAAGGTCCGCGTTCCGGCGGGCGCGGCCTTGCCTCTTACTGATGAGCCGACGACGGCGGATGCGGCTTACAAGGTGTATCAGATCACGGACCCGGAGAAACGAGTCCTGGATCCTAAAGAGCCGATTATCGTGCAGGTAAACGGATCGCCAGTGAGCTCCGGGTATAAGCTGGACCGGCTGGCCGGCAAAGTGATTTTCGACGCTGCTAGGGATCCCGGGGACACCGTGACGGTCAGTGGAAAATATATTCCGATGGTCGACGCGGCGCAGGCGTACCAGTTCAGCCTGGGCTCGCAGGTGCTCTCCGTAGAAGACACGGTGTTCGGCNAAAAGTGGGTTTCCCGCAAAGTGATTATGCGGGACCACACGGCATCCTTAGCGCAGTGGCACGTGGTGAACCAGGACATGATGGATGAGTTCCAATCTGACAATATTAAAGTGCTCGAGATCCGGCTGGGTGCCGGCAAATATCTGATGTGGGCGGTACACATGACCGACGAAATCTCCGGCCAGCAAACCAACCTGCAAAGCGAGACTCTGCAGCTGCAGGGCACGCAAGATGCCGACGGGAGGGTGATTTCGCGTGGATAACAAAACGTTTCTGTTGAATTATCGCCGGACTAAGAAAGTAAAAATCGGAGACCGGGAGCTCGCCGTCCGGGGGCTGACGGTCGGAGACCTGGAATATTTGGACCGGAAGCATAAACCCGAGGAAGGGAAGGGCATCGACGAGCTGGAATGGATGACGGACCTGATCATGCTCGGTGTGTTGGATGAGAACGGTCAGCGCATGTTCTCCAAAGAGGATCGAGAGCTGATCAAGCAAATGGACACGGAGGTGTTTGGTCAGCTGGCCGACGCCGTGTTTGAGCTCAGCCCGTTTAATGAGAAGGCGGTAGATGAGGCGGAAAAAAACTCCGGAAAAGCCCACTCCGGCAAATGATCTGGTTTATTGCCAAGGAGATGGGCTTTTCTCTTGAAGAGATCCGACAGATGTCGGTGGAAGAGTTTAACGAGTGCATAGTGTTTCTGACCAAAATCTATCCTGAGATCGTACGCGGCGGGGACAGCGGAGGCCAGAAAAACAAAAAGGGCCTCCGCGCTTTGTTGGAAGGGAGGGCAAAGCTAGATGCCAACGGTCGCATCGTTTGATGTGCGGATCGGAGCTAAAGTCGATGACTTTACCCGGAAGATCCGAAAACTGCAGAATGACCTCCGGGGGCTCCGCCAACACACCGATCGCGATTTCCTCCGACCGATGCGGGACGGGCTGCGGGGCGTTGACAGGGAGGTTGATAATCTCCATAGGGCCATCCGCAGGTTCCGCACGGACATGGAGCGGGCCTTTACCCGGGAGACATTCAAGATCAAAATCAAAGCGGAGCTTGACGACAGCAGCATCAATCAGATCCGCCGGCAGATCGCCCACGCCGTTGGTGTGCCGATCACCGGCGGCGCGTCGACCGGTGGCGGCGGTACTGGTGGCGGCGTTGCCAGGGGCCGGGGGCTGACCACCGGGCAGAAATTGCTCATCGGAGCCCTCGGCCTCGGTGCTGTCGGTGCATACCAGCTCGGCCAAGCTATTATCCCTCCCGCTGTTATTTACGGTGGTCCCGCCGCTGCGGCCATCTATAGCGCCCCTGTTCTTCACCAGGTATATAAAAATGCCTGGCGCGAAGGTCTGAATCCCGCTGCCTATCAATGGCTGAACCGCCGACTGGCGGCCGGCTCCATCTTCACCACCCGAGACACTGCGGCTATGATGCGGGCTTTGATGGACGTGGGGATCGAATCCCCCTCCGCGCTCCTCCGTCACGGCCGTAGGGTAATCCAATACGCCGAGGCGCATGACATGGACCTGGCGCAAGCGGCGGAGGCTTACGCGAAGCTGGTGGAGCGCCGCGGGGCGAGCGCCGCTTACCGGGCCTGGGGCGGAATCCGCCCGGGGGCTCAAGATACCCTGTACGGCGATTATCGCCGCTTGGTATCTCAGGCCACACGCTTCTTGGACGCGCTCGTGCAGGAGAACGAGCCCTGGATGCGGGCGGTCATGCGCTTCGCGAATGAGCGCATGAACCGACTGAATCAATTCATGGACATCCGGATGATGGACCCGCGGCGGGCTCGAGCGCTCGGTGGGGAAGCGTTCCGGCAGTGGCAGGTGCTGAGCGGCGAGTCCTGGTTCATGACAATGCTGCGGGCCATGCTAGGGACAAAGGAGGATCCGCTGGCTGAGAGAAATCCGCTGATCCGATTCCTGACCGGCAGCTCGGAGGAGCGCGCCCGGATCATCGGCAAGGGATTGGAGAAAGCGCTGGAGCAGATCGATTACGGAAACCTGGTAAACACGATGGCGAAGAAAATCGGCGACTCCCCAATGTGGGGAAACCTCGGCAGATACTTGCCTTGGGAAGATATCGGCCGGGGTGTAGCTGAAGGAATGCCGAGAATGTTTGCCGGTTTCATTGAGGGCTTCGGACGGGGTGTCCAAAACTTTGTGTCTGGGATGCTGGAACGGTTCGGGATTGATCCTCAATCCGGCCTGGGCAAGTTTCTTGCCGGCGGAGCGGGCCTCCTTGGTGCCGGCGCTGCTGCTTGGTGGATGCTGGGCCGGCTCCCGGGCGGTGGATTCATGCGCGATCTTTTAAAGAAAGGCGGCAGAGAGATTATATTCCGCATAAAGTCGGTGATCCAGGGAAGCGACAACCTGAAAAACTTCCTGGATCGGCTGAGGAGGATCCCCAGAAGGATCATCTCCAGCGTGAGCGTGAAGATCGGGGACGCGCTGCGGCAGATCGGATCACTCGGCAAAAGGCTGCGCGGCCTAAACAAGACATGGAAAGCCGGCAGCATTACGACCAACCCCGGCCCAGCGACTAAAAGGATCAGTGACGTAATTAAACGTCTACGGGGGCTAAACAAGACTTGGCGGGCTGGTAGGATCGACACCAACCCGGGGCCGGCATATGGCAAAATCAGTAGCTTAATCAAGCGGCTGCGAGGCCTTAATAAAAGATGGCGGGCGGGAAGCATAGATGTTGACACCGGACCGGCCCACCGAAAGATCAGCAGCTTGATCGGCCGCCTCAAGAGCCTGAGAAGAAGGAAATGGCATGGCGGCGGTGTTGTCGGCCCGGATCTTGAAGTCGATGATTATATCGATTGGGACGACATCTTTAAAAAAGCGGGCCGGATTGGAAAGAGATTAAATTGGCTGGGTTGGCTGTTAGACACCAGCGGGTCTACACCTGATTGGAAGGAGCAACAAATCCGTGAGTACTACAAAAACCAACAAAATAGACACACCGGCGGACTTTTAAAGAAAGCCCACAGCGGCATGGCTTTTGATGCTATGGTCGTCGAGGGCGCTGGCACTGTACCGGTAAACCTTTGGGGTGGTGAAATGATTCTCACCCAGCAACAACAAAAATGGCTCTTTGATCTGTTCCAGTTCCGCAGAGATTCAGAGAGAGACACTGCGACGATGCTTTACAGGGCTGTCAAGGAATTGGCCCAAGCATTGAAGAGCAACAAAGGAAACACGGTGATCAATTACAATCTCTCTCCGACCTATACAGGACCCGGGCCTGATCGTCGGAGCATCATGGAAGATATCCGCCGCATGGAAATGCTGGCCTTTTAGGAGGTAGGAGGAGCATGGCAACGATTACGAAGAAATTGAGCTTTGAAAACTTGTTGCCATATGCTTCCATGAGCAAGGATTCTGATAAAGATGGGGTGGTGGACGGTTGGGAGCAGGTCACCAGCCCGAACCTTACCACCACTTTCTTCTTTGATGAAGCAGATGGAGCGCAGGGCATAAACGTTGTTTCGGCTGACGGCCAAGGGTCTTCTGGCGTGCGCTGTCTCGACTTCATTCCAGTCACCGCTGGGGCTCAATATACCCTTTCGGCTGAAATGAAAGGGGAAGGCGTTTTAATTCCCGGCCCCAGCGGCACAGGACCACAACTCCAGATCAAATGGTTTGATGCCGCTCAAGTTGAGATCGGGGAGACGACCCAAGACGTTCAAACAGTTACTCCTAACGAGTATATCCGCACATCAATAACCGGAGAAGCCCCTGCGAATGCCGTGTACGCTAAGGCATATTTGATTTTCCGGTGCCACGATTCCAGCGCAAACGGAACTGTATGGTTTCGAAAAGCGCAATTACAAGAAGGGGCGGATGCAACCGATTTTGAGGAAACAGACTTTTTTGAAATAATCAACCCAGCTTCTGATATTGATGGGGGCTATGCTTACGGATGGGAGAAAACCACGGCGAAAAAGTATGATGGGCTATATGCTTTTAAACCCGCGGACGCTGGAAAATCCCCTGCCGTGGCTTTTCGTGTCAAGGTCCCACCCAATGCCGAAAATGTGGAATTTCGCTTTTGGGGAGACGCCTCCGAAATGATGACGGGGGATCGATTGACTGTTTGGGATGGAGGCCGGAGTATTGCTTATATAAACCCAAGCGGAGAGGGCGTGACTCCTTGGCTTCCAAGCCGGCGCGGCGAAATCTTTCTGATGTTTATTCTTTCGCGAGCTACTGCAGGCCAAGGAACATTTTATATGGACGCGCTCGAGCTCCGCTGGGAAGAAGTGGATAGCCCTTCTCAATCTAATCCGCCTTCGGCTGATCGGGTGTATTCGATCGATTTTGAGTCCGACGCTTACGATTCATTTTTCCGAGTGAAGGAAAAAGCAAACGGTTATAATTACGGTTTTACACGACGATATGATCAAAGAAATTCCGGATTTTATTCCCTTGGTGTGGCTGATAATGACATCCCAGTTAATTATCCGGAAGACGGCTCACCTCCAGCTATCCCCTACGGAGAAAAGGCTGCTTGTGCGATATCCTTCCGGGTGCCCATAAGTGCTATTTCTCCAGCGTTGCGTATGCACGCTTTTTTTGATGCCTATCCAGGGAGGGATGTGGGGCGTATCCTTATAAACTCGGTGGAGGTTTGGAGCACCAACCAAGCCAATGGATGGGAGCAGCTGGATTTCCCTCTCGTTCCGGGAATGGAATATACCGTCGTTGTGGAATACGAAAAAGCGGCAGAGCCACCAACGTGGGGGACCGATTCAATATACATTGACGATATTTTCGTCTATTACGACACCCCCGACAAACCTTACATGTTTGCAGCGACCGCGCCGCAAACAGAGATTCGAGTAGGGAGCGGTGGGACGTTCAGCGTTACTGAGGACTTCGAGACAGCGGCAATCGACAGCTTTTTCACTGTCCAGAACCCATCCAAACTCAAAAGCGGCGGCGGCCCGTCTCAGTATCCGGAAGCTGGATGGGTGAGAACAAACCAAATTGCCTATCA
>JGI1652J44930_10000737_pt1 | contig 12669 bp, 11 predicted proteins | sample NewIslsDNAsample_FD_44930 | JGI IMG/M metagenome (IMG submission 44930)
TTTTCAACACCTGCTTTCGTGCCTGAAATCGCAATTTGACCCGGACAATTCAAATTTGCCAGTTGAACGAGATCTCCGTTTTCTGTCACTTCTTTCGTGACGTTCTCTAACTGCTTGCGATCCATTCCCAGTACCGCCGCCATTCCCCCTTGTCCGAACGGCACCGCTTCTTCCATAAACAGGCCGCGTTTGCGAACCGTATACACCGCATCTTCGAAACTCATCGCCTGTGCGGCAACCAGCGCGGTATATTCTCCCAAACTATGTCCAGCAACATAATCAGCCGAAATTCCATGTTCCTTTAAAAGCGCAAGTATTGCAACGCTTGTTGTAAGCAATGCCGGCTGGGTATTTTCTGTCTTTTTTAACGTTTCCGCCGGCCCCGAAAAAATGATCTCGGACAAAGAAAATTGCAAACGTTCATCCGCTGCATCAAAAATTTTTTTGCAAACGGGATATTCATTCGCCAAGTCGAGGCCCATTCCAACTTTTTGCGAGCCTTGCCCAGGAAAAATGAACGCGACTTTACCCATCGTTATTCACTCCAACTCTCTCCAAATTTAACTCTTGAATTTTTTCTTCCATATGCTGAANGACATTTTTTTCGATCATTTCTTTCGTTTGCCGAATCGTATGCATAAATGCAATTTCATTTGATGATCCATGAGCTTTTACAATCGGGGCTCTCAATCCAAATAACGCCGCACCGCCGTATTCGGAATAATCCATTTTTTTCTTAAGGCCATATAGTGAATCTTTCAGGAAAAAGGTTGCGAGTTTCGCTGTAAATGAACTCGTCAACTCCTGTTTTAACAGCGAAAGCAGTCCAATCCCCGTACCTTCCAGCGTTTTTAAAACGAGATTCCCTGAAAAACCGTCGGTAATTACGACATCAGCAACGCCATCTAACAGATCGCGCGCTTCGATGTTTCCGATAAAATGGATTGGCGCGGTTTTCAAAAGTTCATAAGCCGCTTTCGTNAGCTCATTTCCTTTACCTTCTTCCGTACCGACATTTAACAGCCCGACTTTCGGCGCATCAATTTTTCGCACATATTGCGCATAAATCGAACCCATGATCGCGTAATGAAGCAAATGGACAGGTTTCGGATCGACGTTTGCACCTGCATCTAAAAGTAAAAATCCTTTGCCATCCATCGTCGGCAAAGTCGGAGCTAGTGCAGGACGATCGATTCCTTTCAGTCTCCCGATCCGAAGCAGTCCAGTCGCCATTAACGCACCGGTATTGCCGGCTGAAATGCAAGCATCTGCACGTCCGTCTTTGACTTCATTGATTGCAAGCACCATCGATGCATTTTTTTTCGTGCGGGCTGCGCGCACCGGTTCATCGTCCGGTTCAATAATCTCTTCGGTATGGAGGATCGAAATCCTTTCATCCGCCTGAATATATTTCGTAATTTCATGTTCGTTCCCAACTAAGATAAACTGGACGTCCGGGATGTCCTGCAAAGCTTTTTTAACGCCCCCGATGGGAGCTTTGGGCGCATGGTCTCCCCCCATGACGTCAATTGCGATTTTCAAACGCTTTCACCCTTCCTGTTCCACGGACTCTTTGCGATACATCACAAATTCGCCTGAAAAAACAAGCTCCTGATTCACGTAGCTGTTCACTTCAATAACCGTTCTGCTTTTGCTTTTTTTGAGCACTTTTGCTTTTGCAACAACGCGCTCGCCTACTTTGACCTGTCTTGTAAAACGGATATTCGCTTTTGCTGTTAATGCGAGTTCATCATCAATCATCGCAACCGCCAGTGAATTCGCTTGTGCAAACAAGTAATGGCCTCTTGCAATTTTCGTCCGTGAAAAAACATGTTCATCTTTAATTTCTAGAATCGAAATCGCACTTTCATCAAGTTTTAAATCAATGATTTCTCCGATAACTTCTTCAATCGAAAGCGATCTCACTTTGTGGAAATGCTGAACGGCTACCTGCTTGATTCGTTCCCTCACTTCCGGAATCGAAAGTTCCAACCGATCCAATCGGATCGTTTGAATGCTTACGCCAAATTTTTCAGCCAATTCTTCATCGGTAATAAAAGGAGTTTCAGAAATCGTCTCAATCAACCGTTTCTGCCGTTCTTTTTTNGATAATTTCATAAAAAATAACCACCTGAGATATTATGACTAGGTACTAACAGCAATATATAATAAATATTTTTTTTGATCAATTGCTAATCTAGTTTTTTTCCATCCGGAATTTCTTTTCTTAAACATTCATATTCCTCGCTGGTCCAAAACTGTTTTGACTGAATCAGCTGTTTGGCGTCATTGCGGGCAACTTCAAGCGCACGATAATCGCGGACAAGATCAGCAAATTTAAATTCAGGTACACCGCTTTGTTTATGGCCGAAAAAATCACCGGGGCCGCGAAGCTCCAAATCTTTTTGCGACAGCACAAATCCGTCATTCGTTTTCGTCATCACACGCATTCGTTCAATTCCTTCCTCGCTTTTCGGATCGGCGATTAAAATGCAGTGCGACTGATGATGACCTCTTCCGACCCGTCCGCGCAACTGATGAAGCTGCGCAAGTCCAAATCGGTCAGCATCGTTAATTACCATCACGGTTGCATTCGGAACGTTTACGCCGACTTCAACAACTGTCGTTGATACGAGAATCTGCAGTTTGTTTTGACTAAACTCCCGCATCACGTTCTCTTTTTCATCGTTTGAGAGCCTTCCGTGCAGAAGTCCGATCGAAAAGTTAGGAAAACGTTGAATGAGTTCGCGATGAACGTCGATTGCATTTTGAACATCCAGTTTGTCCGATTCTTCGATTAAAGGACAAATCACGTAAGCCTGGCGGCCTTTTTTTACTTCTTTTTCAATAAACCGATACACTTTTTCAATCTCATTGTTTTTTACCCAATACGTTTCAACTTTTTTCCTGCCTTTAGGCAGCTCATCGATCGTCGATACGTCCATATCTCCAAATACGGTAATCGCAAGCGTGCGCGGTATCGGTGTTGCGGTCATAAACAAAACGTCCGGGCTCAGACCTTTTTCTTTTAAAATCCGTCTTTGATTCACTCCAAAGCGATGCTGCTCATCCGTAATGACCAAACCTAGCTTATGAAAATGAACGTCATCCTGAATCAATGAATGGGTGCCGATTACAATTTGATGTTCACCGGTTTGTATCCCATGCAAGATGTTTTCCCGTTTTTTTCCTTTTACTGAACTCGTCAATAAAGCGATCGACACGTCAGTAGAAGTTAGCAATGAGCAAAGCGTTTCCATATGCTGTTCGGCTAAAATTTCCGTTGGAACCATTAGCGCGCCTTGATAACCTGAAAGTACCGTTGCATATAATGCGATAGCAGCGATAACCGTTTTCCCTGAACCGACATCACCTTGCAGCAATCGATTCATCTGATACGGAGAAGTTAAATCACGTAAAATCTCATCCAACGCTTTTTTTTGGGCTCTCGTTAATTGAAACGGAAGTGAGCTTATGAAATAAGCCAATTTCTCCTGTGGAAAAACTTTCTGGATTCCTTGATTTTTTTCGCGCTGTAAATTCCTGAGTGCTTGCAGTTTCAACTGAAAAATTAACAGTTCTTCATAGATGAATCTGCGCCGTGCCTGTCTCAGGTCAAATTGGTTTTTCGGGAAATGAATCGCGCGGTACGCTTCCAGTCTGGAATACAATTTATAGGCTTTTCTCAAATGAAGCGGCAATGTTTCGCGAAGATTTTCTTTGGCGATTAATAACGCTTGCTGGATTAGTTTTCGAAACTGTTTCGGATAAATGCCGTCTTTTAACGAATAAATGCTTTCGATCGAACGGTCTTTCGAATACGGTGCTAACTCCACTTTATCCACAGTTACTGTTAAACGGTGCCGATCCCATTTTCCGGTTATCGTGACAACTTTCCCAACCGTCAAGCTTTTCACAAGGTAAGGACGGTTAAAAAAAACGGCTGTAATCAGTACAGTGCCAACCAGCATCCGAACGGCAAGCTTCGATTTTTTTCCACCATAATAGCGGATAGAAGGGACGCTTTGAACTTTCCCTTCAAGCGTAACAACATCGCCGTGTTTTGCAGTTTCCAGTTCTGTCAGTTCATAGATTTCATAACGGTACGGCATATAATTCAGCAAATCTTCAAGCGTAAAAATATTCATCGCATGAAGTATTTTTTCCGTTTCTTGGCCGACTCCGTGCAAAACGTGTATCGGTTGTGTTAACTCCATTTCCATCCCCCGTATGTATTAGAAAATCCTACCCATGTTTATAGGTAGGATTTTCGCTTATTCGATTGCTACAATGAATGAATACACCGGTTGATTGCCTTCGTGAATTTCAAATTCAAGATCGGAAAATTCGTTTTCCAATAAACCTTCGACCGCTTCGACGTCCGCTGCATTTACATCTTCACCGTAAATGATCGTCACCAGTTCGCTTTCATCGTCGATCATCTGCTGTAAAAGTTTTTTCAGAGCTTGTACACGATCGGAAGATGTTGCAACGATCTCTTTTTCAAAAATACTTAAATAATCCCCTTTTTTGATCATCACATCATTGACAACCGTATCTCTGACGGCATAAGTCACTTGTCCGGATTTTATCCGTTTTATCGCATCCGTCATGTCGCGTTCATTCGTTTCAAAATCATTGTCTTCGTTGAAAACAAAAAGCGAAGCAATCCCTTGTGGAATCGTTTTTGTCGGAATGATTGCGACATGTTCTTTTGCAACTTCCGCTGCTTGCCGGGCTGCCATAATAATGTTGCTGTTATTCGGAAGTATGAAGATTTTTTCTGCGTTTGCTTCCTGGATTGCTTTAAGGAAATCTTCCGTGCTTGGATTCATCGTTTGGCCGCCGTGAATCACATATGTCGCCCCCAGGCTTTTTAATAACTGAATTAAGCCTTCTCCGGCTGCAACCGTAATGATGCCAAAACGTTTCCGCTCTTTGTCTTTGTTTTCTTCACTTTTTTCCTGCTGTACGATTTGTGCATGTTGTTCCCGCATATTTTCAATTTTTATATTGATGAGTTCGCCGAACGTTTGCGAATAGGTCATCACTTCTCCTGGATATTCCGTATGAATGTGCACTTTCACCAATTGTTCATCGGAAATGACGAGAAGTGAATCGCCGTGTTCGCTTAACTTCGCACGATAATTTTGCTCGTCAAATTCAACAGACTCATTTCTTTTTATCATGAATTCCGTACAATAACCGTACGTAATTTCGTCCGCTGAAATTTGCGATTGCACGTTTTGATGATGGTCAGAAACCAAATCTTCCATCGATGGCTCAAGATGTTCAACATCTTCCATCGCTTTTCCTTCAAGAACTGCTAGAAACGCTTCATAAATGTAAACTAACCCTTGTCCACCCGAATCGACAACACCCACTTCTTTCAAAACCGGAAGCAGATCAGGCGTTCGATTTAACGAAGCTTTCGCCGCCTCGAGCGTTTCTTTCATCACATCGGTAATATTGTTCGTTTCTTTTGCAACGTTTACCGCTTTTTCAGCAGCGTCTTTAGCGACCGTTAAAATTGTGCCTTCCACTGGTTTCATAACCGCTTGGTAAGCTGTTTCAACACCTTTTTTTAAAGCCGAAGAGAAGTCTGTTGCATTCAATTGATCTTTCATTTCCGTGTCTTTTGCAAAACCTCGAAACAGCTGCGACAGTATCACGCCGGAATTTCCTCTCGCTCCCATCAGCAACCCTTTTGCCAATCGTTTCGTAATCTCGCCTATTTTTTTTGAATCTATATTTTTCACTTCATTCGCACCTGATGAAAACGTAAGCTGCATGTTCGTTCCCGTATCGCCATCCGGTACAGGAAAAACATTTAACGCATTGATGTTTTCCTTGTGCTTTGTTAAATGGTGCATTGCTTGCAAAATCATTTGTTTAAATAACTGCCCATCAAGTATTTCTATATTCACTAAAATGATCCTCCTATCACATGCGACACTACTCTGATGCGACCCTTACGCCCTGTACAAATATATTGACAGAATCAACTGAAATTCCAAGCATTTTATCCAAATGGTATTTCACCGTTTGCTGCACGTTATGGGCCACTTCCGAAATTTTCGTGCCATAACTGACAATAATGTACATATCAATATTGACGCTGTTATCTTCAATACGCACGATGATTCCTTTGCTTAGATTATCTTTGCCCAACAATTCGGTGATACCATCTTTGATTTGTTTTTGTGAAGCCATTCCAACGATGCCGTAGCAATCGAGTGCTGCTCCACCAGCTATTGCTGCAATGACTTCTTTCGTAATGTCAATTTGTCCGTAGTCGGTTTTAATTTCTATCGACATTCAGATCCTCCTTTGCGCTTCGGCAACTCATCCTGCTCGTATTTTACAATAATGAAAAGAAGTTTAACAACTTTCGCTAAAAATTAATTTGCAAAGAACGAAAAGAAATGGTATGATTTTTCAGTACACATCGTGCGTTAAGGAGGTATGAATCATGGCGAAATGCGTAATTACAGGCCGCAAAACTTCTTTCGGAAACAAACGCTCTCATGCGATGAATGCTTCAAGACGCAAATGGGGAGCAAACCTTCAGCGTGCTCGCATTTTAATCGATGGCAAACCTAAACGTGTTTGGATTTCAGCTCGAGCTTTGAAATCTGGAAAAGTAAAAAGAGTGTAATAAAAGTCGAAAAAGCACCTAAGCTTCGCTGGGTGCTTTTCTTATTAATCCTTTTTGAAGACCCCAAGTATCGCTCGAATAAAACCGCCTAAAAATTTTGGAAGTTTAATTGTATAAAATTTCATCATAACCCTCCTTAACAAGGTGCCTTTTCATTCTATGTGCGTCTTCAAAGTCGCGAACAACTTCACGATAGAATTCGTTTCATTAATAAATATACTCATGAATTAAAAAATAGTACTGAAAGATTTTGATTTTTATTTAATTGGCATACCTGTCAAGGAAGGCTTTGAGTTTTAGGCGTTGCGAATTTCTTGAATGATTTTTTTTCGATTCATTTGCCCAAACACCGCCGAGCCAGCAACAAGCACATTCGCACCGGCGTCTTTGCAAAGTTTTGCCGTTTCAGGATTGATGCCGCCGTCCACTTCAATTTCTACAGACAGCTCTTTTTCTTTGACGAGCTTGGAAAGCTGTTCAATTTTCGGCACGACAGATGAAATAAACGATTGTCCGCCAAATCCTGGATTGACAGTCATAATCAGTACCAAATCTACATCTTCAAGAACATATTCAATGGCTGACAGCGGAGTCGCAGGGTTTAAAGCAACCCCTGCTTTTACGCGCGCTTGTTTAATCGTATGAATCGTCCGGTGCAAATGTTTGCACGCTTCGACATGAACGGTTATAAAATCCGCCCCCGCATCGATAAAATTTGAAATATAGTTGTCCGGATTTTCGATCATGAGATGAACGTCTAACGGCAGTGACGTGATCGAACGGATCGACTCAACGACAATGGGGCCAAGCGTAATATTTGGAACGAAATGACCGTCCATCACGTCAATATGAATATAATCCGCTCCTCCTCGTTCCACATCCTCGATTTCTTCTCCAAGTTTTGCGAAATTGGCTGACAAGATCGATGGTGCAACTTTAACCACTGCTAATATCTCCTTTTTGTTTCCTTGATTTCGTTATAGAAAGTTTCATAATGCTTGTAGCGGCTTTGAGCGATTTCTCCCGCTTCCAAAGCCGATTTCACTGCACATTGAGGTTCGGCAAGATGCGTGCAGCCGCGAAATTTACACTGGCTGCCTAACCGTTTCATTTCAGGAAAAAACATCGATAATTCCTGTTCCTCAAATCGACTTAAATCGAGTGAACTGAATCCCGGAGTGTCAGCAACGAGTCCGCCGGCAACGGACATCAGTTCCACGTGTCTCGTCGTATGCCTTCCTCTCCCTAAATGGGTGGAAATCGCATTTGTTGCAATTTGCAGGGAAGGCTCGAGCGCGTTTAACAGCGATGATTTCCCGACTCCCGATTGTCCGGCAACAACGGTGATTTTATCTTTTAAATACGGCTTAACCGCATCAACGCTTTTTTCATCTTTGATCGACAAAAGCAGCACCGGATAACCGATGGCGCGATAGATCTGGACAATTTCTTCAAAATCTTTTCGTTCTTTTTCCGAAAGCAAATCCATTTTTGTAAAGCAAACGACCGGATCGATATCGTTCGCTTCCACGTGAACCAAAAATTTGTCAAGCAGCTGCAAACTGACATCCGGTTCTTTGACGGATACGACGACCAGCGCCTGATCGACATTGGCGATCGGCGGACGAATCAGTTCATTTTTACGTGGGAGAATATCCAAAATGTATCCTTCACGCTGATTGTTTTTTTCAAACTGAACGATATCCCCCACGTAAGGAGTGATTTTTCGCTTGCGAAAAACACCGCGGGCTCGGCACTGATAGACGACATTTTCTGACATTACATAATAGAATCCGCTTAATGCTTTCACAATTTTTCCTTCAGAAACCAAACAAATCACTCCAAATTTTTCACTTCGTCATAGGTATAGGTTTTGTTTTTATACTGTTTTCCATTGATGTAAATCTGATAGGATGCCGTACCATCAGGAGCAATCGTTAATGAAAACCGGTACGTTTTCGTGTTCGCTGCTCGCTCATGAACGGCAATGCCATTTTTCGTCGTCGCATCTTGATAGCGGATTAACACTTCCGATTCTTCATGAAGTTCGATCGGTTGTGAAACTTCAAATGTAATTGGCCTTTCTTTTTGGGAAGGATCTTCTCCTTTAGAAACCGTAACATGTACCGTGCTTCCAACTCTCACTTCTTTGTACGGTGATGGACTTTGCGAAATCACGCGATCAATTTTGACCGTATCTGAATATTCTTCCGTAATTTTTACTTTTAATCCTTTGCTTTTCAAATAAGATTCCGCTTCTTTTCTCGTCATTCCAATTAGATTGTCAAGCGTAACTGTTTGAATGCCGCTTGAGTATCTCAAAATCAACGTCGTTTCTTCGATGACGACTTTTTCACCTGCTTCCGGCGACTGCGACAGGATTGTACCAGCAGGTTCGTCGGATTTCACTTGAATCCATTCGACATCTTTAAAATTCAGGTTTTTGATGAGCCGCTCCACGTGCTCTTTCGATTTGCCGACGTAATTATCGATTTCTTTTTTCTCTTTTCCAAGACTTACGACGATTTTTACTTCACTTTTTTCTTTCACGAGGGAATGAGGTGACGGACTTTGACGAATCACATGATTTTCTTCGACTTCAAGGCTGTATTCTTCCTCTTTCACCGGTATCAAATTTTTTTCTTCCAATGCTTTCACAGCATCATCATACGACATGCCGGTAACGTCTGGTATCGACACTTCTTTTGCACTTAACATGCTGGCTATTCCTGCGGTGGCTGCAACTCCAAATAAAAGGGTCAAAACTGCTGCAAGCAAAATGTAGCGCCGGCGTTTTTTCTTTTTTTTATTCGGAATTTCTTCTTTTTGTGGTTTTTCCAGCTGTTTATCCGTTTTTACCGGAGTTACCGGTGAAAGCACTTTTGTCGTTTCATCATCAATGTCGTTTTTTGCGAATATTTGATGTTCGATCGTTGGCTCGAGCGCCATTGCAACATCGGCTTGCATTTGCGCAACCGAATCATAGCGATCTTCAGGCGATTTTGCCATTGCTTTGTTAATGATATTTTCAATGCTTTGAGGAACTTGATCGTTCAATAGCCTAGGCGATGTAAACTTTTCCTGCAAATGTTTTAGAGCAACGGTCACAGGCGATTCACCTTTAAACGGAACCTGGCCTGTCACCATTTCATATAAAACGACCCCCAATGAATAAATATCAGACTTTTCAGTTGCGATGCTTCCTTTCGCTTGTTCCGGCGATAAATAATGAACGGAACCCAACACCGATTTCGTATGTGTAATCGTAGCCGAAGTCATTGCCATCGCGATGCCAAAATCGGTTACTTTCACTTGGCCGTCTTCCGTTATTAAAATATTGTGCGGCTTGATGTCGCGATGAATTATATGATTTTCGTGCGCATGCCGGATCGCTGAACAAATTTTGTCAAAAATCAACAGTGCCTCTTCGATTTGTAAAGGCGCTTTTTCTCGTATGTATTCTTTTAACGTTTTCCCCTTTACGTATTCCATTACGATATAATACAACTGTTCTTCTTCGCCGACATCATAAATGTTGACGATATTCGGATGAGACAAGCTTGTCGCTGATTCCGCTTCGCGTCGAAAGCGCAAAATGAATTCTTCATCATTTGAAAATTCCGAGCGCAACACTTTTACAGCAACCGTTCGATCCAAAATTAAGTCTTTTGCGCGGTAAACGATTGCCATTCCGCCTTCCCCAATCACTTCGAGAAGCTTATAGCGTTCATTTAGCCGTTTGTTGATCATTGCTGTTCCCCTTTTTATCAAAATCCATATGCTTGATTAAAATCAGTGTAATATTGTCTTCGCCGCCGGCTTCATTAGCCATTGAAATCAATTCATCCGCTTGCTGCTCCAATGATTGAGGAGTGCGGATAATTTGTTCCAGCTTACGCTCATCGACTTTGTTCGTCAGTCCATCCGTGCAAAGCAAAACAACATCATTTTCTTCCCAGTTTAAAGAGCGGACATCGATCATGACTCGTTCCTCTGTTCCCAGCGCACGAAGCAAAATATGTTTGCGCGGATGATGTTCCGCTTCTTCTTTGGTGATTTGCCCGTTTTTGACCAGTTCATTCACAAGCGAATGATCTTCCGTAAGCAGTGAAAAGCCTTGTTCATTGAGCATGTAAATCCGGCTGTCGCCGATGTGAGCTAGCGTCACGTTTGTTTCCGTGCAAATAACGGCTACGATCGTCGTTCCCATTCCTGAATATTCCGCTTTCGTTTTCGAAAACTCATACAGTTTCTGATTCGCTGCCACAATCGTATCGTACAGCCATTTTTCCGCTTCCGATGGCGTAAGTTCTTTATCTACTTTTTTCCACTCTTCTTCTAAAAATTTTACAGCCATTTCACTCGCAATGTCCCCTGCTTGATGGCCGCCCATCCCATCAGCAACGACCGCGAGCAAACAATGATCATTCCAGAAAAAACCGCCACAATCTTCATTGACTGTCCGAATTTTTCCCGTATCGGTTCGATAGACAACCGTCATCCATTTCACCTCATTCAATTTTTCCGACTTTTTTTCGCATTGCCGCAATAAAAAAACCATCACTTGAAAAATATTGAGGCAATATTTGAATTTCTCCCCGTTTGTCTCCCATATAAGGCAAAAGTTCATCTGGCAGCCGTTCCGCTAACGATTCGTCGCGAACAAAATCGTCGTGTCTGTTTAAAAACGTTTCGATCACTTGTTCATTTTCGCGTTTGTCGAGCGTACATGTACTGTAAACAAGCGTTCCCCCTTTTTTTAACAATGGAGAAACTGCTTCGAGAATTTCCAGTTGAATGCGGCTCATTTCCATGACATCCTGTTCGGTTTTTTTCCATTTAATATCCGGCTTTCTGCGAATCACACCGAAACCCGTACACGGAGCGTCCACTAAGATGCGATCAAATGATTCATCAGGGAACTTGCTCCGAACCTGACGGGCATCCAGGGCATAAAGGGAAACATTCGAAAGCTGCAAACGTTCGAGCTGCTGTTGAATTAGACTTAATTTATGTTCATGTACATCCAACGCAACGATGGTTCCTTCGCAATTCATTAATTCTGCCAAATGGGTCGTTTTCCCTCCAGGAGCGGCGCAACAATCCAGAATTGTTTCCCCTTTCTCTGGATTTACGGCTCGTCCGACAAGCATCGAACTTTCATCTTGAATCGTTAAAAGCCCTTTTTGATAAGCTTCCGTTTGAACGACATTTCCTTCTTGAATGACAATGCCATCCAACGATAATCGGCTTTCTTCCGCAGCAACGCCTTCTTTTTCAAGCATTGAAAGGAGATCCGTTCTGTTCGTTTTCCGAATATTTACTCTCGCCGTCACTTTCGGGCGTTGCAAATTCATTTCGCAAATTTTTTCTGCCGTTTCGAGTCCATACTGACGAATCCAGGTGGAAACAAGCCATTCAGGATGGCTGTATTTCACTGATAGCCGCTTGATGTCGTCTTCAATTTTGTCGATGTCAGGAAGACCCTTTCTTTGTATGCTGCGCAAAACGCCGTTCACGAGGCTGGCAAGCCCCTTGTGNCCTTTTTTCTTGGCAATTTGAACCGTTTCAAAAACGATCGCGTGTTCTGGAATTTTTTCTAAATAGACCATTTGGTACAGCGCCATGCGCAACAACGGGATAATCCATTCATCTTTCTTTTTCATTTTACGCGTTAAAAAGTGCGATAAATAATAGTCTAACGTAAGTTTTCGCTGAACGGTTCCATAAACAAGCTCGGTAAATAAACGGCTGTCTTTCTCGTTTAACCAGCCGCGTTCGATCGTGTGATGAATGGATAGATTGCTGTAGGCTTGTTCGTATTCGATTTTAAGCAGCGCATCAAACGCTAGCTGACGGACGTTTTTCTTTTTCATTTAATCGCCTAATTTCTCTCCAATCATAAGTTTATTTCCTTGCAAAAATTGTTGGGCTGTCATTCGTTTTTTGCCAGCCGGCTGGCAATCGACGACTTTTATTCCGATGTCGTTTCCCGTCGCTACAACGAAACC